>Ga0153921_1000041_pt1 | contig 147097 bp, 143 predicted proteins | sample TSNJ005MetaG_FD_104691 | JGI IMG/M metagenome (GOLD analysis project Ga0153921, IMG submission 104691) | Attine ant fungus gardens microbial communities from New Jersey, USA - TSNJ005 MetaG | ecosystem: Host-associated > Fungi > Mycelium > Unclassified | place: USA: New Jersey, Brendon T.... | reverse complement strand
TACCCGGCTGACGCGATGCACGCCGAGCCGTTTCCGTTGCCGCCGCGGACTGCCAAGCCGAAGGCAACGCCTAACGTCGATCTGGCGCAAGCGTCCCTTCTCGCGGACGACGGCGGTTGAGCCGGGGGGGCGGGATTAGTTGACAGAGCAGGAGAGGGAAATGGCCACCTATCGCGCTGCATACGTACCGCCGGAGCCGGGAGCAAACGGCGGTGGCCTTCGCCTGACGACGCCAGAACAGTCCATCCTAACCTACGTTGAACTGATGTTAATTGCGCTGCAGGTGGCGGCCGCGAACGACGTCGAAGGCGACATCGTCATCGGCGATTGGACCGAATGACGGGGCCAAGGTGTAGCGTCGCCGCTGCGGCGCTATGTAGCCATTGGGCGTTGTCCGCGGCGGCAGCGCGTTCAGTTACTGAAGTCGGACGAGTCGATCCAGCCGTCGCTTGCTAGCACCATCGTTCGGTTCGCTTTGGTGTGACCTGAGAGCGCGCGGTCGAGGTTGAAAACCTTTGCCACCTTGTCGTTCTTCGCCCAGTCCGGAACATCAACAGGACTCACGGTAAAGGCCACCTCGGAAATGGTGTGGCCGAGTGCGTTGCTAGGCTCCGAAAACCGGGTGACGTCGTCGACTTTGTAGTGGCCGATGCAAAAAGCGGGGCCGTCCGGTCGCAACAAAGCTTTCTTTCCAGCATCGGTCAGGGAATAGATCTTCGTCGGCACAGTGGACTCGCGGTTGCCAGCCCAGGCCGGTGCCGGCTTCGTCCCGTTGCTGACCGAGAGGACGCCTGCGTCGACGAGCGCGTCGAACTCCTGCGTTTTTCGCGCGTTCAGCCCGTCCACTTGCGCCTGCTGCTGCCAAGGTGACTTGACCACTAAGGGAACCGTTATCGGATACGCGTTGCCGTCGGCCGAAAAGGTCGACGGGGAAACGGTGATGCACTCTTTGGCGTAGTGCTTGTCGAGCGCCTTCCCGAAGGTCGAGTTGCTGGCTTCTTTGGACGACCCGCAAGCCGCGAGGAAACAGGCGAAGACGGTGGAGGCGATTAGCTTTCTGTTCATCGTTGCTTTTCTTGAATTGGTGCGGTGCTACGTGTGCGCTTCCGCCGACGCCGGGCGAGGCAGTCGGCGGCTACCGGTCGCCGGTTAGGCCCGGCTCGCGAGCGCACGCTCGATCTTGCGGTCAGTCTTGTACTGGCCTAGCGCGAACACTGACCAGATGGCGGCCGGAATCCAGCCGATCAGCGTGATCTGCAGCAGAAGGCAAATGATTCCGGCGATCGGACGGCCGATGGTGAAGAACTGGAGCCACGGAATGATGATGGCGAGAAAGAGACGCATGTTGAGTTCCTTGATGGTTTGTCGGGACCGTTATAACGGCTTACGCAAATCGATTCTTGACTGGGCGGAAGGCCTGCTCGCCGCCGCCCCTCGCTCGATCAGTTGACGACCAAAGCGCCACCGTTGCCGAGGCCGCCCTTGACGTTCTGCGCGCGGTACTGACGAACAGCGCCGACCAGGTTGTTGAGGGAGTCGGTGAAGGCTGCGACAACGACCTTGCCCTGCGCCGTGCGTGCGTAGGCACCGCCGCCCGCAGCGCCAGCGCCGCCGAAGCCGCCCGCGAGCACGCCGGAGAGCATGCCGAAGTCGACGTTACGCGCCGAACCTTCGGCGGCCGCCAACTGGACGCTGGAACGGTTGTCGACGAGCGTGAGCATCGTGGACGCTTCCTGCGCCTTCATCGTGCCAGCGGCACCGGCGAGCACACCGCCAACTACGGGCACGAAGGCGAGCAGGCCCGCTGCGCCGCCACCCGCGTCGCGGTTGCTGAATGTCACCGTCGGGCTGATCGTGTAGTCAGCAGCGACCATCTGGCCTTTGTGCATCTTCGAGGTCTTGCGCAGTTCGCCCGATGCGTTCAGCGAGCGTTCACCCATCGCGGTGCCGAGCGCGCGGCCGCGGTCGACGATCACGAAGCAGTTGCTTTGCTGAACGAGCAGCTTCAGGACGGGCACCGTCGAACCGAGCTGGTACTGACCGGTGAGAAGGCCGTACCACGGCGCTTCGGTATCTTCGACGACGGCGACGGTGCCGAGCGGCGCCGTGCAGTGTTGCAGGCCCGCGTTCGCATTTTGCGACGCTTCGCCAGCAGCTGAACCGGTCGCCGCCGTCTTGGCGGATTGCGCGCCCGGCTGCATCTGTGAGCAAGCGGACAGCGCGAAAACGGACAGGGCGGCCACGCCGATCATTTTGAGCTTCATATTTCCTCGTTGTTGTTCGTGTGGTCTTTTGTGTTGGCTTCAACGGCCAAGCGGACCTTTAATCAGAACTTTCTGTGCCTCGCAACATCGGCTCAGCGTGTCTGGCGTCGTGTGTCAGCCAGGGCAGCGGCCGGTGTGAAAGGCTTCTCGAATTCGGTACTACACCGACTCTCTCCAGCAAGCCGGGTCCTGCGCGCGTTTAGGGAAGTGTCGCCCGCCGTCTGGAGCCGGGAGTCAAGTGGCAGGGGTGCTACGTGCCGGGGAGGTCATTGGCGACGCGGCGCCAACTCTTCCAAGGCGATATCAAGGCTACCGACCAAGAAACGACGACAGGACTGGAAAGAGGCGTCTTTTTGATGCTCTTTCCCGTCTCGCCGACCGCTAACGCCATCGGCGCTCCAAGGGCGTCACGCGCCACCACACTCCGTCGAGCTGGATGCCTGTGCACGGATGCGACGCATCGCCCCTCGTTTGACCATCAGCCCGCCGTCCTTGACGAAACCCATGGCTTTCAATGCCTCCGTGGTGTATGGCAGCGATGAGTGGGCCAAGTATTTCTACAACGAAAAGAAGAGAGAAAAGCAGACAGAGCAAGAGAAGCGGGAGTCAGCCTGGGATAATCTAATTGCAGGGTATGGCTACGGGGAAACGAGCCCCCTGGACAAAGAAATCTATGCCGGCATTGCGTCCGGATTTTTCCGCGAAGAAACGATTCGAAGCATCTCCGAGGAGTTGTCGCAGCGCATCAAGGCAGGTAGCCGAAAAGAGTCATTCGACACCGCGATTCGTCATTTTTGGTGGGGCGTCGGTGACAGTGCAAAGGCGTTCGAGCACCTCTTGGAAACGACCAAGGCGGCGCTCGACCTGATGACTGCGTCCGAGCTTCACGTTGTATATGAAGTGTTACTTGATCTAAAGGGAGAAGACGCGGCGACGCAACTCCTGAATCAGTTCATCGCAGCGAACCAACATCGCCAAGGGGCTTTGGTACCGAGCGAGCATTTTGGCGAGAAGTACGACGCTACCTTCAAGGCCGTGCTCGAAGCTGAGGCCGCGCGTTTCAAAGCTCCGGTGGATCTGGCAAAGACGCTTGATGCAATCCAATTCGGCCGCGGCTGGAATCCAGAGGATCTCACTACCATCGCGGAAGCAAAGTTCGAGGATATCGTGTCGCTGCTTACCGGTGCCAATGACGACAGGTTGTTCGCGCGCCGATTGATTACACTCCTCAAGTTTGGTGAAAAGGGGCAGACGGCGGAGGAAACGAAGGTGCGCGAGCACACGATTGGCTGGTTACACACATTCGCCGCTACCGATCCTATCTCCGCCCTCCGTGTAAAGCGTTTCCTTCCAGACGAAGCAGCCACAGCAACAGATGCTTCCCCTCTTGGCTCTGCCTGAAGAGGAACTGCGATCGCTTTCGGATCAGGACCAGTCGGCTGCCGAAAGCGGACCTGGGCACTGCGGAGTGAACGACTCGACAGCTGTTGGTGGTGCGCTGCCACAAACCACCTGTCGAAGGCCACGTGCGCAAAGACCTCGGCGACGCCAACAGGAGGATCTGGATGCTAGGCGTTGCGGGCGTTTTCCATCGCCGTCCTCCTCCACGTCTGAGCGCAACTTGGAAGTTCCGATAAGCGAGCATCAAATTGTGGCCCGTCGCCCATCATTGTGGCTCCTGCCCTGGCGACCGATGCCGCTTAGCTTCGCGCATGGCTACAGCGGTGAAAGCGCATTGTTGGTACTGTTTTATTAATTTCAATTTGCCACTCTTCCTTAGTACTTGTCCCGACGAGATACTGCTTGCAGCGACGGACTTTTTCGCTATACAGTCTGGTATACCAGCAATGAATTCTAGGGAACCAGCGCGAGTGTCGGATCTTTGAACGCGCGTTGGTGGAATGACCGGGCACGCTGCCATTGCCACAATCTGTACTGGCGTGCCGGTGTGTCGAGCAGCTGCTTTTTGTCTCAAAGAAGACTCTTCAACGCGCTTCGCCACTTCGTGCATCACTCAACGGAAGCGGAGACGTACTGCTCTGGCGTTAATGCTTATGCAGCAAGGTGAGGTGGCAACGCGTCCGATCAACGGACTAACGTCGGTTGAGCTGCGGAGGAGTTGAGAGCTGCAGCGGGGGCGTCGCCGGAAACAGGGGTTTAGCAGGTGAACTTTCGCAGGGGCCTCACTTATTGCACCGTACTGCGCCATAGGACATTTAGTATTCCATACTACATTACCGCTACTTCGTGCCAATTGATTTCTAGAATACGAAGACCGGTAACTCTATACGAGCCTTGCCTAGTCGGCGGCCGGGCGCTAAGGAATCTCAATGGATGACTCCGTTCTCGCGTCGACCAGGCCACCGCGCCTGGCGTTATCCGGTATCAGCAAACAATATCCTTCGGTCAAGGCGAACGACGGCGTGAACCTCGTCGTCATGCCGGGCGAAATCCACGCCGTACTTGGCGAAAACGGCGCGGGCAAGTCAACGCTGATGAAGATCATCTATGGTGCCGTGCGGCCCGACGAAGGCGAGATCCGCTGGCAGGGCGAAGCGGTTGAGATTGATAGCCCTGCCGCCGCGCGCAAGCTCGGCATCGGCATGGTGTTCCAGCATTTCTCGCTGTTTGAGACGCTGACGGTCGCCGAAAACATCGCGCTCGCGCTCGACGAAAAGTTCGACATGAAGGCGCTCGGAAAACGCATCCGCGACGTCTCGAAGGACTACGGTCTCGATGTCGATCCGCAGCGCCACGTCCACAGCCTCACGGTCGGCGAGCGTCAGCGCGTCGAAATCGTGCGTTGCCTGTTGCAGGATCCGCGGCTGTTGATCATGGATGAGCCGACTTCCGTGCTCACGCCGCAGGCGGTTCAGAAGCTGTTCCTGACGCTGCGCCGGCTCGCGTCGGAAGGCTGCAGCATTCTCTACATCAGCCACAAGCTCGACGAAATCCAGTCGCTCTGCGAGAACGCGACCGTGATGCGTGGCGGACGCGTGACCGGCAACGCCGATCCGCGCAAGGAGACGCACGCATCACTCGCGCAGTTGATGGTCGGTCACTCGCTGCCCGACTACACGCGACGCGAGCACAAACCAGGCGATGCGCTCCTCGCAGTGAAGAATTTGTCGGTGGCGAGTCCCGATCCTTTTGGAACGTCGCTCGAGAACGTGTCCTTCAACGTGCATGCGGGCGAGATTTTCGGGATCGCGGGCGTGTCGGGAAACGGTCAGGCTGAGTTGCTCGCTGCACTGTCGGGCGAAATCCGCGATAAACACGTCGCAGCCGATGCCGTCTCGATCTGCGGCAAGCCCGCCGCGCATCTCACGGCGGGCGGCCGGAGACGTCTGGGCTTCGCGTTCGTGCCCGAGGAACGGTTGGGACGCGGCGCGGTGCCCGCGATGTCGCTCGCCGATAACGGCCTGCTCACCGCGCATCGCGAGAATCTGGTGCGCGGCGGCTGGATCAAAGCGAACGCGGTAAAGGCGTTCGCGGACCGCTGCATCGAATCGTTTGACGTGCGTTGCGGCGGCAGCTATGCCCTCGCGCAAAGCCTGTCGGGCGGCAATCTGCAGAAGTTCATCGTCGGACGAGAGATTCTCCAGGAGCCGAAAGTTCTGGTCGTCGCGCAACCGACCTGGGGCGTGGATGTCGGCGCGGCAGGCTTCATCCGACAGCAACTGCTGGATCTGTCGGCGCGCGGCGTCGCGATCCTCGTCATTTCGGAAGAGCTCGAAGAACTGTTCGACATCTGCGACCGGCTCGCCGTGATCGCGCGCGGCAAGCTCTCGCCAGTGCGCAAGACGAGCGATACCAACGCGGAGGAAGTAGGGCTCTTCATGGCCGGTCTCTTCGAAGGGAAGCGCCAGAGAGCGGTCGAAATTGATACGGTCTGAACGAGGACACAATGACTATTTTCCCCTACCGACTCGAAGCGCGCTCGACACCGTCCAGCCTCATGCAACTCGCCGTGCCGGTTATGGCCACCGTCGCGACGCTTCTCATCGGCTTTTTGATTTTCAGTCTGGTCGGCCAAGACCCGTTGCGTGCGATGAACGCGTTTTTCATCGAACCGCTCTCAAGCATCAACGGCTGGTCCGAGCTCGTGCTGAAGGCGTCGCCGCTGTGTTTGATCGCGCTCGGGCTAGCACTCGGGTATCGCGCGAACGTGTGGAACATCGGCGCGGAAGGGCAGATGCTGCTCGGCGGAATCTTCGCTAGCGGCATTGCTATTCATGCGGGCGACGCATCGGGCTGGTGGACGCTGCCGCTGATGATGCTGGGCGGCATTGTCGGCGGCATGATCTGGGCCGCGATTCCCGCGCTGCTTAAGAGCCGCTTTAACACGAATGAAATTCTGACGAGCCTGATGCTGACCTACGTGGCGACGCAGTTGCTGATCTATCTCGTCAGCGGCCCGTGGCGCGACCCGGAGGGCATGAACTTCCCAATCTCGGCGATGTTCGGCGACGCTGCCTTGTTCCCGCGCCTCTACGGCGACTGGCACTGGACCTGGCTCAAAGGCACGCGTCTCAACGCGTCGGTGTTTCTGACGGCGATCGCGATTCCGCTCGTGTGGATCTTCATGCGCAAGAGTTTCGCAGGCTTCCGGATGAACGTCGGTGGTCTTGCGCCGCTCGCCGCGCGCTACGCCGGCTTCTCAGACAAGAGAACGATCTGGACGTCGCTGCTGCTCTCGGGCGGCCTCGCGGGGCTTGCCGGCATGGGTGAAGTGGCCGGGCCAATCGGTCAGCTTCAGGCAGGCTGGTCACCGGGCTATGGCTTCACCGCGATCATCGTCGTGTTCGTCGGGCGGCTGCATCCAGTGGGCATCGTGCTCGCGAGCCTTCTGATGGCGCTGCTGTATCTGGGCGGTGAAGCGGTACAAACCTCGTTGCAATTGCCGCAAGCTCTAGCCGGTGTGTTCCAGGGATTGTTGCTCTTCTGTCTGCTCGGCTGCGATCTATTCGTAAATTACCGCATCACGCGCCGCGTGATCGCGCATCACGCCGCATAAGAGGGGCAAGCACATGGACATCAATCAAGCCAGCAATCTCACGTCGAGCGCTATCATCGCCGCCATTCCGTTGATGTACGCAGGCGCGGGCGAGCTCGTCGCGGAGAAGTCGGGGGCGCTCAATCTCGGGGTCGAAGGAATGATGCTGATGGGCGCGGTCACGGGCTACGCCGTCACCGTGTCCACCGGCAATCCGTGGCTCGGCGTCGTCGCGTCGGTGTTCGCCGGGCTCGCAATGGCGCTGCTCTTCGGCTTTCTCACCATCACGATGCTCGCGAACCAGGTCGCAACGGGCTTGTCGCTGACGATCTTCGGCATCGGTTTTTCGGCGTATGTCGGCAAGCCGTACACCTCGGCGGCGGTGCGCGCGAGCATCGACGTTATGCCGATTCCTGGCCTCTCGTCGATTCCCGTGCTCGGTCCCGCGGTCTTCTCGCTGACGCCGCTCGGCTATCTCGCGTTCATCATGTTCGCGGTCATCGGCTGGTTCCTTTACAAGACGCGCGCGGGCCTCGTGTTGCGCTCGGTCGGCGAATCGCCTTCGGTCGCACATTCGGTGGGCTTTCCCGTCGTCGGCGTGCGCTACGCCGCGACGCTGTTCGGTGGCGCAATGGCAGGCATCGCTGGCGGCTACTATTCGATCATCTATCTGCACATCTGGCAGGAGCAACTGACCTCTGGCCGCGGCTGGATCGCGCTCGCGCTGGTCGTATTCGCGACGTGGCGGCCAGGCCGCCTGCTGCTCGGCGCGCTTTTGTTCGGCGCGGTAATGGCGCTACAGTTCTACGCGCAGGCAATCGGTGTCCCCGTGCCGACGCAGTTCCTCGCGATGCTGCCGTATCTCGCGACCATCATCGTGCTCGTGCTCATCTCACGTAATCGGAACACGATCAAGCTCAACGCGCCGGCCTCACTCGGACAGCGCTTCTTTGCGACGCATTGATAATAGCCTTCGGCCGCGCAACGGCTGGGCGTCATCGCACGGATCACTTGATCGGTGCATCGCTGCGTCCGCGCGTGGCGCGCGCCGGCGGAAGGATGAAAGTGTTGCGACACCGGGTGAACCTGCTTGTTCATCGAGTGTCGCTCACCTAACGTTTCGCTATTGAGACGGTGGGTTTCGTCGATAAACCGAATCACAGCGACAGCTGCTTAGTATCTTTATTGGCACATAGAAGCCATACGCATTTCGTATCTTGTCGTGCTTTTTGGGGCGGACTACCCTGAATTTTAATAAGCAAAAGCAAAGCTCGGTCAACTGCAACGCTGCTTGTTACGCCGGGCAATCCCCAAATTCATCGGGCTTGTACTGGAGAAGACATGCATAGCAACATGATTGCCGCGGTAGTCACACGCAGATGGCAACTCGCTCAGGGCTACCACGCGGTGGAAGTTGAAACCAAGCATCGTTCGGAAGTTCCGCCGTTTGAAGACGGAGCAATCGTCGACCTCACTCGGGACCAGGAAGGTGGCGCTGTGCGTTCCCATCCGCTGTGGCACCTTCCTTCCCGCGAGGACGCTTTTGTCGTGGGTGTTCGGCAGGAAGCGGACGGCAATGGGGCGCGTGACGTGTCCGACTTCGCGTGGAATCGCGGAGACGAGTTCTACATTGGCGCACCTCGAAACACCGAGATAGTGATGGACTGCAAATCGCGGTACATCCTGTTCTCAGCAGGACTCGGCGTGACTGCAATTGCAGGCATTGCAAAGAAACTGGCTACCGCCGGCCAGTCGTTCGAGATTCACAATTTCGCTCGAACCCTTGAGCGAACCATCTTCCGGGAAGAGCTCGATTCACTTAGCGCATACGGCCGAGTGCATACCCGAATTGGGCTGAAGGAAGAAGAAATCGAACTAGCTACCTCGCACGCGGTGAGCCCCACGCACGCAAACTCGCAGATCATCTTCAGTGGGCCGCCATCGTTCATGAAGCAAATTGAGCGGCAGGCGCGCCAGTGGGTCTATCCATCGAACATCCACAAGATCGTTCTTGGAGAGAGGGGAGTCCGAAGGTGATTCTCTTTGAGGAGGTCATTACGCAGGCGTAAGCCGTTTGTGCCGGTCGGCGCGCGCGTCGGCCTCGACGCTCCTGTTCGTAGTAAGGAGCATATACGCCGCTGCAAAAGCAGCGCGCGGTGTCAATCGTCCGCCATTCGCACTTCCGCGAATCCTGTCCCGCACGCGGACCTTACCTTCGATGCCACCCAGGCGACCCGAAGCGGGTCCTTGGTGGCATGGGTCGACGTCTGAAAATACTGGATGGCCGGCAAATCTGCTTCCAGCGTTGCCGTATGGAGCGGCAGGAGCGCGGCATAATGCGCAGCGAACTTTCGGCTCGTGGTGAATATAGGATCCGACTGCTCTAGAAGGTGTGGAATCACATCTGCGAAGGGCAGCGCAACGGAGTTACGACGCCGTATCCCGCAGTCTTGAAGAATTTGATCAAAGGTGGACCGTCGATTCAAAAGATGTGAATTCAGTGCGACATGCTCGGACCTCTCATATTGAGGACGAGTCAAACTTCCATGGCGGGCGAGCGGATGCTTCTTGCTCATCATACAAACGATGTCATCGGTTCCGATTAATTCATGCCCGGCAGGCGCCGCGCCGAAACCGCTCACAATTGCGGTATCCAACCTGCCGGCGTCGAGTTCGACGAAAACGTCGAGGGAGTTCATCGATCGGAACTCTATCGAAATGTCTTCAGAACTCGCGAGAACTTCCGCAGTGATGACTGGAATGAGAAAAGTTGAAATCTCGTCAACGCATGAAACGATGCATTTACGCGGCACTACTGCTTCCGATTTACCCACCGTACGTCCAGTCATAAGGTCGACGCACTCGCCGATAGTGGCTAGAGAATGCATCATTCCCTTCGCGCGTTCGGTAGGAACCAGCCGTGACTTTCCGCGAACGAGGAGTGGATCTCCTAATAAGTTTCGAAGTCGAGCCAAAGCTGCGCTGACGGCTGATTGCGACATGTTGAGCTGGACCGCCGCGCGCGTTACGCTTTGCTCCCTCAAAATGGCATGCAGAATCGTAAAAAGATGAAGGCTGATCCGCTCTGGGTGCTGGTGTTCGTCGTCAACGTTCGTAGTGGACATATGCTTCCCTGCAGCCTGGCGTGCCGCTCTAAGGCGGCAACCCGTGCTTAGTTATTCACGGGAGCCGCTGGAGATTTGGTCTCATATCGGAGCGCGGACAGCAACTAGCGTCCCCAAATTACTCACTCAGCATCGGGCGTCACTTCCATGAGTAGTTCGGTCGATTCACCGTCAGCGTGTTTTTCACGGAGACGACGCCAGGCACGCCGCTCGCGACTTTGCCAGCGAGGTCAATCTGCTCCTGATTCTTCACGCTGCCCTGCAGAGTCACCTGTCCGTTTTTCGCGCGCACTGCGATATCGTACGCAGTCAGTCCCTTCTCACTTTTAAGGGCTGCCTTCACTCGGCGACGCAAAGTGCCATTGCTAACCTGCGCCGACGACGCGCTGGTTGCCTCCTGCGTCGCGCTTGCGGGCGGGTTCGGTTGGGCCGGCGCATTAAGTGCCCAAGCGAACAAGCCGACGCTCAGCGTGACGCGAACGATTTTGGTCAAGTCCATATTTCTTTCTCCTCTATCGGTTCTCTTACGTTCCATTAGGAGACGCCAGCACGCGCGCTGAGTCTCTCCTATCGGAGAGGTCCAGCGCGCTCGCTGACTCTCATTGAACCACCATCACGTGAAGCCTGGCAAAGCGAATGCCCTCGTCCCCTCAATCAGCCTCTAACAACCGCGGTTGGAGCGTTTTCCGTTAAGGAGCGAGCTTTCCCTGAACGCCTTCGACGAACCAGTTCATGCTGCCGACCTGTTCTGCAGACAGCGTCTTGCCAGCTTCCACGCGGACCTTCCCGGAATCGTCTTTAAGTGGCCCGGCGAAGGGGTCAATGCGCCCGCTTTTCAGACCGTCTCGCGCGTCGCTCGTTACTTTCTGCGCCCGTTCGGGAACGAGGGTCGTATTGACATGGGTGAGGTCGACCATGCCCTCCTTGACGCCCCAATACACCGGCTTGTTCGTCCACGTTCCGCGTTGAATCTCGTCGATGACCTTGACGTAGTACAGACCCCAGTTGTATTCGACGGCACCCAGCTGGGCCTTGGGCCCCCAGTTACTCATGTCGGCGTCGAAACCGAAGGCGTACACCTTATGCTCCTCCGCGACAGACATCATCGCGGTCGAGTCGGTGTTTTGAGTCAGCACATCCGCACCCAGCCCGACCAAGGTCTCGGCAGCTTGCTTTTCCTTGCCCGGATCCCACCAGCTGCTGATCCACACAACCTTGACAACCGTGTTCGGGGCGACGGAACGAGCCCCTAGTGCGAAGGCATTGATGTTGCGCACGACCTCGGGAATCGGCATCGACCCAATGAAGCCCAAGACGTGCGATTTCGACATCTGGCCGGCCAGAACACCGGCGAGATATTCGGCTTCATAGACACGTCCGTTGTACGTGCCGAGGTTTGGCGCGCTCTTATAGCCGGAGCTGTTGAGGAAGATCGTATCCGGATAATCCTTGGCTACTTGCAACATCGGGTTCATATAGCCAAAGGCCGTACCGAAGATGACCTTGTCACCTTGGGACGCGCGGTTCCGGAAGACGCGCGCGGCGTCTGCACTCTCCGGAACGTTTTCAACACGAGTTACTTTGATTTGATTGCCGTACTTCTTCTCTGCCTCTTGAATGCCAATTTCATGGGACCGCGTCCAGCCGCCGTCGCCGGGATTGCCGAAATAAATGACGGAGACATTCAACGGTGCGTTTGCTGCATGCGATGTAGTCGACATCGTCAGAAACGGAAGGGCGATTAGTGCTAACGCGGTGCGGTACAGCGCACCTCGGCATTTGTTCAACATGACGAGCTCCAAAGGTCCTACGGCATTGTGGAAGATGTAAAGTAGCCCCGACCGGTCAGACGTTAGAAATGCAGTTTCGCTTCGACGAATGGGGTGCTCTGAATATTCCCGTGAACGGAGTTATTGGCTCCGAACTTGTGATACCAGTATTCCCAACCCACGCCGGCTTCAATCCAGTTCTTCTTGCCGAAAGCTAACTGACCGACATCGACCATGATTTTGGGGTGCAAGAGCACCTCGGTTTTCGTCGGTTGCGTGTAGTCGTCGCCCTTCGGGCCAATCACGCTTAAGTACCCTTGGAGGCTCAAGGGGACCGGACCTACAGCAAACGGTATGTTCCAGGAACTCTCGACGCTGTAGGTCCAATGAAAGCTCGTCGGACCAAAGTAGCCGTCATTGTTGAATTCCTTGTAGGCACCGACCGAGACCTGCCAGTAGCCAACAGGCACCTTGATTTGAAAGCTGGGGCCAAAGCGAAACGCGAACTCCCCGGAGGCGTAATAATTGTTCTTTGCGTCCCAGTTGAAGCCAGAGTTGAAGCCGATATCAGAGAACGGGCCGAAGGTGAACTTGTCCGTGTTAAATATCTTGTTGAAGCTGAGGTCGTTGCGGAACACAAACCAGCCCTCGTAGGCGCCTTGAGGTTGGTGCCCAGTCGCGTTGGCCGGGTCCTGCCGGTTCGACATCAGCAATTGAGCGTCGAAAAAGTTCGTCCCGTACTTGAAACCGTCCGTATGGGTGAACTCGATGACGTTCAACCCGACGTTGTTGCCGTTGGGATGGTTAGGGCTGGTTGCCCCCGGCATTCTGAAGTACGGTCCATACCAGTACGAGATGGAATCGTCCACCCACTCGAACGCATGTGCTTGTGACGCAAACATGAGGCCCGCCGCCACTGCCAAGATACTTCTCTTCATATAGTTCTCCTAATGTCAGATCGGGGCATCTAGCGCGATGCCGACCGTGCGCTGCTTCTATCTCCCTTGGCCCAGTCCGTGGCGGTGGTTCGCATGAGCGGCGGCTGCGACCTATGTGCGGAAATAGGCCGGTTGCGGTCAAGGAACCGACGTCGCCAAATCCGTACTCACAAAAAGGCTTGACGATTTGGCCTTCTAGTGCGCACAACTGGTACACCAGAATCTATTCTAAAAAAGCCAAGCGGCCAAGTGTTTCAAAATCAGTGAAAGCCCTACCGTCGTCGGTTTAACGGATAACGTGCGCCCTGAGGGAATCGCATGGGCGATAACCAACGCCTTGGAACGTCCTATCGACGCGGCTTTCGCCAACTCCATATCGAGGTCGTCCCAAAAGTGAGACGTTGCGTTTCACGAATGGCCTTCCGCATCGAAATCTGAAGCGATAGATTGGGACTACCACATGCCCAAGCCGTTTAGTGGTGCCCCACGACTGACCAGTATCGGAACGATAATCATGCTTATCTATCAGCCACCAACAGCCGCGAAGTTCATCCCGGTCATTGACCTTGAAGGGAGCTTTTCTGAAGACATTGAGAGACGAAAGAAGGTCGCATGGGAGGTGCATAAGGCGAGCCGCGATACTGGTTTCTTCTACATTTCGAACCACCGCATTCCAGAGGAAGTCATGGCGGGGCAGCTTGCGCTGGCGCGCGAGTTTTTTGCGCTTCCTCTCGAAGAAAAGCTGAAAATCAACTTCAACGACAACGCGTCGATGCGCGGCTACGAGCCGATGTCGAGCCAGGCGCTGGACGACGGTTCATTGCCGGATCTGAAGGAAGGCTTTATGGCAGGTGTCGATGGCCTGCAGGCATATGTCACTAAGGGGGAGTACAACAGCAAGAACCAATACCCCGAATCCATGCCCGCGATGGGCCTCGCTACGGACAAATACCTCCATGCCATGCTTGCGCTGGGACGACATTTGTTGAGCATCCTCGCGCTGTCATTGGACTTGCCCGAAGACTACTTTGCTCAAGGCGTAGAGAGGCCGATGATAACGACACGACTGCTGCACTATCCGCCGCAGGACAAGGTCGGCAAAGGAAACCAGCTGGGCGCTGGGGCGCATACTGATTGGGGGATGTTGACGATGCTGCTTCAGGACGACGTCGGCGGACTGGAGGTGCGAAATGCGGATGGTGAATGGGTACGCGCGCCTTACATTCCTGGCACGTTTGTCGTCAATCTAGGCGATATGGTCCCCCTGTTGACGAATGGACTGTATCACTCGACTATGCACCGCGTGCTGAACAAGGCGTCGGACAGGGACCGTTACTCAGTTCCTACCTTCTTCGACCCGAACTACTTCTACCGAATTAGGCCGCTGGCTTCTTGCGGCGCTGCACAGGATGGCTCAGTCCGTGAGTGCACGGTTGGGGAACACATCGCTGAGATGTACGCGAAGACTTATGGGAGCGCCACCGCTGCGTAGGTGAACTCGTGCAAGGCCGTCGAGCAGGGGATGGTCCAAGGTTGGGCCTTCCTGCTTGACGAGGCCTAGCCCGGACCACAGTCGAGGCGTGGTGAGGAGAGGCGCGGTGACGCGTCACCCTATTGGCACATCCGGAAGTATCGTTGCCGACGACGCGACGTAGTTGTTGAACGTCGGGATGTCCACAACGCTCTGAGCCACCAGGTCGATAAAGGTCTTAAGTTTGTTGCTCCCGTAGCGTTGCCGATGGTATGCGCAAAGGATTCGCCGCATCTCGGGCTTCCAGTCAGGAAGAACGGGTATCAAGCTACCATGTCGTATTTCGGGTTGAACAAAATAGTCGGGCAGTAGCGCAATCCCCATCCCATCCACGCAAAACGTCTTCATCACCCAATAATCATTCGTCTCAATGACGGACCGACTGATGTAGGGGTGGGACGTCTGGTTGGAATGAAGGATAATTTGCCCCGTATGCTCTGGCTCGCGTAAAGCAATCCGCTCGTAGCGAACCAGTTCCTTCGGCTCCGAGGGCAGTCCCTGTCTTCGCGCATAGACAGGACTGGCATAGAGCCCGTAACTGAGTCGTCCCACTGGCTTGGCTATGACATTCGGCAAGTCCGGCGCCTCCGAGCAGATGTAGCAATCGGCGTCCTCTACACGAGGTGATGAGGGGAGGCCAGCGGCATACAACTCGCAAACGACGTTGCTGTATTTGGCCAAGAACTGCCGAGTCACGTGGCACACAAAGGTCGTCGTGAAATGATTCTCTGCGAGGATACACAGCCTTCCCTTCATGCCACTGCTGAGTTCCTGCACCTCAGCGCGAGCAAGCTCCAAACGACCGCCCATCTCCAACAAGAGTGACTCACAGCGGATATAGAACGCTTTGCCGGCCTCGGTCGGGACGACTCGCCTCGATGAACGCTCGATGAGTTCGACGCCGAGGTCCTCTTCAAGACGCTGCAGGTGACGGCTGAGCGTTGACTTCGATATGCCAGTCAACGCCTCCGCTTTAGTGAGGCTGCACGTTCGCACAATTACCGCAAACGCTTCAATGAGCTTGATATCGAGTGCCATCGACGGTGAGAGCGACAAGCAGCGGACGCCAGTGCCCGCCGGAACCTGCGACGCATGAGTGTGAGCGTGACTCCCCTGGCTTTCGTCGCGTTCGCTCCAGAGTACCAGAACGGGCTGACCTAGGCGAGGTGGGCAGAAATCGCCCGCTTGCGCCGCGCTCGTGTCTGGTTGCGACTCAGGCCGTCAGAAAAAGAAAAGCGGCGCTGCGTTGTCTGAGACACGCCGCGCCGCTCGACCGCACTTTACAAGGTGGCAGCCGCTCTAGACTTCGAGGTCCCTTGCTGTCTCCAAAGTGACGCGCGCCGCTTCTTCGTTCGAACGCAAGCCATTCAGGATGACGTTGAGGACAATGGCCACGACTGCGGTAAGCAAGATGCTGCTGCTCAGAATCGGAGTCAACGCGCTGGGAAGCTTCGCAAAAAGTTTGTCGGAGACCACCGGAATCATCCCGACGCCCACGCTGATAGCGACAATGTAAAGATTGTGGGTATGATTAAAGTCCACCTTCGTGAGGGTCTTGATACCATTCGAGGCCACCATGCCGAACATGACGATGCCGGCTCCGCCCAGGACGCACGGCGGGATGGAGGCAACGAGCACAGACAACTTCGGGACCAAACCCAGCAGAATCAGAATAATGCCGCCCACAGCGCACACCCAGCGACTCTTTACACCCGTCACGGCAACGAGACCGACGTTCTGAGCGAAAGAGGTGTAGGGAAATGTGTTGAACAGGCCCCCGATGATGTTGCCGACGCCGTCGGCGCGGAAACCGCGTGTCAAGGCTTTTTCGTCGATGGACTTCCCGGTGATTTCACCAATCGCCAAGAACATCCCGGCCGACTCGACGAAGGTCACGAGCATGACAACGCACATGGAAGCAGTCGCCCAGAGATCGAACTTCGGAAGGCCAAAGTGCAGCGGCATGACCCATCCGATCCAACCTGCATCGTTCAGGCCGGCAAGCGAGACCTGTCCAAGGGGCACTGCAATCGCGAATCCGAAGACGAGGCCCAAGAGAATCGCGAGATTCGCCAAAAACCCGCGCGCGAATTTGACCATGAGCAACACGAAAACGAGCACCGCACCGGCGATGAAAAGGTAAACCGGATCACCGAAGTTAGGGTTCCCGAAACCCCCACCGGACCACGCTGCCGCCACACCCATCAGCGACAGACCGACCATGAGAATCTCTGAACCGGTAACAATAGGGGGAAAGAATCGGAGCAGTTTGCCCACGAGCGGCGCCATCAATATGCCAAAGATCCCCGCCGCAATCGTGGCGCCATAGATGCCAAGCAGTCCGAGCTCGGGATTAGATCCGATTGCGAGCATCGGGCCGAGCGCTGTGAAGGTGACGCCCATCATGATGGGTAATCGAATACCCACGCCCTTGAAACCAATCGTCTGGATCAGCGTGGCAATGCCTCCGGCCATCAGGTCCGCGTTAATCAGAAAGGCGACCTGGTCTTTCGGCAGTTTGAGCACCGCTCCGATAATCAGCGGTGTCGCTATGGCACCCGCATACATAATCAACACGTGCTGTACAGCGAGGAGGACCAACTCGCCCAACGGCAACTTCTCATTGCTTTCAGTATCCAACATGACTCACTCTCTCTCGTTGGGCAGATTCAGAGGTCAACCAGCATCTACGTGTGGGCGCCGTTATCTTCTCGACGCTGGTACTAAACCTATGTTCAAAAGGAGACTACGGAAATTCAATGCGGCGATTTACTTGGAAGTAAATCGCCGCGTAGGATAACGCTCGCTCTGCGCGGTTCACGCGCGTGCGACAGACCTACGCACGGTGCGCGTTCACAAAGGCGTCCAACGTCCCGGCCTTTTTCTTTGCTTCGTACACTGCCACCCGTTCCGCGTACAACTCGCGAACAAACTTCGCAACTAGGCAACTGTCGGCGAACATGTTGTACTTCCAACCTGTTCCGTACGCGGCAAGGTTGATGTTGTCGATGGTCATGATCTCCATCTTCGAATCATCGACTTCTAGGTACTGGTCAATAACCTTGCGAACCAGTTCCTTCGTTGTTGCGAGCTTGTGGGCATGCCACTCGTCCGTATGCCACTCACCCGGCTTCGGATTCGAGAACGGGTATTGAATGGACCGGCCGGGTCTGTCATACCCCAAACCATCCCATGGGCCGGTTTCGAATGCCCACCAGTTAAGCGGACCGTTGGGTGCCGCCGGTCGGACTTGCGTCCAGACAACCATGTTCTGCTTGAGCCATTCATCGGCAAAACTGTCATCATTAAAAGGATCGAGCTTTCTGATGGACTCCTTGTCGCCGCGCATCTGAGACACGGCATGCTCCACTTCATTTTCGATCTTGAAAATGCAGTGGCTGTAGTCCATACAGAAGTTGAATGGAATGCCTCGGCTCCGTACCATCTCTGCGACTTTCGTAACCCGGCGAAAATCCTCCGACCACATGTCGACATGACCTTCATACGAGATAGTGATCCCGTGAGGCTTCGCAAGGTCATACGTGTGTAAGTAAGAGTCGGCCACCTCCTGGTCAGTCACGTAATGTCCGTCCGCGTGCTTGGCCCAAACCATAAGGTTGTGAAACTTTGAGCCGACTTCGCGAGCGCGAACCAGGTTCGACTTCAGTGTTTCTTCGTCCTTGCCCAACACGTAAGTCCAACTGCCCGACAAAACGGGGAGGTTGTATTGATCGCTCGCCTTCAGATACTGTTTCAGTTGGTCATCATCTACGGGTATCCGGTCGATACCGTCCCACAGACCCGTCTCGTGCAACAGCCGGAACTGTTCGTCGACCGGAAGTTCCTCGGCCAGCCAGTCAGTCACTGGCTTCTCCATCGATGACGGTTGAATCCCTCGGCCGGCACACGCCAGCTTGAACATCTTTTTGCTCATTGCATCTCCTGAAAGATCGGCATCCGCGGCCGTGCTTTAGCGCACGCGCAGATCGGCGTACTGGCGATCGCTCTCAATAACCGGCTCGTGCAGAGCCGCCTTGAATGCCTCGGCACCATCTCGTGCAGCCTCGCTCAGTTCCCGCATCCACTTGCGGTACTGAACAGAAACCTTGTCGGTGACCACCGGAACTTCGTCGGTCGTCATTTCCGCCGGCCACTGCGATTCAATGACGGGCTTATCCTCTGCAAACACGACATCGTTGAATGTAATGTGGAGGTGGTCTGAGTCGTCGGCTTGCTCGCGCGCAAAGATGAGGAAGTTCTTTGTGTGCGACTCGTCCAGAGGGCACGAGACGTTGAATAGCACGTGCAAGGATTTGGTCGAATACTTCTCTACCGCGAGATTGATGGCAAACGGCATGCTGCAGTGGTACGTGAACTTTCCAATCGCTGCATGGTTGGGGACATCCATATCCGGAGGTGTATCGTAGACAAAGCGGAACTGACCGTTGACTCGGTCCATCGGCACGATGGGCGGCTCGGCGTTGTTCGGGTCGAAAAGCGTACCCGGATGGATGAAAGCGAAATGCGAGAAGTCCGTGAAGTTCTCCCAGCGTCGCTCGGCGGAGGCGTTCCACCAGTACGGCTCCTGCACCACAATACGCATCTTGGGGTCCTCGGCCGCACTGAAGTAGGGGATCTCCGTGCAGTTGAACGATGAATCCAGGCGGACCCAGATCAGGCCGTACTTTTCCTCACAATCGAAGGTTTCGACGCGGGCCTTGTTGGGAATCGGATTATCGGGACAGGCGGGAATCTTCGTGCATGCGCCCGCGGTGTCGTATTTCCAGCCGTGGTACGGGCACTGCAGTTCGCCACCTACGACCTGACCACACGAGAGCTTCGCCGAGCGGTGCGCGCATCGGTCCCGCATTGCGACGTACTTGCCTTCAAGTTTCGCTACCACGAGTTGCTCTCTGAGCAACGTGACTGCGATCGGGCCGAAGCTGGACGGCTTGGCTTTCTCAAGCTCGGTAACCGTGCATACCGGATGCCAGAAGTGGCGAAGGTACTGGTTATCCTTTATCAGCGGTACGTATTCCATGCCTGTCTCCATCGTTTCTTTTGGGGAACTAAATACGGACGTTCCTGGGAGAGTTCGCTTTCCCTGCGTCCCATAAACTACGACAGCCGTTTTTGGCCTCTTTGATTCACAAACTGGTACACCAGAACGTACGAAGTCAATAAACGCGTGTCAAGCGCGTCCGGTGGATGGAAAGGGGAGGTCGCCTCCAACTCAAGTAAGCGCCTCTGGTGGAAACGCTTACTTGAGACGTTGCTGCAGGCTGTTCGAAAAATTAGCGCTGCCGTTCTGGCAATCGCATACTTTGATGAACGCGGCAGTTCGTCCGGAGCGCTCAGCGCTCACAAACAGCGCCGTCTAGCTCGCCGTCTCGTCGATGATGTTGGTGCGCAGAGCCTCCCGGAATGCCTCTTTCCCTTGCGGAGCCGCGAGCGAAAGTTCGCGATGCCACTTCCGGTACTGGATAGAAACTTTGTCTGTTGCCACGGAAATTTCGTTTGCTGAGACCTCTGCCGGCCACTGCGACTCGATGATTGGTTGGTCCTCCGCCAGCACCCGCTTTTGGAACGCGAGATGCATGTGGTCAGGCTGACCATCCTTCTCGCGAATAATGATCATGAAGTTTCGACAGGTCTTCTCATCGACTGGGCAAGCGGTGGTCCACAGGATGAAACGAGAGTTGTCGCGCCAGAGGGTGATTTCGAGATTGATGGAGTACGGCATCGTGCATCGGTAGTCGAAGTCACCCATCGGTGCCTCTTCGGGAATGCCTTCCATCTCGCGCGGCGGAGCTAGCTTGAATTGCAGTTCGCCGTCCACTCGGTTCACGAGAACCAGAGGATGACTCGCGAAGAACGGGTCATAGAGGGTGCCCGGATGCACAAAAGCGAAGTGCGAGAAGTCCGTGAAATTCTCCCAGCGTCGCTCTGCCACCGTGTTCCAGATGTAGGAGTCGGCGACAATGACTTTCATGTCCGGATTGTCCCAGTCGCCAAGAAACGGGATCTCCGTGCAGTCATATGAGTTGTCGAGCCGTACCCAGACGATTTCATACTTGACTTCGCAATCGTACATCGCGAGCTTGGCCCGGGGCGGTACCGGCTTATCGGGACACGCAGGAATGACTTTGCATGCGCCTTCATCATCGTATTGCCAGCCGTGATAGGGACACTGCAGCGTGTCCTTACCCGCACACTTTGCGATGGTGCCGATAGACAACTGCGCAGAGCGGTGAGCGCATCGGTCGGGCGCGGCCACCAGCTTTCCGTTCAGCCGGGCCAGGACGAGCTTTTCGCCGAGAAGCGTAACGCCCATTGGGCCGTGTCCGGAAGCATTCGAACGTTCGAACTCAGCGAGTGTGCAGACAGGATGCCAAAAATGACGAAGATAGGACTTGTCCTCCAAAAGAGGTTTGAACTGCTCACGCGCACTCATCAGTTGCTCCTGTGGGAAAGGGACGCTGATCTTAAAATCTAAGAGGCCAAAGCGTCTATCTGGTATACCAGACTAGGCGTCAAAGAAAACGGATGCAATCAGGGATTTCCTGCATCCGGTGGCTGTTGGCCGGGTATGACACACATGAATCGTGCCATCGTAGCGTTTTTACCGATATACGACTCGGCCGCCTCAATGGCAAAGAACGCTAGAATGATTGACCGGACTGTCGGTCGACCGGGCGGTGGGCATACTATGCCGCATCGTTCCAACTTTGGTGCCAAAATGCCCAACTTAGGTACCACGATCTCCGGCCGCTGCCCCAACTACCCTATGCGCTAGCCAGCGCCCTGCCCATCACATGTTGACCCAGAAGATAGTAGGAGCAATCTCGGATGCGATTTACCACCGAAAGTTGCCGCCGGGAACCAAGCTGAACGAGCGCGATATCGCAGAGCTCTACGGCGTCAGTCGCACGGTCGTCCGACAAGCACTCATTCGCCTGTCGCAGGACGGACTTGTCGAAATATCTCCGAAGCGCTCGTCGTCGGTGTGGCGACCGACGTTCGACGACGCCTTCGAGCTCTATCAAATGTTGCTCGTGCTGGAGAGCGGCGTAATTGACCAGTTGATAAAGAACATCACACCTGACCAACTCAAGGCGCTGCGTGCACACACAGTGAAGGAGAAGGCTGCCTTTGAGAAGGGTAGGCATGACCTTGGCGATAAACTTGGTCGAGAGTTTCATGAGCTGCTCCTCTCTTTCTTGAACAATGCAACGCTCAATCAAATTCATCACCACCTGAGGCGCCGAGAAGCGCTCATCAATGCGATGTTTCGGGTGGGCTTCGATTATTGCCAGTTGCGTGACGAGCATTCCCACCTGGTCGATTGCCTCGAGAAGAAGGACGCTGCGGCGGCCAAAGCGCTGCTCGCATCACATTACAACCTGGTCATCCGTGGATATCGGTTTGACGCCTTGGTCACGCCAGAAATAGACCTCCGCCTTGCGTTAGCACTTTAAGGTCGTCTCAACCTGCTCCGGCCTGTGTTCTCGGGCCGGAACCATAGTTCCTTGCCTGCCTAATCGACCGCCCAACGGGCGTTCTCAGTGTTATTCCCAACAAGAAATCGCTTGCTCCAGCGATTTTCTTTGTTATAGAGTCTGGTATACCAGTTCGGTGATCTGACGAGCCAATACAGGAGGATACGTGAATTTTGACCAGCAACTGTTCGATGACTGGCACCCCGTCGCAGCGTTAGAAGACGTTCTGCCGGGCCGCAGATTTCATACTCGCCTGCTCGGACGGGTCGTCTCGTATATCCGCAAGAACAACGAAGTCACGGCACAGTGGGACGACGATGGTACGGAACGACCGATGTCTGCCAAGGAGCAGTACGGCGCACTTTGGCTGTCGTTTTCATCGAACCCGAGAAACCTTTTCGAGGTGCCCGAATTTGCGGAATCTGACCGGCGGATCGTGAGCGCCGGGTCGACGCGTGTGAATACGTCCGGCCTGCGAGCCATCGAGAACTTCCTCGACATGGCGCACTTTCCGTTCGTTCACACAGACATCCTTGGTGCCGAGCCGCATACGGACGTTGCGCCTTACAACGTGAGGCACGACGAGCAAGTCGATGAAATCATCGCTACCGAGTGCAAGTTCCCGCAGCCTCGAGGGTCCGCTACGGCCACGGACGCGCTCGATATGGACTACATCTATCGCGTTACCCGCCCGTACATCGCAATTTTGTACAAGACGTGTCCGCCGGATCCCTCACGATGGGACGTTCTCTGCCTGTTCGTGCAACCCGTTGACGAGGAGTGGTGCATCGCTCACACGCTGATGTGCTACGTGGATGACGTGAATTCAGATGAACAGCTGCGCCATTTCCAACAAACCATCTTTGGACAGGACTTGATGATTCTGGTCAACCAGGTTCCAAGACGCCTTCCCCTTACGGCCAAGACCGAGAATCCGGTTCGTGCTGACGTCCTCGCAACGTCGTACCGCAAGTGGATGCGCGACGGCGGCCTCACATACGGCGCCATCCGTGAATGACATTAGGGATAGAGATTCATGACTTCATTCGATTCGAATCGCTGGTACCCGATTGCCGGCGCTGAGGCGCTCACTGAGCGTCACGTCTACCAGACGTCACTCGCCGGACAGGAGTTGGCCGTCTGGCGCGACGACAACGGCATTACTAACGCCTGGGAAAATCGATGTCCCCATCGCGGCTTGCGCCTCACGCTGGGCGTCAACCTCGGACATGAGCTGCGATGCCAATACCACGGCTGGACATATGAGAGTGGCTCGGGCGGTTGCACGTTTGTGCCGGCACACCGCGAAGCAACCGAACCCAGCAAGGCATGCGTTAGCACATTCGCGGTGCGTGAATGTGGAGGACTGGTCTGGGCGTCGCTCGGTGCGCCTGTGGGCGAGCCGCCCCTCATCAAAACCCAGGAAGGGGGTTCTTTCTTCACGTTCGTGCGCAGCCTGCCGTTCAACCTGCCAGCGTCAGAGGTCGCAAAAGGGCTGCTCGAGGACGGCGTTTGCTTTGCTGAATGCTTTGAACAAGATCCCGGCAGCGTGGGACTGCGACAGTTCGGCAACGATTCAGTTGCGCTGTCCCTAGGGGAGAATGGCCGCTCGGGTCTGCACTTTTATATTCAGCCGCACTCCGCAGACAAGACAGTCGTCCATGTAAATGCGCTTCTCCAGGGCCCAGCCACTTCAAGCTTCCTTGAGCGCTTCTCGCACGTGTTCTGTGAATTCAGACGTGCTCTCGAGCGCGTCCGCGCCGAACAACCTGTCACAAAGGTGGTCGCCGCGCGCAAGTCGACGCAGACACCTGTGCCCGTGCCAGTCGTTGTAGCCACTCCGCAGTCGTCGTCGGGCGAGTACCGTTGCAAAGTAACGTCTCGCGTGAAGGAAACTGGCGACATCGTCTCGTTCGCCCTCACGCCGATCGGCCGTCCGTTGCCGCAACTCACCCCGGGCATGCATGTGAGCGTTACAACACCTTCGGGGTTCGTTCGTCAATACTCGATTGTCAACGGACCGCACGAGCGTGAAGCCTTCCTGATCGGCGTCAAACGAGAGCTTCAATCTGTTGGCGGCTCGAAGTCTATGCACGACGATGTACAGGAAGGTACGGAACTCAAAATCACCGTCCCGCGAAACGGGTTTCCGTTGCGACGTAATGGTCGTCAGCCGGTTTTGATTGCTGGTGGCATCGGTATCACGCCAATTCTCGCGATGGCACAGGCGCTCAATGCGAGCGGCGACACGTATGCGATGCACTACTTTGTTCGCGGCCCCGAGCACACTCCCTTTGAGGAACGCCTGCGCACGCTCGGTAAGAACGTCATTATCCACGCGGGTTTGGACGTCGAGGGCACTCGTCGTCGGCTTGAGGAGATCGTCGAAAAGCTCAATCCAGAGCAGACCGAGATCTACACGTGCGGCCCTGGACCGATGATCGACACGGTGAAGGATGTCGCTTGCAAGCGTGGCATTCCCGAAGAGTCCGTGCGCTTCGAGTACTTCAAAAACACGGACATTCCGACGGGTGGTGAAGCGTTTGAAGTCACGTTGGCGAAGTCTGGAAAAACCTTCATGGTGCCGCCGGACAAGACGCTTCTGAAGGCTTGTTGGGAGGCGGGTGTAGAACTCGAAGCATCGTGTGAGCAAGGTGTCTGCGGGACCTGTATGACCGCTGTCCTTAGCGGCGAGCTTGATCACCACGACACCTACCTTTCGAAACGGGAACGCGAGAGCGGAAAGTGGATCATGCCGTGCGTTTCGCGATGCAAGAGCCAGAAGCTCGTGCTCGACGTCTAATGTGAGTCCCTATGATTACGCTCTACGATTACGAACTTTCGGGAAACTGCTACAAGGTCCGGTTGCTGCTGTCCATGCTTGGGCTTGAGCATAAGCTTGAACCGGTCGAGTTTTATCCGAGCAAGCTCCATAAATCCGACGCCTTCCTTCGAGTCAATCCGCTCGGACAGCTGCCTGCACTTACCGACGACAAACTCACGCTTCGCGATGCGCAGGCGATTCTAGTCTACCTTGCCTCTCAATACGACAAGAGTGGTCAGTGGTATCCGAGCGCAAACGCGAAACTAGTCGGAGAAATTCAGATGTGGTTGTCGTTCGCCGACAGTCTCACGGGCTCCATCTCGGCGGCACGCTTGCATGATCTCTTCTTCTTCGACTTTGACGAAGAGGCATGCCGCAGACGCGCTCACGAGTTGTTGAGGATTCTCGACGAGCATCTCTGGATGCGTGAAAAGACGGGCGGCAAATTCCTGTGCGACGCGGCGCATCCGACGGTCGCCGACATCGCGTGTTTCCCCTACGTCATGCTCTCGGACGAGGGTGGAGTGTCGCTCAGCGATTACGCATCGGTACGTCGTTGGACCGACCGAGTCAAACGTATCCCGGGGTTCATCGTGATGGCGGGCGTGTTCCCGACGGCCCAACTGCCGGCGCCGTCCAATGCGCAGCAGCGCCAGGCGAGCGCCTGATGCTCTTGGCGCGAGAGCGAAACCCGAAATTCAATTTACCTACAAAGGCTTAGATAGATGAAAACGAAAGCAGCAGTCGCATGGAAGGCAGGCGAACCTCTGACCGTGGAAGAAGTGGATCTGGCCGGCCCGCGCGCCGGTGAAGTCCTGATTGAAGTCAAAGCGACCGGCATCTGCCACACCGACTACTACACGCTTTCAGGCGCCGACCCCGAAGGCCTTTTCCCGGCGATTCTCGGTCACGAAGGAGCGGGGGTTGTCGTCGATGTTGGTCCGGGCGTCGGCACACTCAAGAAAGGCGACCACGTCATCCCGTTGTACACCCCGGAATGTCGTCAGTGCAAATTCTGTCTGTCGCGCAAGACGAACCTCTGCCAGTCGATTCGCGCGACCCAGGGCAAGGGCCTTATGCCGGATTCGAGCTCGCGCTTTTCGATAGACGGCAAACCGTTGTTTCATTACATGGGCACCTCGACGTTCTCGAACTATATCGTCGTGCCCGAAATCGCTGTGGCGAAGGTCCGCGAGGACGCGCCTTTTGACAAGATTTGCTACATCGGCTGCGGCGTGACCACAGGTGTGGGAGCAGTGGTCTTCTCGGCAAAGGTCGAAGCGGGCGCCAATGTGGTCGTGTTCGGGCTCGGTGGGATCGGATTGAATGTGATCCAAGGCGCGAAAATGGTCGGCGCGGACAAGATCATCGGCGTTGACATCAACCCGGGACGCGTCGAACTGGCGAAGAAGTTCGGTATGACTCACTTCGTGAATCCCAAAGAAGTTGACAACCTCGTCGACCATATCGTGCAGCTGACGGACGGTGGCGCTGACTACTCGTTCGAGTGCGTGGGCAATACGACTCTGATGCGCCAGGCACTGGAGTGCACCCATAAGGGCTGGGGCCAGTCATTCATCATTGGCGTTGCTGCTGCAGGCCAAGAAATCAGCACGCGCCCGTTCCAACTCGTCACGGGCCGCGAATGGAAGGGTTCGGCTTTCGGCGGGGCACGCGGTCGTACCGATGTACCTAAGATCGTCGACTGGTATATGGAAGGCAAGCTCAACATCGATGACCTGATTACTCACCATCTCAAACTTGAGCAGGTGAACGAGGGCTTCGACCTGATGAAGAAGGGCGAATCCATCCGGTCTGTCATCATCTACTAAAGGAGATTCGATGCTGCTCGATAAGGTCGAGGAACACGCGAGTTTCGGCGGGACGCAGGCAGTGTATCGACACTCCTCACGTGCGGTCGGAGCGCCGATGAAGTTCTCGGTATATCTTCCTCCGCAAGCCGCTACAAAAAAGGTGCCGGCACTGTTCTACCTCGCCGGGTTGACTTGTACCGAAGAGACGTTTCCCATCAAAGCCGGTGCTCAGCGCTATGCGGCCGAGCATGGAATTGCGCTTATCTCGCCAGATACCAGCCCTCGAGATACCGGCATTCCTTGGGAAAATAACTCATGGGAATTCGGCACGGGTGCCGGCTTTTATGTCGATGCGACCGTGGCGCCTTGGAGCAAGCATTTCCAGATGTACTCGTATGTGAAAGACGAGCTTCGAGAACTTGCCCTGGAGCACTTCCCTATCGATGGAAGCCGACTTGGTATTTTCGGTCATTCGATGGGCGGGCACGGTGCACTGGTCCTGGCCATACGCAACCCAGATATTTATAAATCGGTATCTGCCTTTGCTCCGATTGCGGCACCGATGCACTGCGACTGGGGGCTGGGCGCGTTCGCGGGTTACTTGGGAGATGACCACAATGAGTGGAAGCGCTACGACGCCAGCGAACTCATGCGGACGACCAGTACTCGGTTTCGCGAGGGGATTCTCATCGACCAAGGGTTGGCCGACAAGTTTCTAACCGAGAGTCAGTTGAATCCGGAGCTTTTCGAAGCGGCATGCGCGAAGGTCGGACAGCCTCTTACGCTTAGAAGGCATGAGGGCTACGACCATGGATATTTCTTCATCGCATCGTTCATGGCCGACCACATGGCTCATCACGCACGCGTGTTGAACGCTTAGACCGGTTTCGAACTGACCTCACTCAGGGGTCTCTGGGACGCGCTGGCCTCCTCCGGCGCATCTTTTCGCCCCCGGCTTGGTCGGGGGTTTTTCTTCAGTTGATTGTCCGGGCGACCCGTCGATAGACGCGTTCGGCTCACCCGCTTCGGAGTCCAAGAATCTCTCCTGTCACGGACGGACTCCGACTTCCCCCCAGTCACCCGCTGGGGGGTCTTTTTCTCCCGGACCGTCTTTAGCGGAAGAGCTGTGAAAGCATAAAAACGGCACGGCGAGTCGTGGACTCGATGTCACCGCTCCGTCAAAGCTTGTTACGCGTCCATATCTGGGCAGCCTGGCAACCGGCTTGGGGCTGTCCCACCGCGATCGCGAACCATGTAGTAAGGAAAATTCACGATGAATACTGGAGCCTCAGCCGCAGCCGATCTTTCCAAGCAAACTCGCGAGAACGCGTTGAGCGTAGGCGGCGCCGAACATGAAAACCATCTGCGAGTGATAAGGGAGGGTGCGGATGACGGCCTTGGGAAAGACATTCGATATCTAGGCCGCCTCCTTGGCGAAGTGCTGCGCGAGCAAGAAGGTGACGCGGCGTTTGAACTTGTAGAGTCGATCCGCCAGACTGCGGTTAGTGTTCGCCGCCAAGGCGACGAAGCAGCACATGCAGTAATGGAGCGGCTGGAGGTCCTATCGTCGAAGCAGACCGTAAGCGTGGTGCGAGCGTTCAGCCATTTCTTGTTTCTCGCGAACATCGCCGAGGATCGTCACCACAATCGCCTGCGTCGATCTATTGCACTTGCCGGACAGACACTGCAGCCCGGGACCATTGCGCACGCAGTCGCACGCGTGTGCCAGCATTACGAGGTGACAGCAGCTCACGACCATCTGCAAAAATTCTTCTGCTTCGCTCACGTCGTGCCGGTCCTTACGGCGCACCCTACGGAGGTGTCTCGCAAAAGCCTCCTCGATGCTCAACGCATTATCGCTCGGCTTCTCGCAGGACGAGAACGCGACATGACCGTTCGTGAGCGCACCCAGCATGAAGCAATGCTTCGCGCGCGCGTGACTACACTCTGGCAAACGCGCATGCTGCGCGATACGCGTTTGACAGTCGCCGATGAGATTGAGAATGCTCTCTCTTACTATCGCTCGACATTCCTGGGGGAAATCCCCGCGCTTTATGCCGACATCGAGGACACGCTCGCGCAACACGGTCTCTCCATTAACGTGCCACCCTTCCTACAAATGGGCAGTTGGATCGGCGGAGACCGAGACGGAAATCCAAACGTTAATGCGGAGACGCTTGAGGTAGCGATCGCTCGCCAAGCGACTGTGGCCTTCGAATTTTACCTGGAGGAGGTTTTCCAACTGGGCTCGGAGCTTTCGGTGTCGGACACCCTGATTAGCTCAACCGATGCGTTGAAGGAATTGGCTGGAGCTTCTCCTGATCGGTCGCCACACCGAACCGATGAGCTGTACCGCAGGGCGTTGATTGGGATCTATACGCGTCTCGCCGCAAGCGCCCGTGTACGGCTGGGCGAAGGCGTGGTCGCGCTACGAAGTGCAGGACGTGGGGCGGCTCCCATCCGGGCCCGCCCTTACTCCGATTGCGCCGAATTTACAAGTGACCTACACGTGTTGAGGGAATCGCTCACAGCACACCACGGATCCTCAATGGCAAAGTTGCGACTCTCGCCGCTTATCCGTGCCGCAGACGTTTTTGGGTTTCATCTGGCGGGTATCGACCTGCGCCAAAGCTCTGACATCCATGAAGCTGTGATCGCAGAGCTGCTTGCTCGGGCGAACGTCGTGCCAAACTACGCGGCGCTTCCGGAAGAAAAAAAACGAGAAGTGCTTCTCCGTGAACTGACGCAACCCCGACCGCTGCGCGTGCCTCATGTGCAATATTCGCCGCTTTTGACGACCGAACTCGGCGTTCTCGAAGCGGCACGAGAGGCGCGAAAGAAATTTGGCACGCGCGCGGTGCGCCACTACATCATCTCGCACACTGAAACGCTCAGCGATTTGCTGGAAGTGATTCTTCTGCAAAAGGAAGTTGGCTTGCTAGTGGGTTGCCTCGGCAGCGAAGACGACCCGGCCTCCGTTGGCCTTATGGTTATTCCGTTGTTCGAGACGATCGCAGATCTACGCAATGCTCCGGTAATCATGGGAGAATATTTCCGGCAACCCGGTATCGACAACCTAATTGAGAAGCAGGGCGGAGAACAGGAGGTCATGCTGGGCTATTCGGACAGCAACAAGGACGGCGGGTTTCTTACGTCGAATTGGGAGCTGTATCGTGCCGAGTTGGCATTAGTGGCTCTCTTCAAGAAAAGCGACATTAAGCTGCGCCTGTTTCATGGCCGAGGTGGTACGGTTGGACGCGGCGGTGGCCCGACATATCAGGCAATTCTGTCGCAGCCGCCCGGGACGGTTCAAGGTCAGATTCGCCTTACCGAGCAAGGGGAAGTGATCACCAGCAAATTCTCGAACGCGGACATTGGGAGACGAAACCTCGAAACAGTCGTTGCGGCGACACTGGAGGCATCGCTCTTACCGCATGAAACCGCTTCGACGCAGTTGCCGCTGTTTGAGGCGACGATGCAAATGCTTTCAGACGACGCGATCCTTGCCTATCGTGGACTTGTCTACGAAACGCCAGGCTTCACCGAGTACTTCTTTTCTTCGACTCCGATCTTGGAAATTGCCGAACTGAATATCGGTAGCCGTCCTGCTTCACGCAAGCTTCAAGATCCCACGCAACGAAAGATTGAGGATTTGCGCGCCATCCCGTGGGGATTTTCATGGGGCCAATGCCGCTTGCTTCTCACGGGCTGGTACGGGTTTGGGTTCGCGGTGAACATGTACCTCGACCGTGCGGGGTCGGAGGAAGTGCGAGTCGAGCGGCTCGCGACGCTTCGCCAGATGTACCAAACATGGCCGTTTTTTACCAACCTCATATCGAACATGGACATGGTGCTGGCCAAAACTGACCTCGCCGTGGCGACAAGATATGCACAGTTGGTCAGCGACGAAAAACTGCGAGACACCGTCTTTGGTGCAATCGTCTCAGAACATGAGCGCACTCAAGCCGTGCTGGCGGACATTACGGGGAGTATCGAGAGACTGGCGAGTGAACCGCTGCTTGCCCGCTCGATCAAGAACCGTCTCCCGTATCTCGATCCGTTGAATCATATGCAGGTCGAACTGCTCAGACGCGTCCGTTCTGGCGACCAGGACCAGTCGCTCCGTCGCGCAATTCACCTAACGATTAACGGTATCGCTAACGGCTTACGAAACACCGGTTGACGAGGGGTCTTGCACCGCAACATTGGGATGACGAACGGGATGACTCGTTCGTCGTCTCCTTCCAAGCAATATGCGATTCGTTCAATAGACGGTATGAAGTCGCAGCACTATAGTCCGTGGAGCGTCGGGTCGATATACCTACAGTCTCGACTCTCATAACGACGCAATCATGAAGTTTTTCCTACGCCTATCTGTTCGGCAAAAGCTCATCATCGCGATGGGCGTCTCCGTCTCGATCTTCGTCTTTGTATCAACTGCACTCAGCGTGTTCCTGACTGGCGAAGCACTGAAGGAGCGCGCCGTTACACAGGAGTTGCCCACCGCTGTCGGTGAGATTCGCAATGACGTGCTCCGCAGAATTACAGGGCCATTGGCAACGGCTCAGAGCATTGCATCGAACACCTTTTTGCTGGACTGGGAGGCCCATGGTTTGCCTGATGATGGGATGCAAGCATGGAAAGATTATGCTCAGAATCTAAAATCCGCGACAAAGGCAACGTCGATTTCCTGGATCTCTGAATCAACGGGCCAGTTTCTTAATGAAGCGGGGCTGGTCCGGCGAGTATCGCGAGGTGACTCGGATGACGGATGGTTCTACAGCTTTCTCAGCGGGGGCGCGCCCTATGAAGTCGCGCTGGGGAAAGAGAAAGACTCCACGGCCTATAGCCTCTTCATCAACGCGCGCTTTGACGTTGATGGCAAGAAAGGCATGGGATCGCTGGGATTTGCAGTGAGTGATCTAGCCGACGCGATCCGTTCTTATAAGATCGGGGAGCACGGCTTCGTCTATCTGGCACGTCCGGACGGGGTTTACCTGATTCACCGCGACGCGTCTCTCGCAGACGGGCGCCATTCAATGAGGGATGAATTTGGTCTCGGTGGTCAAGCAATCGCCGCGTTGCTCAATGGCCAGAAGTTTTCAACGACTAAGTATCAGGCGTCGGACGGTACGCGCCTAGTCGCGGCTTCTTACATGCCCGAGCTTAACATCTACGTCGTCGCAGAGGTTCCGGAAAACGAAGTGTTGGGAAAGATCGCTCAGACTTCTACGATTTCTGCACTTGTCGCGGCGCTTATTGGCGGCGGCGTCGGCATGGTCATTATCATGCTGGTTAGTCAAACTATTGCTGGTCCGCTTCGTAGGGCCGCTTCGATGTTGCGAGAAATCGCCGATGGAAATGGCGATCTTACGCGCCGAATGAAGGTTGAAAGCGGCGATGAAGTGGGCGCGCTGGCAGCGTCATTCAATCGCTTCGTCGAATCGTTAAGCCGTATCATGTTCCAGCTGCGCGAGAGTACGGTTGCCATATCCAGCGCGTCACGCCAAATCGCCGCCGGGAATAACGACCTTTCCGCACGGACAGAAACTCAGGCGTCAAGCCTCGAAGAAACTGCTGCGGCCATGGAGCAGCTTACGTCAACGGTTCAAAGCAACGCCGCTAATGCTCGAGAAGCGAACGAACTTGTCGTGGTGGCAGCTAGTCGGGCTCAGCGAGGCGGCGATGTTGTCGGAGAAGTAGTGTCGACGATGAACGAGATAGCCGCCTCGTCAACAAAAATCGGCGACATCATAGCCGTAATGGATAGCATTGCCTTTCAGACAAACATCCTTGCCCTCAACGCCGCAGTCGAGGCTGCACGGGCCGGCGAACAGGGGCGCGGTTTCGCCGTCGTTGCCTCGGAAGTGCGCGCCCTTGCCCTTCGAAGCGCGAGCGCTGCAAAGGAGATCAAGGAGCTAATTGACCAGTCCTCAAGTAGCGTAGCGGCGGGTGCGCAACAAGTCTCAAAGGCACAAACGTCGATGGCGGAAATCGTCGATGCCGTCACACGGGTTACAGCAATCATGGGCGAGATTGCGAGCGCGAGTGCAGAACAGGGCGTGGGAATCGGGCAGGTCAATCAAGCGGTTGCTCAAATCGACGAGAATACGCAGCGCAACGCCGCTCAGGTTCAGGAGGCCGCTGCCGCCGCCCGTTCCATGGAAGAGCAGGCGACGAGTCTTTCACATATTGTTGGGATGTTTCAGATCGACGAGAGTTCGCAGGTCGGCTAGCCAACAGTCGAACGGGGGCGCGCGACGTCGATGGATCTCTGGATCGGCGTGCGCCCATACGGGCGGCGGCGTAGCGAAAAATGCGCTGCAAGACCGCTACTTGCCCTCTTCTTGTTCCTCTTGCTCACGCTCAGTGTATAGCGCATCTGGAAACGCTTCCAGGCGCGACTGTGGAATCGGCTCGCCGCTTTCGTCAGACATTCCGTATGTTCCATCGTCGATTTTTTGCAGCGCTCGCTGGATATCACCCAATCGATGATTCGAGTAGTTGAGAGCGGTTTTCGCCAAGGTGTTCTCACTACCGTCGGAACGGAGCAGCGCCGTTTCCATTTCGAGAAGACGCTCACGCTGTCGCGCGATGAATTCTTCACTAAACTTCCTTGCGGATCCTCCCATTAACTTCTCCGGTAAGAGTCGCTCTGTTGTATCGAGCAAGCTGTGAGCGGCCAAGTCGACTCGACGACTTAGGTTTACGGGACATCTCTTGAGCATCAGTACGCGATCCGCGTTACGACATCATACGGAAGATCGTTCTGCTCCAACCGAACCGCTACTGCTTGCTTAGCAGCCTCGTTTCGAGGCACTTCAAGATAACTGCTACCAGAAAATCCCGGCTCAAACGCAATGCTCGCTTCATTAGCGATTGCTTGTAGCAGATTGTATTCAGACGATTGCAGAAATTGATCGTCGGCCTTATGTCGTATGACGAAACATGTCAGAATCATTGCACTCCAGTGTGATCGGCGGGGCACCGTACACTGCCTAACCCCTTGGGGTCCCCGAACCAAGGAGTTTCGAAGGGACGTGCTTCGCGCTATCCTTCGTATGAGGCGACGCGCGACGGGTTTGGACGACCATTATGCGGCCCATTGCTTGACGGATTACTTCCCAAAAAGTATCAGGTGTCCAGACCGTAATGCCTCTGATAGAGGATTACGTGCGATGCTAGGTCAGGGATCCCACTGGGCTGTTGCGGGAGCACTGGCGCATGGTTGCATGCGAGAACCAAGTCAGGGCCGGAGTTCGGCAACAGGTCGCGCCGTATAGCTCGACAGTTGATTCCCACCGGAGCCACGCAAAAACTTGGCAAAATCGCTGGTTTGTTACTTCATGTCCGCTCTCCGGACGGAGCCCACGACCGATTAGGACAGGGAGTCATTCGCAGTGCGAGAGGAATGCCGCGGTCTGCTTCATGCAGGGATCGCTAAGCCGAATGGCGGTCCTGTAGCAGGCTTCGATCGGCCCGATGGAAAGCGTTGATCCAGCGATCGTCTTCGACATTTGGATCGCGGCTCCAAGCAGACAACCGCCGTTGATCGTGCGGCTAAACGACCGACCGCAGGGGGTCGGTTTCCGTCAGCGATTCAGTGGAAATTACGGCTGGACGTAGCCAAGTTGCCAAGTAGCGCGGTCATGTCGACGAGTCGATTCGCGACGAGGTGCTTTACTTCGCCTTCCTTCTGCCAAACGCCGTAGACGCCAAGCAGCGAAGCCCCGAGCGCTTCCTTCCGAAACTTCTCGACCAAAGACGGCCAGACGATCACGTTAATCTGGCCGGTTTCGTCTTCCAGCGTGATGAATAACACTCCGTTCGCGGTGCCCGGCCGCTGGCGCACAGTGACGATGCCGCATGCCTTGGCGAGCCGACCGTTTGTATAGGTCGCGAGCTTCGACGCCGCGAAGATCTTCTTCTCGTTGAGCCGTTCTCGCAGCAAAGCAAGCGGGTGCCGGTTCAATGTCAGGCCAGTAGTGCGATAGTCGCTGACGATCTCCTGCGCCTCGTTCGGCGCGGCGAGCAGCGGCAGTTCCTCATCGCGCGTCGTTGCGCGCAACAAGTCCTTGTCGGGTACCGCTGCCACCGCCTGCCAGAGCGCCTCGCGCCGGTTGCCCGATAGCGCGGAAAGGGCGTTGGCGTCCGCAAGCAGTTGCAGGTCGCGGCGATCAAGCCGCGCACGGTTGGCAAGATCATTGACCGACTCAAAGGGGCGCACCGCCCGCGCGGCCTCGATGCGGGCTGCTGACTCGTCTCGCATCCCGCGAATCAGCGACATACCGAGCCGCACGGGCGCCATCGAGCCGTCGCCTTCAAGGAACGAATCCCAATTGCTGATGGTGACGTCGATCGGCAGCACCCGCACCTTTTGACGCTTCGCGTCTTGTACGAGCTGCGAAGGCGAATAAAAGCCCATCGGTTGGCTGTTGAGCATCGCGCACAGGAATGCAGCCGGTTCATGGCACTTCAGCCAGCAGCTTGCATAGACGAGGAGGGCGAAACTCGCCGCGTGGCTCTCCGGAAAGCCGTACTCGCCGAAGCCCTGGATTTGCGCGAAGATGGATTCCGCGAACTCTCGGTCGTAGCCGCGCTCGAGCATGCCGTTCACGATGCGGTCGTAGTAGTGCTGGAGTCCGCCTTTTCGCTTCCAGGCGGCCATCGCGCGTCGGAGCTGGTCGGCCTCGCCGGCGCTGAAGCCTGCGGCAAGCATGGCGACCTGCATCACCTGCTCCTGAAAGATGGGCACGCCAAGCGTGCGAGCGAGCGCCGTTTCCATCTCGGGTGAGGGGAACGACACAGGTTCCAGTCCTTGCCGGCGGCGCAGGTACGGATGCACCATGCCGCCTTGGACCGGTCCCGGCCGCACGATCGCGACTTCAATCACGAGGTCATAAAACTGGCGCGGCTGCAGGCGCGGCAACATGCTCATCTGCGCCCGCGATTCGATTTGGAACACGCCGACGGTATCGGCGCGGCAGATCATCTCGTATGTCTTCGCGTCTTCTGCTGGAATGTCCTGCAATTCAAACGGCTCGCCGCGTTGCTTCGAAATCAGGTCCAGCGTGCGCCGGATCGCCGAGAGCATGCCGAGCGCCAGCACGTCGATCTTGAGCAGGCCGAGCGCTTCAAGGTCGTCCTTATCCCACTGGATCACGCTGCGATCGACCATCGCGGCGTTTTCGATCGGCACGAGCCGTGAGAGCTTGCCGCGCGCAATGACGAAGCCGCCGGTGTGCTGCGACAGATGGCGCGGGAAATTCAGCAATTGCGACGCGAGGCTTGCCCACTGCTGAATGATCGGCGTCGACGTGTCGAGTCCCGATTCGACGAAACGGTTGAGCAGGTCTGCACTGGAGTCGAACCAGTGATGCGACTTGGCTACCTTGTCGACGATGATCGGATCGACGCCCAGTGCCTTTCCAGAATCGCGCAAAGCAGATTTCGGACGGTAGGTCGTGACGGCGGCCGCCAGCGCCGCTCGCGTGCGCGTGTACTTGCGATAGATGTACTGGATCACTTCTTCGCGCCGCTGGTGCTCGAAGTCCACGTCGATATCGGGTGGCTCGCCGCGCTCCTTCGAGATGAAGCGTTCGAACAGCATCGAGCTGCGCGCGGGATCGACCTCGGTCACGCCCAGGCAGTAGCAGACGGCCGAGTTCGCCGCCGACCCGCGCCCCTGACACAGGATTCCTTCGTTGCGCGCGAAGCGCACAAGGTCGTACACCGTCAGAAAGTACGGCTCGTACCGAAGCTCGGCGATGAGCGACAGTTCGTGCTCGATCTGCGTCTGCACCTTGTGCGGGATGCCTTGGGGAAAGCGTCGATGCGCGCCGATGTACGTTTCCTGTCGCAGATAGGCCGTCGGGGTCGTGCCTTCCGGGATCAGTTCGTCCGGGTACTCGTAGCGCAGTTCGTCCAACGAGAAGGTGCAGCGACTGGCGATCGTCAACGTCTCTGCGAGCGCCCGCTCGGGGTAGAGGTTCGCAAGCCGCAGCCGCGCTCGGAGGTGCTGCTCGGCGTTCTGCGCGAGTTCGAACCCACACTCGGCGATCGACCGGTTTAGGCGCACCGCCGTGAGCGTGTCCTGTAGCGGCTTGCGAGAGCGCACGTGCATGGTGACGCCGCCGGTGGCGACGACCGGGACGCTATGTTGATCTGCGACGTACTCGACGATGCCGCGGTGAATGTCGTCCATGGCGCGGGCGTGGAGCGTGAGCGCCGCCCAGCAGCGGCCCTCAAACGTGCGCGCAAGCCACTCCATCTGCGCATCCAGTCGCTCCTCTTTCGCCGGGTACTCCGGTACCAAGATGACAAGGCAGTCCTGCAGTCCCTTCAGGTGCTCATGCGGCGCTTCCGGCCGCGCAAGATCGTTGGGCGTCAGCAGATACGTGCCTTTCGATGTACGCGTGCGGGCCAGCGTGATCAGTTCCGATAGGTTCCCATAGCCGTTGCGGTTCATCGCGAGCGCCGTAAAGGCGAGGGCGGGCGTGCCGTCGGCGTTCGTCAACTGGAAGTGCGCGCCGACGATAAGCCGGATATTCGCTTCCTTCGCGGCGACATGCGCGCGCACGATACCGGCCAGTGAGCATTCGTCCGTGATCGCGATGGCAAGATAACCGAGCTGCTCCGCGCGCAAAATCAGTTCTTCCGAGTGCGAGGCGCCGCGCAGGAATGTGAAGTTGGAGAAGCACTGCAACTCGGCATAGCCGGGCAGCATAGAGGCGTACACGTCCATTGCCTCACCCGAACAGGCCGTGGAGGAACCATCGAGGATCTTCTTCGGCGCGGCTGCCTACGCGCTCGCGGTAGATCCAGTAGCAGGTATGGTCGTCCGCTTCCGCGACGAAGTAGTCGCGCGTAACGAGCTCGCCTCCCCACCATCCCGCTTCGACCCGCTCGCCGGGCGACACGGTGCGCAATGGGCTGCCGTAGAACGGCCGGTGCTGGCGCGTCATCAACTGGATGGGCGTCTCGAGGAGCCACGAAGGGCGAGGCTGATCGCCGGGCAGGGCACAGCCTTTGACGTCACTCGTCACGGGCACCCAGTTCGACACGATCTCGGGCCGATGGTCGGCCATGGGCGCGGCGCGCAAGACGTTCTCGTGGCCAAGACGCGCGACGAGCAACTCCATCAGCCGGTTATGGTCGGCTGCGCTGCCGCCTGGCTCGGGGAATAGGGTGTCGGACGGCGGCTCGGCCGCTTCGACGTCATTCACTTCGAGGCGCACGGCGATGACCGCGGCCGCTAGCTCGACGCGTCCAAGACGCTCTTTCAGCAAGCGCGTCAGGTGTTCCTCATGCCACGTCGGTTCCGCGAGCGCGACTTCAATCGTCGTTGGCGGCAACGCCGCGCGCCCGCGCTCATGTTCAAGTTCAATGGAGAAACGCGTCAGCGCCAATTGCTTGCTGGCGAGCCAACCGGTCAATTGCACGATCAGCCGCCGCGCGACAAAGAGGACGGCTTCCGCATGCTCGACGCGATCGGGCAGTTCGATACGTGCGTTGAACGACGGCGGCGTCTGGACCCATTCGTAAAGCTCTGGCGCTTCGCCTACTGCACGATCGAGCGTGTCCAGCAGTGCCGTGCCGCAGCGCTTCTTCAAACCGGCGCGCGGCAAGCGCCGCAGGTCGGCGACGCTCGTGCATCCGAGGCCGTCGAACCAGTCAGCGTAACGTCGGGCTTCCGGCACGAGCAGCGCGGGCAAGCGCGGCAACTGCCGCATGAGGGAGCGGATCGAAAGACGGTGGCCGCCGCGATAGCGCGCAAGCAGCCACGCGCTTTGGCCGGTGGGCGCGACGCTCATCCGGACCGTGAAGCCGAAGGCCGCGAGCGAGGCGCAAATTGCACGTCGCAGCGCACGCACGCCATGGAATAGCCGGAGGCTCGCGGATACATCGACCAGCACCGTCTGCTCCTCGGCGATCGCGACCTGCGGGCTGAATTGCATGAGGGCGGTAGCCACGTCTGCGACCGCCTGCTGCTCCTTGAGTTCGTCCTTGTCGTGAATGCGCGCGTCGGGCGCGAGCGTGAGAACGCCGCCTTTGCGCATGCCCATGCGAACCCCCGCCTCATGCGCCGCCTGATCGAGTGCAGTGACACGTTCGTGGTCGAGCACGACCAACCCCGAGCCGGTCTCACTCGTGGACGACCAGTTCGGCTGGAAGACTTCTCGGCTGAGGTGCGGCAGATACACGCCGATCCACACTTGCATGGCGATTCAATAGGATGGGCGAATGGGTCAGTTCGACGACAAGCGGCTCATCGCGCGCGGGACCGCGCCGCTTCACGAACTGCAGCGAGACGCTGTCGCGCGCCGGGCGCACGGCGATCCGAAGCGGGGCGGGCGAGGTATCGCTTGCGGCAGCGAGCGGCCGGATCATGAAGAACAGCGACTCGCTCGTCTGCGCGGCGAGGTGCAGGCGGCGTAGTGCCTCCGGCCGCACGTGCGTCTGCCAGAAGAGCAGCGCACCAAACGTCCCGGCGCGGAGGATCTGCTCGCCGGCCCACAGCGCGTCAGCCGTCTTCGAGGCCCGCACGACGTTGACAGACGTTTCAGGCAGCCCCCAGTACGCCGCCGCCTCAGGCTGGAAACGATGAGGCGGCTGCAGTAGAGCAATGCGCCGCTGGGCGACTGCTTTCAACGCAGGCAGCAGCAATCGCATCTCGCCCACGCCGGGTTGCTGCACCAGCAGGTCGGTCAGGGCACCCTTCGGCCAACCGCCGCCTGGCAGTTCGGCTGCGAGGTTCTCGGAGCCACATGGCACAACGTTCAGGCGAGCGGATGAGAGCTGGGCGCCGCGCCAAAGTGATGGGTGAATGTCTTCGAGGGCTAACGCTCCCATGTCGAACCCCGTACTGTATGTTTGTACAGTAGTCTACACCATCGCGGCGGCCTTCTAGCCCCACCATACCTATCGGACAAAAGTAAGCGGTGGTAACACTGTCGCGCGATAGCCGCGGTAAAACCGTTATGCGGCAATATGTACCGGCTGGCTTTGGCTTCAGCGTTGCAGCAAAAAGGCCCTCATTTATGCTTGGTTCGAGCGCAAATACCCCATGTAATACGAGAAACATGCGTGGTCTAAGCGTATCGCACCCTGCGTCGTGTCACGAGATCGCGTATCGACAACGATTGCACTGGCCAAATTCGGTCGTGCAAAGGTTTGCGACTGTAACTTTTTGTTGCAGATGGCCGCTTTTTGAGCAGACAATTGGCTCGCGCTGTCCGTAGGCGCTCCCGACGCTAACTACGGTCACAGCCACTTCGGTACGCCAGCCATGACACACGCCAGCCACGACCTTGCTTCCATCCGCGATCTGAACTTGTCGTATCTGACGCTCGCGCGGCGTGTACTGGCCTCGGATCGCGAGGCCGGTCGGTGCACCTTGGCCTGTCGGCCGAAATCGCCGATACGCTGTTGAAGCTTTCGCCGTCTCAAACCGACAAACTTGCATCGTCGTCGCAACTGCTGTGCTTTTTCCGCATGAGCGCCGATGAAATGCTCGGTGGCCTTGCGAGCCGCAGCGTCGATGCGCCGGCAAGGGCCGTTTCCAACGAAGCTCTCCTCGCAGCCTGACCATGAGCACGGTTACGTCATCGAAAAGCCTCGCTAACGAAGCTGCTCAAGTCATGCGCGCGATCGCGCTGATCAAGCTCGGCGCGCGCATGCAGGTGCTGGAGTCTGAAATCCCGACGCTCTCGCGCGAGCGACTGATCCGTCTTTACCGCGAAGTGAAGGGCGCATCGCCACCCAAGGGCATGCTGCCGTTCTCAGAAGACTGGTATCTGACGTGGGCGCCGAATATCCACACCTCGATGTTTGCTAACGTCTACGCGTTTTTGGAAGCGAACAGCGAAGGGCTGGACCGTGTCGACCTGCTGACGCGCGCCTATTCGCTGTACGCAGAGCACTTCCAGATGAACAGCGAGCCGTTGCAGATGGACCTGACGCGCGCCTGGACGTTCATCCGCTTCAAGGACGCGGGTATTCTCCGTCTCGCGGGCTGTACGCGTTGCCGCGGCAAGTTCGTCGCACACGCGCATGAGCCGTCGCATTCGATGGTCTGCGGCATTTGCCAGCCGCCGTCACGAGCCGGCAGGACGAAGGCGGCCGCGAAAGCAGCGGTCGAGCGAAGCGCAGCATTGCAGGCGCAAGCGGCCTGACTCTCTTACTGGCCGCGAGCGGCCTTCGGCACGTTGAAGAGCCGCAGCAACTCGTCCCGCACATCCGAGATGTCGAGCACATGCTGCGCGCGTGTGAGCGCGACATACAGCAGCCGCATCTCGTCCTCATCCAACGTCAGCCGACCATCGATCATCTTCAAGCGGAAGTCGTTGACGATCCGCACGCGCTTCCATTCAAGTCCCTTCGCGCGGTGGATGGTCGAGATGACATAGTCGGCTTGCGCCTCGGGCGTCTGGCGTTGCGCGAGCGCCCGTAAGTAGTCGGTGCCTCGATCGTCAACGATCTCGACAACCGGCAGCAGGTCGCGGCCAACGGCGCTGCGCGAGAAAGCTTGCGCATCCCTCCAGTTCTCAAATAGCGATAGGGCAGTTGGCCGGAATGCGCGCCTTCCATTGAGCAATTGATCGGCACCGTCGGCAAAAGCGATGATCTCGCTTGGGTTCATGCGAAGCGCCGGTCGATGGCCCAATTCAATGCCTGCCGCGAATTGCCAGATTGCCGTGGCGTTCTTGCGGCACAGCACGGCATCCACCGGCGGCTGCACTGAGGGATCTTCCACCATAATTGACCCGATGCTCGGCTGGCCTCGGATGGGCGTGGTCTCGCCAAGCAGCGCGAGCACACAGCTTGCGAGTCCGGCGAAGGTCGGCCCGAACCGGAATGACTCCGTCAGCGGCCGCTCCGGCGCATCGATCTGCGCCATCGCGTTGACGGCGCCGCGCCACTCGTAAATTTGCTGGTAGGGGTCGCCGACGTAAATCGTCTGCGCGTGCCGTTGCCGGGCAAGAACCGACAGCATGACGCCGTCGCTGTCCTGCGCCTCGTCGAACAAGATGAAGTCGGCGTTGATACGCGGATTCGATTGCGCCCACACCTTCAGATAGACGTCTGGCTGTATCGCCTTCAGCCCGCGCGGGTTGATGCTCTCGGCCCAGAGCCGCCCAATGCTCGGCGCGAGCTGCTCACGGAGCCAGTCGGCGGCATCGTCACGGATCTTTTCATCGATCGGAACATGGAAGGGCTGCGGCGCATCGTCAGCGGACCTGCAGAACCGGCCCAAACCGTCTGCGATCATCCGGCCGATCTCAAACGGCGTGACCTCCGCGTTCTTTCCCGTGATGGTCGGTACTTCGATAGGGCCGAGACCATATCGGGCTGCGAGTTCGTGCGGTGGCTCGGACGGCAGGTTGATGCGCGCGGTGAGCCACGCCGGGGCACCTGCGTAGGCCAACGAGTGGACGGTGCGGGCCGACACGTGAGCCGGGAAGCCGCGACGCGCTGAGTCGGCGATTTCCTTGTTGAACGCCAGATAGCTACCGCGCTGGCCGGTGAGTTGCTGAGCGACGAGCCGAAGCGTCGAAGTCTTGCCTGCGCCCGCATACGCTTTGACTTTCAGATCGCCGCCGCCCTTTGCCGCTTCGACGACGGCTTCTTGCTCCGCCGTGGGTTTGTACGCCTTGGCCACCGATCGCTCTTCCAACGAAAAGAAGCAGTGTGCCCCAAGTCGGACTGACGGGCAGTCGCAGTGGTCGCGGCGGCTACTTCCGTCCGTCCGCTACGAAACGGGGTGGAAAGACAAGACCGCCCAAGTCGTCGCGCTCGAGCGGAACGTTAGGATCGTCCAGCATATTTTCGGCGTCTTCGACGTCAGGCAGCGGCGGCCACGGCCAAGCTTTAGTCGCCCATGATGGAATTTCGGCCTGACGAACGAAGCCGAACTCTTCCGGCTCGTCCCATATCAGGTCGAACGTCTCGTTGAGGATTTGCTGCATGTAGGCGACGTCTTCCAGACGCATCGACCACCAACCGCGGCGAATGCGGTCTTCGCCGGCGACGACTGTGCGGGATTCCAGATCGAGCACGAACCGGTGCTTCATGTAGGGCTCGCTACTCCACAACGAGTCCCATTCGCCGACCGCATATCGTTGCATCATTCTTCCCAGAGGTGTCCCCATTGATGTCGTTCAGACGCCTCAACGGCTAGCGCCATGATCTCACCTAGACCGAACACTGGGTTCTTTCTCTTCACTGCGACGAACTGATCGACCAGTGACGGTGTCGCCCTCAGCAGGCACATCGCCTTGAGCTCGTGATAGTCAAACAGCCTACTCATCATCGGCCGATTCGCGACCAACTCACTGATCTCGTGGCTCAAAACGGCTTCGCGAACGCCCGGCAAATGGTGCTTCGCCACTGCGTCGGCCAACACCGCTCGACGCGCAGTTTTTCGGTCGCCGTCGGTCGCAAATTCCTTGGAATCGATCTCCAGCAGCGCGAGGTTGATTTCGTCACCGGCAGCGATAAATTCCAACAGCACAGGTGGTTCGTAGGTCATGGTGGTGGGGCGTCTGCATTACGAATCTGATTAGCGGCTTGAATCGGCCGTTCTGAAGGGTTCGCTGAACAGGCGTACACCATCAGTCGCGCAACAATTCCGTGAGCCACGCGTCAGCAGGGCGACCGGCATCGACGTCCACAAAGAGCGCGACGCTTCCGCCTACAATGTCGCGTGACCGCAGATTGGCGGCATCCAGCCACGGCTTGATATGTGTTCGCCGGGCCGGGATATCTGCCGCATTGAAATCCAGTGGGTATTCGATAGAGGACTGGTCGGACTCGACCACAAGGCGCATGGAATCGACGCGTACGCCGCGGAGTTCCGTGTCGACGATTCTGTTGATCGCGACGTCGAACTCCCGTTCGCTGGTGAGCTGGTAGCTGCGCGGTTGATCATCCCGACGAAGATGAATGACAGCAGACACGCGTCCGCTCGTCTCAATCAGGACAAGCCGATAGCGTGCAACGCGCGCCTCGCCATCGGCGCTAGGGAAGACAGTATCTTCAAATTCGCCTTTGTAGGTCATGCCGGATCTCGTTGTAACCACGACACCGCGTCATGGTGCTTACCGAGCCTACGTATCGGCTGACGAAGTCAAGCCGCGGATGCCGAGTCGTGCCGGACTTAATGCAAAATGGCCACATGACAGTTCCCTGCACCCGCCGCCGAGGAGGGAGATATGACAGAGATCGTGAGCAGAGTGAAGCGGGACCCGGAAGGCACGCGACGCCGCATCCTTGAGGCGGCGATCGAGCAGTTCAGCGAGCACGGGCTTGCCGGTGCCCGCGTAGACGCAATCGCGAGAGTGGCCGAGACGAACGAGCGCATGCTGTATTACTACTTCGGCAGCAAGGAGCAGCTCTATGTCGCCGTCCTGGAAACGATGTATGCGGACTTCGCCGACAAGGAATCCCGCCTTGACATATCGGGACTGGAAGCTCGCGATGCGATATTGACGCTCGCTGAATCGATTTGGAGGCACCTGTGGGACAGCCCAAAGTGGCTCGCCCTTATCAATTGCGAGAACTTGCATAAGGGCCGATATCTGCAGACTTCCAAAAATCTAAGCGCGATTATCTCGCCGGTGGTCGAAGTCGTCGACGAGATCCTCAAGCGTGGGGCGGCGGACGGTCAATTCCGCGCCAACGTTGACGCCCTTGACTTTTACCTGACGCTGGTCGGAATGGGTTATTACATCGCTTCGAACCGCTTCACGATCAGCGCATTTACTGGCCGTGACTACGCGGAACAACCCGACCGCGAAAAGATTGGCAGGATGCACCTCGCCATGCTGGACGCCTATTTGCGTCCGCCTGCGTAGGCATCGGGAATAGTTGCTTGGAGGTCGGCGACGGCTCAAGTCGACTTGAAGCCGCCTTTCGGCTTTGCGTCCGTCGTTGACGGCTCTGCGTCGTGCTTCGGACATCGGCTTCTGCAATCACTCGGTCAACGGTTTTTGCTGCACGTTGGCGAACCTCGCGTTGAATGAACGTCGTTCTCGGGAAGTCTCTTTGCGTTTGGACGCACGAAAGCAATCTGCCTCTTACAATGCCATACGCGGGTTGCTGCCCGGTGCAATAACAATAAAGGGGAGAAGATCAATTGCTAAGACTCGCGCCGGCCTCTCGATCGGGAGTAACGACGGAGGATATCAAGGCGGATTTAACGCAACCTCAATTGGCTGGGATAGGCGCCGTCACGCTCGCTTGGAACGAGGTCGAGTTCATGCTGGACGTCTCTCTGTACAGCGGCGAAGGTCTTCCGGCAGACTGCCTACTAGACGATCTCCCGCGTAGGCGACTTGACGAGAAGATCAAACAACTTCGAAAGGCGGCACTGCGCTGGCACCTTCGATCCGACTGCCTTGACGCAATAGATAGTACGGCGGCCGCTTTTAGCCAGCTTAAGGACTTACGTAACGCGGTTGTACATTCTCGGCTTCTTGACAATCAGACGAGCATTGGTCACAGAGTCACAGCCAGGGGCGAGATATACGAAGTCTTGTTGACAACAGAGGCGCTTCACTGGCTGTATGAACAACTAGTGTTTCTTCGTTCTGAACTTCGAGCATTGCTCGCGATATTCGACCTCGTTCGAACAACGGCCGCCGCCGAACGGTCGGGAATGGTTGCTGTTGGACAGACCGACCCTTCGGGGGAAGTATTGAGTTGGCTTTCAGAAGTCGATCGATGCCGCCGAGGCCGCCAGCACCTCGGAACCGCACCGGAATTCTGACCTAACGCTTGCTGCGCCGAAAGGAGCGCAAGTACGTTCCCCCGGCGGTGTTGCTCGCTGCGCGCAACGCCGCAAACGGAAGCCGATCCAGGAAAGACTCTTAAGCGAAAGGCACTAGAATGTCGATCGATGGAGAAGTCGCTCCAAATTCTCTGGGTTCTGCTGCGCCAAATCTTTCTCGACAACATGCCGCCACCCTCCTCCGCGTCGTGCCTGCCGGCGGACGCTTTTATCACCGTCAAAGACGCAGGCGAGTGGTCGCTATCCCCAGCGTTGACGATCCTTTTTCGCGCCGCCCGCAGCGGGTACGACTGGCCGTCGGGAACCGGGGCCGCCGTCAGCCAACGAACGATTCAAAGCCTCGAGGCAAGTGTCGCCGCTCGCATGCGCAATCTGACCGAATCAGACGCAAGCCAGATCGCGATCGACGTTTCTGCTTGGGCAGGGAATAACAGGCGGTCTCACACACGGCTCATTAACGCGAGTTCCGCAGACAAGGCCCTCATTCGCCAAGCTATCAGCGACCTCGCGAATCGCACGACGGTGCAGCGAGGTGTAGAGACGCTTTGCGGCATCCCGGGCTTAAGTTTGGTCATCGCTACAAAAATATTCCGATTCTGCGTCCCTGATGTCGGCGCGGCCGTCGACCGTCACGCGTCGTACTTTACGAACTCTTTGCCGACCAGTGATGGTGTGGCCTCCCGCTTCCTGCGGGAATGGACGAATGCTGAGCGCCGCGCGACGCGCCTTGCGACGTACTCGCCAGCTAGGCTTCGCGTCAATGTGGACGAATACTTTCGGGGCTATTTACCGCTGTTGGCGGCCATCGCCTGTGAGCTAAACTCGGCGGACAGCCTGTTTGTGTGCGCCGTCACCGGCGCGCGAAGTCTCTGGCGTCCGACCGACGTCGAAATGGCCGCGTACTACTGGTGGGCGCGGCACGGTGCCCGGTAGCGCCGCCTGTCGAACGATCATTTCCCAAAAGTCAGGACAACTGTTGGTCGGCACGTGATCGCGCTTTTTCCATCGCGCTCAATGCGATAAGGGCCAGTGCCGAGCCGAGAGTTTGATTGGCGGTCATGGTGTCGTTCCCGACGATTAGCATATCGTGCTTGCCATCCGTCCGCCAAGATTCATGGCTGTGCAGTAGACGAGCGCCCCTTGAGGACGCGCCGTTTGCGGCTGGCGCGCGCTAGTGGCTCCCATGTAATTCGTAATTCGCCCATGAGTGGCTGACCCAGTACTCGCGGCCCGCTCTGGACCGCAATCAGCAGCTGAGCAGCAGAGCGCCAGCTGGCTAGCGCGAACGCGACAGTGGGTTGACCACGCACAGCCGAACCCTTATGACGCAAACTCGCCGTATGCGGCCTTAATGCCCGCCACGAAGCGTTTGCCGCATGCGGGCTGCCAATGCGACGGCTGGACAAGCCCATGAGGTTGCTCACCTGCTCGTTGGTCTTGCCGCCGATAAAATGCCGACGCCCGAACGTGTTTCGGAGCACACGCGCGCTTTCTTCGGCGGCCGACAAGCACGCGCGGCGTAGAGGTGCGCGGACACATTTCAGCATCGTATCTGACTGCATCCCGATCACGGTCTGAGACAGCGCGCGCCCTTTACGTTTTCAATCTCTCAGCCTCACTCGGCTCCTCTCTTGGGTTGTAGCGCGGCGTGGGCTGGGGCAGCAGAAAGAAGGCGACGCACAGCAGTGCAATGGCCACTCCGATGCGCGACGCCGCGATTACGACGGGAACTGCAGCGATCTGGACCAGCGTCGCAACGCCGTAGCGGCGCGTCATCTGCTGGAGGAAATCGGGCGCGAGACGTTCGTCCATCAGCCGGCGGCCTTGCATTGCATAGAACCACTCCGCCATCCACGCGCAGGCGGTCAGGGCAAGGCTGGCAACCGGGGTCACCGACGCGACGGGCTCGAAGTCCGTGCCGAGGTGGAAGCACCAGACCCGGATTGGATAAGGAATAACAACGATCGCCAGCAGGAAAAGCAGCTTGATCGCGCCGAACCAGTGATCACTCTTAGCATAAATCCGACCTAAGTAATGGTGTTGCAGCCAGTAGGCACCGATCACGACATAGCAGAGAAGGAGCGCGAGGTATTCGCGCCACTGCTCCGCCACGCGCGTGTTAGGTCGCTGTACCCATGCGGGCCGTCTGGAGATCCGGGGACCTTGATCTCGACGATCAGCAGCGTCAGCGCGATTGCGAAGACCGCGTCGCTGAATCCCTCAAGGCGGTCAAGTCCGCGCTCCGCACCGACCGCACTACTAATACTGCTGTCGTCACGACGCATCCATTTGGCTAATTGCACCCTACTCGCCAACGCGTGGGGGGCACACGGAATGCTTTGAGTCTTCCGCCAAAGGCCATGCGTTTCCGCGTCGGTAGCGCAATGCAAAAAGGCACTCGAAGCAAGTCGTGACTCGCCTAGACCGTTTGGCGAAGGCGGGTGGCGGTGCGGTGGCTCGAAAGGCCCATGAGACTGCTTACTTGCTCGTTGGTCTTGCCCGCGACGATGTGCCGACGGCCGTACGTGTTTCGGAGCAGGCGCGGACTTTCGTCGGCCGCAGTTAAGCCGGCGCGGCTAAGAGCTGCGCGAACGCACTTCAGCATCGTGTCAGGCTGCATCGGTTTTCCTGCTGCGGTCGCGATGAACAACCATTGCGTCGCGCACTGAATGCGTCGCCGCGCGCCATAGTAGTCGCGTAGAACGTCGACCGCGAAAGAATCGACAAGCACGCGACGCGCGATGCGAGGCCCGTGCTTGTCGACGAAGACAGTGGGGCGGCCGCCGGCTACATCGAGATCATCGACCCTTAGTTGTCTCAACTCGGCCGCCGTCACTCCGGAGGCCAGAAAGAGCGCAACGATCGCCGTGTTCCGCAGTTCCTTGAACGCAGCGCCTTCCGTCGCAACGCAGACGGCCTGTAGGCGCGCATCGTCTTCTGATGACAGATAGATCGGCGTCGGTTCATCCTCTGGCCAATTCTCGTTGACTAGCATCTGCGCGGCCGGGTTGTCCGCTCGCAGTTCGATGTTGACCAGGTGTCGCGTGAACCGATCGATCAGCTTGAGGTAACGAAGGCGGGTGGTTGTGCCGCGCGAGCAGTCCTGCGCAAGCCGTGCGAGAAAACCATCGAGGTGGTCCGCTCCATAGCTCGCCACGCTCGCATGATGTCCGACCAGGTAGTCGTTGAACCGCGAGAACATCGACCGGTGTTGAACGATCGACTGGTCGGCGAAGGCGCGCCGATCTGCGCCAGTGGCTTCTTCACGTTGCCAGTGCGCGTAGGCGTCTTCGGGAGCAGCAAGCCAAAGGTCGTCAGACATTTAAATCGATATACTGAAATTTGATTTACCCCAAACCCTACAGCGAAGCTAACGCTTCGCCAACCCCCTGCCACCAAATCCGGGGGCGTCCGCCTCGGTCCTTATGGAATCAAGGCAAGCAGCCGGTCCGCCCAGGAAGCTCTAAATTGCACGGCGCCAGTGCCGACAGTGACCATAAGGCTGCGCGCAATCCAAACCGAGTTGGACGTTACGGGACTTGGGTCTTTATCAAGTTGTGCATATTATAAGAGCGCGGGCTAGCCGCCATAGTAGGCAGCGGGGACATCGTGAATACGCACTTTTTTCAATGGCTGCTCGCAGCCTTCTTGCTGGGGATTTCCGCAACAGCCGGGATTTCGCTTAGCTATGGAGAGGACGAACAGATCTCGCCACACGCACTTGGCGAGCGCGACGGACGCCACAACGAACACGGCCTTGTCCCCAAGCTTTACGACGCCCGAGGACGTTTCGTCGGCGAGGTTGTCATTGACAGCACTTTTAACGGCCAAGGCGCCGTTGTTCTCAACGTCAACGGTGCCGTAGTCCACGCGAGGTTGCGTCGTCTTTCTCAAGGCTTCGGCTTCCCTGAGTCGGCGACTCAAATGGTTTGGTATGAAGACCCAAGCCTCGATTACGACGGGCCCAATTGCACCGGCGCGCCGGACGTTTTCCCCGACTCGGTGCTCCGACCTTCGGCGATCGTCAGGGAAGGCGCTAAGGTTACGCTTCTCATCGGAGCCGAAGGGCCCGCCGAAAACCACACTATCCTATCTCGCTCAACCCTGGGACAGTGCGTCGGCACCGGTCCGTATGTTAGCCCGGCGTGGCGAGTGGAAAGTACCGTCGACCTGACTGCCAAGTATCCGGAGCCTTTGCGCGTCGGCTTCTAGCGAACGACATATACCGTTCTTACGAACTGAGGTGGCTACGTGTTCCGTCTGAATTTGCGTTGGTTCCTGTCGGCGCTGCTCCTTTGTCTCGTTGCAATCGATGCACCCGCGGAGGATGGGCGCCGCGGTGAGGGCCACCACCATGCTCATCCGAACGATGGTCGGGCGCGCCTCTATGATGCACGGGGCGCCGTGGTTGGCGAGGTGGTGTACGTCTCAGGCCGCGGTTACGACGGCGGCGTTGTCCTTAACGTGAAGGGCGTGTTCGTCTTTGCCGGATTCGCTCGCGTCGGAACCTTCCGAACTGGCGGAAGCACAGCTTCCGACGAAATGATGTGGCAGTACCCGCGCCTCGCCTACTCGGGCGAGAACTGTAGCGGAACGCCGTACGTCTATTACGAGCGAGGTACCTTTCGTCCGAGCGCCATCGAGCGCACAGGAACAACCGCGACCTTATATATTGCTAGGGACACCATTTCAGAAGTCACGCAATTTGGCTCCAACATATACGAGGGTTACCCCCCACCCTGCGATAGAGGCGCGCCGCTACACGTTGACAGGGCATGGCCGGTCGAGAGCACAATCGACTTGACTCAGCTCCATCCCGAACCATTGCGGATAGGCCGGTGACTGTGACAGTGTTCGTACGTCAGGGACGAGGTGAGTATGCTCAATCTTCGTAGTGCGATCGTCATCGCGGTCTTTGCGGCGAGCGCATCAGGAGCGTTCGCTCACGGTGCAGGCGACGAAGGATGGCACCACCACACCGCCAAGCTATACGACGCACGAGGCAGGCTCGTGGGAACGGTCGTGGATGCCCCGATGCAAGCGAGTTCTTCCGACCTCGTGTCCGAAGGCGGGGTAATTATGAACGTCAAGGGCGCGGCTGTTTTCGTCGGCTTCACCCGCCTTAAAACGCCAGACGGCGCTCAGTCTGCAAACGCTTGGATGTGGAGTGGGGCTCGGCCGGCCTACTCGGGCACCGGCTGCACAGGTACGCCATACGTATGGATCGCACTCGGCCCCTTGCGGCCCGCTGTCATCGAACGCAAGGGTGGCAAGGCGGTGCTGTATGTCGCGAAAGACCAACCGTCGCAGTACGAGAGCATCGGCTCGCAAGCCCGCTCTGTCGGTTGTGAAGATTTCCGCGGCGAATCCCACCTAGTGTGGCCCATCGGAGACTCTCTAACTTTGTCTGACGAGTTTCCGGAGCCGCTGACCGTCGGGCACTGAACGCTTGCGACTTTAAGCGCGCCGCTCTAGAACGAACAGGCCTCCGAGCGAATCGGCGACCGGCTCGCTGCCCGACCCTCGGCGATCTGGCTCTCAATCGCGTCAAGGCAAGCTGCCGGTCCTCCGACGACAATCCGTGCGGAACATGCCAGCATCAGATTGACACTCAGCCCAAAGTCCTCAATGAGATAACCGCGCGCACAAAAAGCGCCGTTGTCGTCGGTCGCCGCTGCCGATACACGCGCAGTCAGCGACGCTTCGCTGGACCGATACGCGAACACGGGTTTCCCAAGCGCTACCGCAAAACCGACTTCAAACGCCGTCCCGCTGTCAGGCTCGCCGGCGCCCCGAAAGTCATCGAGGTTTGCCATCACGATATCGGCCGAACGGATCAACTGGACGTTGGCTGTATAGATGTGGCGCGCGGCGTCCTGCGGCTGGAGGGAGGAGGGGACGTCGCCGTCAAGCGGATAAAGCCCAACGAAGCCGCGATCACGGCAGAGCTGCTTGAGATGCTCGCCGTGTTCCTTCGCGTCGCGACGGAAGACATCGAAGCCTGCAAGGTAGATGCGTGGCTCGCTCGCGGCGCGCTCGATTGGCAGAGGAGAGGGGTCAATCCTTCCTTCGCGGACCCGGCGTTTAATCCGGTTTAGCTGCTTCTTCACAGCCAAGGCGCTCTTGCCGAGACTGTTTGCGATCTGCTCAACCGGTAAGCCCTGATCGAGCAACTCCATCACGGCACGCTGGGACTTCGTCGGATTTCTTTTAGACATCGGTTCGTGTCTTCGACTGCAGGGCTATTGGAACGCCTATGAGCTTACCAATAACCCCGCGTAGCAAGTCACCCCGGCTACGCCTGACGGCGGCTAGGGTCGGTCTTAAAGACGGCCATCATTGCGCGCAGCGTTTCGTTTTGATCTTGGAGCGAACCTGCTGCTGCGGCCGCCTGCTCGACGAGCGCTGCATCCTGCGGGGGTGATGGTCTTGCTAGAACCAAATACCGCGCACGGCCGCTCGTCGCCGTGCTTGCTCACCGGATACGGGGACCTGCGGCAGAAGATGCCTGCCGATGTTGCGCAAAATTCGAAAGACACGAGACACCGCACACCTCCAAGGTTCGTTTCGGCTCTCAATAGCAGGAGGCGGCTTCTGCCGACCCGTGTTTGCGATGTCGGCAGCGCGCGATACTTCTTTAGAACAGCAGATGGTTCCATCTGCACTTGGATCTGGCGCAATGTCATGCCGCCCGGGCTCTCAGCCGAAGACCGGTACCGCAGCGACGATGCCTTGAAGAAAAAACATATGGCATAGTGCGGGACATCAGACAACCCAGGGGAGAATATGACGACCCTCTCAAACATCGAAGAAAGGATTAAGAAATTGCAGGCTCGAGCAGACGCGATTCAAAAGAAGCAGGCCATTGCTGCCGTCGCAAAAATTCATTCGCTCATGAAAGAGTACGGCCTGACAATCGACGACCTGACTAATCGAGGCAGCACCGGCGCAGCAAAGGGCTCTGTCGGCGCTCCGCTAGCTGCGACCGGCAAGTATCGTGATCCGAAGACGGGCGCGACGTGGAGCGGACGAGGCCGAGCGCCGGCGTGGATAGCGAACGCTAAGAATCGTGCGAGATTTCTGGTCTCTGCGGCAGTCGAGTCTAGCGATAGCGACTCGGGCAAGCACACCGGGAACTACCCTCGTGGTCCCCAACCGGCGAAGTACCGAGATCCCAAATCGGGAGCAGAGTGGAGCGGCCGCGGCAAAGCGCCGGGATGGTTGGCATCGGTGAAGGACAGGACCAAGTTTCTGATCTCCACTGCTGGTACCAAAACGGCTGGCACTAAGAAGTCGAAGTCAGAAAAGAACGCGGCGCCGGCGCGCTCGACTAAGGCCGCAAAGACGCCCAACGCGGCAAAGTCCCCGCGCGCGAAGCGGACATAGCGGCGCATGGTCGGGCGTCTTCTTTCTTTAGAGGAGGCCAAGCAGTCAGAGGACCGCTCGCCAACGCCTGCCTACGCTTCGGTCTTAAAGACGGCCATCGTCGCGCGCAGCGTTTCGGCCTGATCTTGAAGCGAACCGGCAGCGGCGGCGGCCTGCTCGACGAGCGCCGCATTTTGCTGCGTGACCTCGTCCATCTGGGCAATCGCCGTATTCACCTGCTCGATGCCTCGACTCTGCTCGTTGGAAGCAGACGCAATCTCGTCCATGATGTCGGTGACCTTTTGAATCGCTGCGCCAATCTTGGTCATCGTGTCCCCGGCTTGCCCGACGAGTGCGGTGCCAGTATGGACGCGCGTACTGGACGCTTCGATCAACTCGCGAATTTCCTTCGCGGCCGTGGACGATCGCTGCGCCAAGCTGCGCACTTCGCCCGCTACCACGGCAAAGCCGCGTCCTTGTTCGCCGGCGCGCGCGGCTTCAACCGCAGCGTTGAGCGCCAGGATGTTCGTCTGGAATGCAATGCCCTCGATCATGCCGATGATCTCGGCGATCTTGTGCGAGCTTTGCTCGATCTCGGCCATTGTCCCGACGACGTTCGTGACGATCGTCGCACCTTCCTTTGCAACGTCGCGCGCATTCCCAGCCAGGCCGCTTGCCTGACGCGCGTTCTCAGAGTTGTGCTTCACGGCCGCCGTCAGCTCTTCCATGCTGGCCGCGGTTTCCTCGAGTGACGCTGCTTGCTGCTCGGTGCGCGATGACAAGTCCGTGTTGCCAACGGCGATTTCCCGGCTTGCATTCGCGATCGCATTAGCGGACGTCTTCACGCTGTCAACCGCTGACAGCAGTTGCGTGCGCATGCGGGCCATCGAATACATGAGGCTGGAGCGATCATCCGCGGCAGTGGCCACGTCAACGGCGAGATTGTTATCCGCGATCTGATTCGCCACTTCTGCAGCGTATGCCGGTTCTCCGCCCATCGAGCGAAGTATCCCGCGGTTGAGCCGCGCCACGAAAAGGCTGAGCAGTGCGGAAATAACGGCGAGCGCGCCAAGACTCCAGCCGAGCGACGCATAGAACGCTGCATCGATGTCGTCAATATATACGCCGGTTGTTATCAGCCAGTCCCACGGCTGATACAAGGAAACGTAGGCCATCTTTGGCAGAATCTGGTTGGTACCCGGCTTCGCGAACGAATAGTACGCGTATCCCGCTCCCTGACGTTTCCCTATGTCAATGAGCTCGCGGTAAAGATAGACGCCGTTCGGATCCTTGTACTCCATCTTTGTCTTGCCGACGAATTCGGGCTTCATCGGATGAACGAGTACTTTTGCCTGCGAGTCGAACATGCTGAAGTAGCCGTTGTCGCCGAAGCGTATGCCGCTGATCGCGTTCATCGCACCTTGTTGCGCTTGCTCTTGAGTCATCGCGCCGGTACTGGCTTGCTGTGCGAATTCGCGGATGATGCTGTTAGCGACTTCGGTCGAATGCTTGAGGTCGAGTTGCGTCTGTTCGATTCGCACCGCGCGCATGCGATAGGCGTCGCCGATGGCTATCCCTGCGAGGCATACGAGGCTAAGCAGCAGGGGCAGCCAAAGTTTTCTGGAGAAGGTCATTTCGTTGTCGGTGTGGCTTCAAGGTTCTCTGGCGGCGTTCAGGCGTTGGCGGTTTCGACCAGCGCCATTTCCTCGCTCGTGATGAGCTTCTCGATGTCCATCAGGATCAACATGCGGTCGTCGATCGTCCCGATGCCAGTGATGTAGTCGGTGTTGACTGTCGAATTGAAACCCGGTGCTGGCCGGATCTGCTCGGGCGTGAGCGTCTGCACGTCGGACACGCCGTCAACGACGATGCCGACCACGCGTCCAACCACGTTGAGCACCACGACAACCGTCTGGTCGTCGTAGACGGCGCTCTCCAACTCAAATTTCAGGCGCATATCGGCAATCGGCACGATCACGCCGCGCAGGTTAATGACGCCCTTGATGAAGACCGGGGCGTTGGCCACGCGCGTCACCGCGTCGTATCCGCGGATCTCCTGGACCCGAAGGATATCGATGCCGTACTGCTCTTGGCCGAGGTTGAAGATGAGGAATTCTTTGCCGCCGGCCTCGGGCGCGCCGTGTCGTTGGTCGTTGTTCATTTCTGCGAGTGCTTTCTCAAGGCTGGGCTTGTCCGCCTGTATCGGCGAACGCTGTTACGGTCGGACAACGGCACGTTGGAAGAAAACTGAACAGGACCCGTATGAATCTGACAAAAATAAGACAGCTCGCAGCGACGCGCACCCTTTCGTAGATATCGGTAAATATGACGTTCGCGGCCCGAATATAACGCGATTTACAGGTAAAGAATGTCCGCCATGAGCCGATACTCGGAAAGGACGGTGACAGATCACCAACGACTCGATCCCTGGGCGATCCTTGGGGCTTTCGGTGCACTCGGCGACCCGCCGTGCGGCAACAACAGCTTGCGTGCTGCACCTCTGAAAGAACTCAAAAAAACGAACCTGGGAACTTCCTAATGAATCTGCAAAATTTCAAGGTCAGCGCTCGGCTGATCATGGGCTTCGGCGTTGTCGTCGCGATGCTGCTTCTGATCGCGGTTATTAATTTTTTCAGCATGCGGGGTCTAAACAGCGATATCACGCTGATTACCGATGACCGAATGGTCAAAGCAGCGGAGGTTAGCAAAGCCAAGGACTCTGCAACTCAGACGGTGCTCCGCTTACAAAGGGCGGCGATAACAGGGCGGGCTGACGACGTCGAGGCGATGAAAGCCGGCATTCTCGAAGGTTCCAAGGCGATTTCACAACGCCTTGAACGGGTCGATCGGATGATCACGTCGTCGCGCGGCCGTGAACTTTTTAGTGCGGTTGTCGACGCACGGACGCGCTACACCGCTGCGCGCAACGAAACCATCAGCGTTATGTCAGCAGGCAAGATGGAGGACGCTCGGGCGGATATCGCTGGGCCTCTTGCAGACGCGCAGCAGAAGTACTTCGCGGCGCTGGATGCTCTGGTCGAATACCAGTACAAATTGGCCGACGAATCCGCAATGGCGGCTCATGCCGCGTACGATCGCGCGATTGCCCTTTCGCTCGGGGCGACGATCGCGGCCGTACTCGTGGCAATCGCCGCCATGCTCGTGATTACGCGTTCCGTAACGAAGCCCCTGGGCAACGCGCTCGAGGCAATGAAGGCGCTGGAGCAGGGCGATCTCACGCACCGCGTGCACGTCGTTGGCCGCGATGAACTTGCGACTTTAATGCGGGCAGTCCAGGCAGCGTTCGCCAAGCTAACGTCGCTCGCAAACGGGATCAAAGAGTCGGTCGACGTGATCCGAACGGCGTCAGGTGAGATCGCCGCTGGAAGCACCGACTTGTCGTCGCGCACCGAAGAGCAGGCAGCGTCGTTGGAAGAGACCGCCGCGAGCATGGAAGAGCTGACCGCGACCGTCAAACAGAATGCGGAAAACGCAAAACAGGCCAGCGGTCTTTCCGACAACGCAAGCGCCGTAGCGAATGAGGGCAGCGCGATCGTCGGGCAAGTTGTCGAGACGATGGCTGGCATCGAGGAAAGCTCCGCCAAGATCGCCGAAATCATCGGGATGATCGAAGGCATCGCTTTCCAAACGAACATCCTCGCGCTCAACGCCGCGGTTGAAGCCGCTCGCGCTGGCGAACAAGGCCGTGGCTTCGCAGTAGTCGCAAGCGAAGTACGCAGTCTTGCACAGCGCTCATCGGCCGCGGCGAAGGAAATCAGAGGGTTGATCGAAACGTCCGGCGACCGAGTGCAAGCCGGTACGGAACTCGTCGCGCGCGCAGGGGACACGATGCAGCGCGTGGGCACGGCCATCCAGCGCGTCACTGACATCATGGGCGAGATCGCATCGGCTTCTCACGAGCAAAGCCGCGGGATCGAGCAAGTCAATCAAGCAATTTCGCAGATGGATGAGGTGACGCAACAGAATGCGGCGCTTGTCGAGGAAGCAGCGGCCGCTGCAGGTTCGATGGAAGACCAAGCGAAGCAGTTGACCGCAGCCGTCGCCGTATTCCGCACCGCCCAGACGCGCTCCTTCACAGCGACGAACAACCACACGTCGCAGATTGCGCGCCCGTTACTCCCCAAGAAAGCGCCGACGGTGGCGAAAGTGGCCAAGCCACCGCTTGCCGCCGCTCAACCCGTTCATGCCGGGGACGATGGCGATTGGTCGACGTTTTGATCTCTGAGCGAGTCGCCGTGCCGCTAACGACGCGGCCGCTTTCGTCGAGTGCGCCCACTGCTGGCGGGGCGCACCTGGTCCGCTACGAGGTGGGCGACATCGTTAAGCAACTACAGCAGCTCCGGCGTCGGCTGGCTCTCATCGAAAGCAGCGCCTCACAACGGGCGATTGAGTCCGTCATCAAGGCCTGCGTCGAGCTGGACGATTTCCTCCGGGATGGCACCACGGATACCCGACATGAAAACGTATAACGGCAGCAGATCATCGGGCCGCGAAGCTTCGGCTGCACCGGACAGCAGCTTGACGCGATCATGCAGTTCGCTGAGAAGCGCTGTTACGACGAGCGGCCACTGCATTGGGTCGTCGCACAATACCTCCGCTTGCCCGCACATGGCGTGATCGTGCGCGGCGCGGCTTGAAGGTCGGCAGTACTTGAACAAAAGGAAAAGGGAAGGGTTCCACCGATGGCATATGCTGATACGCGCTTGTTGGTAGTCGATGATTTGGCCACCATGCGCAATTTGATTCGGAAGATGCTCAAGGCGATCGGATATTCGATCATCGAAGAAGCAGAGGACGGGGTAGCTGCGCTCGAGAAGCTCAGAGCGCAGCAATTCGATCTGGTGATCACTGACTGGAACATGCCCAATTTGGACGGGCTGTCCTTGCTGCAGGAGATTCGCAAATCCGAGGATCTGGCGCACCTGCCGGTACTCATGGTGACGGCTGAAAAGAAGCGCGAAAACGTACTAGCCGCAATTCACGCCGGTGCTAACGGCTATATCGTGAAGCCGTTCTCGGAGGCGGCCTTGGCCGACAAGCTCGCGCAAGTCGCCCCGCTTCCAGCCAATTCCGCCCCGACAGATCGCGGCACCTCCGTGTTCGGCGCAATCTTCAACACGACCACGTAACTTGCCGCTCACACTTGTTTCACTTTGTTTCAATTGTGGAGGTGCCCCGCCGGACAAGGGTTTCGCGCACTTGCCGCAGTGGTCGGGGTGCCGCACGCCTTGCGGCATGGTAAAGATTTCAACGCTTGGACCGTTAAGGAATCATGCAAGCGAGGAACGAAACCATGAAGATTCAGTCGACGAACAACCCTGCCATCCCGGAGCCGATCACCGTCCGGCGTGCAACGAATGAAACGGACTATGCCGCCGCTCTGCAGCATTCCGACGCCGTTGCCGCAGATAGCTCGGCGGTTACGCTTTCGTCGACTTCCGTGTTGGGTACGTCGAGCGCCACCGACATTGACGCAGACAAGGTTGCAACCATCAAAGCAGCGCTGCGCAACGGTACCTACAGTATCGATTCGGGCAGCATCGCCGACGGAATGCTCGGCTTGGCCCGCGACTTACTGCAAAAGACGCCGACACCCCGCAAGTAACATGAAGTGACCGCTTGCCCAGCGAGCGCACTTGGCAGTCCCAACAACAATCCACCAGCACATCACAGCGTGCCTCCGGCAGTTTACCGCCCGGGGCGCCGGCCTGTCGCAAATCTGCAACAAATAATGAAAATCTCTTTTCGCAATGTATCCTTCAGTCCGTCGTGTATAGCAATATTTCAAAAGAATTTACGCGTGGAGCGAATCGAGATGAAGAAAACGCAAGCAGCGGTGATTTCCCTGGCACTCTTTGGCGCAGCCGGTGCGGCTAACGCTCAGTCCAGCGTGACGCTCTACGGCGTTCTGGACGCGGGCCTGACGTATGTCAGCGCTGCCAATGCGAACGGCGATCACCTGTTTGGTATGCAGAACGGCAACCTGTCCGGCAATCGCTGGGGCATGAAAGGTCAAGAAGACCTCGGCGGTGGCCTGAAGGCGATTTTCCAGTTGGAAAACGGCTTTGACCCGGGCACCGGCCGCTTGAACCAAGGTGGACGCGAGTTTGGCCGTCAAGCATTCGTCGGCGTGACCAGCAACCAATTCGGTACCGTTACTCTCGGCCGCCAATATGACCCGTCGGTCGATCTGGTCCAAGGCCTGACCGCTGACAACTATTGGGGCGCAGCATTTGCGACGCCGGGCGATCTGGATAACTACGACAACAGCTTGCGCGTGAGCAACGCTGTGAAGTACGTCTCGCCGGTGTTCGGTGGCTTCCAGTTCGAAGGTATCTACGGCTTCAGCAACTTGGCTGGGACGACCGGCCAAGGCAAGACGTGGGGCGGTGCGGTCGCCTACAACAATGGCCCGCTCGGCTTGGCGGCAAGCTACTTGTACACGGACAACCCGTCGGCAGGCCGCAACGCAGCGACTTGGAACAGCCCGTCTTCCGACTCGCTTACGTACACCGTCATCAACGATGGCTACTCGTCGGCTCACTCGATCGGCATCGCACGTGGTGCAGGCCAATACGTGTTTGGTCCTTTCACGGTCGGCGCATCGTACAGCTTCGCTCAGTACAAGCCGGACGCATTCTCGTCGTTCGCGACGCAAGAGAAGTTCCACGTGGCCAATGGCTTCGTGAACTTCCAACTGACGCCGGCTGCGCTGCTCGGCCTTGGCTATACCTACACGCATGGCCAGGGCGACACGAACGCGACGTACCATCAAGTGAGCATCGGCGCGGACTACGCAATCTCGAAGCGTACGGACTTCTACGCTCAGGGCGCGTATCAGCACGCAAGCGGCTCGCAGCGCGCGACCGACGGCACTGCTCGTTCGGCTCAAGCTTCGGTCGCCGACTTCGGCTATGCAAGCGGTCGCAACCACCAAGAGATCGCAATCGTTGGTGTGCGTCACAAGTTCTAAAAAGAACGACAGAAGCACTTTCAAAAGCCCGAACGCCAGTGGCGTTCGGGCTTTTTTCTTTGTTGGTCCAGAGGCGATGAATTGTCTTACCGCCTAAACCTGTTCAACCGCCACTTCCCGCGTAGTAAAGCCTCCGTTTGGTGGCGCAACTTGTCGCCGCAATTTGCCAATGCGCCGACCCATGCAAAAATACAAGTCCCCTAACTCATCGTTCGACGTCACAGGCACGTTCGCGCCTGCTGTTTTCGTTGGCTCTCCGCTATGCGCTTGCTATTAATTGAACAAAACGGCACAGAAGCCGAGGCGATAGTTGAATCGATGAGACGTGCGGGGTACACGGTTGACTGGAAGAGTGACAGGCGTACCGCCGAGCAGGCACTAGCGCAAGAGTCGTATGACGTCGTTCTCTTATCGCTGGGCCTGCCTAATGCCGACAGCATCGAGCTGCTTATCACCTATCGGAAAGCGGGCGGGGCAGCGTCCACGCTCGTGCTGACTGACCACGGTCAAGCCCATGAACGTATTCACGCGCTGTACGCCGGCGCCGATGACCATATGACCCGGCCTTTGAATCACGAGGAGTTGTCCGCGCGAATTCACATCCTGCTGCGGCGACGCAAAGGTCACAAGCAGAAAGTCCTTCGCCATCGAAACATGATGCTGGACCCGACTGCGCAGGAATTTAAACTGGCCGGGAAGCTCCTATACCTTACGCCCCGGGAGTTTGCGGTGATGCTCGCTCTGATGGAAGAGCCGGCGCGCGTGTTGAGCCGTGCGGAGATCGAGCAAAGAATATACGGCGACAAGAATGAAGACCGTACCAACGCGATACAGGTCTACGTCAACACGCTGCGCCGAAAGATAGGAGAGGATGAGATCTTGACTGTTCGAGGCGTCGGCTATCGACTGGTGTGAGCCACAAAACGTGGCGGCCGGCACCAGTGGCCCTCCGACATAAATACAGCCAACGTCGAATCGATCAGAGCCGCGTTGCGCGACGGAAGCTACGTGGTCGACTTGAGCAAAACCGCAGAGATTGCTCAGCGCCTCCCGCCAGCCTCCCGTGGAGGGGAGCAGTAACAGATCTATTGCCGGCCCCTCAACGGCGTACTGCGCTGCGACCCACGACAGTCAACGTCGCGGTCAAGGCGACAGGGCTAACGCTGTCGGTCCTCAGTAAAAACCCTAGCAAACCTTTACGGCGAAGTTGACTAACTTACATTATTACTAACGCAAGCTTTCGTGGCGCCAATGACTTCCGTAAAAGGCAAGTTAGGTTGACAGGGAGCCTCAGATGACGCGAGCATTTATCTATCTGACATTCTTACTTTATTTTTCATCTCAAGTCCGAGCCGATCAAACCCTTGATCAACAGAAGGAAGCGCTGAACGCCATTAAAGATGCAGCCAACAGCATTTGCGACCCTGTTTCCCTTGAAGGACTTCAAGAGCATGGAGAGATCAAAGGTGAAGCGAAAGCCAAACTCGACGGTGTCGCGAGTAAGCTCTTCGATATTGGGGTCTCGGGCACGGGTGGGTACTCGAGAGACCAATACAAAGGCCTCATCCGATCCGACCTCGCCAAAGCGATAGCTGACAGAGGAAACTGCAAGCAAACGGTTTTCAAGGATCTTTCAAGCAAGTTGATCCAGGGACCACACTCGTGAAACCCGAAGCAACTGCGACCGTTACCGTTAGTCCAGGTGTTGCGCATGCCATCCACCGGCGTGCATTTAAAGTCCCTCGCAGCAAAAAAGAGCTACGACCAACATTCGTATTACCTCACCAGTCCGGAAGTAGTCATGAAGACGTTAGCGTTCACGTACCTTTTTTTTGCGATATCTTCGTTCTGGTCAGCCTCGGGCGAAGCACAAACGCTCACGCAGCAAAAGCAGGCGCTGCAAGTGATCAGTGAGTTCGCAAACAACTTGTGCGATCAGGTCGCGACAAAAGGTACCGCCGAAAGCGGGGAACTATCTGGCGAAGCCAAAGCTGAGTTAAATGGCGTGCTATCAACAGTGACGAATTTGGGTATCAAAGGCGCAGGGAAATGGAAAGGCGAGGAATATCAAGGTTTGCTTCGGCAAGATCTCGCCAAAGCGGTAGCGGACGCTAGCAACTGCAAACTGGCGGTCTTCAAGGACCTCAAAGATAAGCTTATCCCAGTCGCTGCACATGAAGCTCCTAAACCTAAAATTCCTGAAGAGTATTTCGCTTGGGAAGTTTGCAACGACTCTGGTTACGCCGCGTCAATAGCGGTAGTCAGCCATACTTTTCCAGGTTCGCCCGAATATAAAGTCAGTGGCTGGTATCAGGTATTGCCGAGCGAATGCCGAATTTTCAAACTGGTACGGGGAAGCTTCTACTGGTATGCGAACGGTGACAAGCACTACTGGAGCGGTGATACTGGTATCAGGGTCTGTGTTGGAACCGAGAAATTAGGCGATCGACCACTGGACTCGCCGCCTTGCCGTCCCGGAGAACGTGAGACAATGTTTCGGGTAGGTCAGTTGACCAATCGGACTGTTCTAACTCGAGAGAACGCGACTGGCGTTTTGATTCGCACAAGATGAGCTGCTAGCCCACCGCTTTCAGATGCAAAGCTAGCGATTATCCGTTCGCGCGCAAGGCCCTGCTTCGCCGGAATGTTTAACTCTATCAACGATTGGCCACCAGTCTGTAAAAGACGAACGAACGGTTGAAATTCGACGGAATCCGGTCCGACGTTAAACTGGCGCACGGCTTGCATCATAATCGAGTTCCCATCGGGACTTTGGCTCGATTGTCGTCCCTCGTGGGAGCCTTGCAACAGCGCCTGTTGCTCGCAATAAGGCGGAAAGTGCACGGGTGTGGGAGATCGCGTCCAGCTTCCCCCCAATCTTTCCCAAAACCCATTGCCAACATCGGTCGAAATCCCCGGGTTAACCATATTTCAGGCAACTAGGCGATACACGGCTCATCGACTATGCTTGAAACGCAATATTGTGTGCAACTACCTCAAAAGTGGCATGAGGCGCCCGATGAAAATTCCCCCGCGTCCCGTTCGAGTTGCGGCGACGCTGCTATTCGCAATCTCGTTATGCGGAATCTTAGTATTTTTTGACCTTATTCTTGCAAACGACCTTTGGCTGATTCCCTTCCTGCTGATAGGATATTTAGCGTTAGAGCTGATATCACCCTACCTTTCTCGCGACGGTTGACATTGGGGACAGGAATGCAAGCCCAGATCAGATTCCGAATGATATCAGCGTTCATGCTCGTGGTATCGGTATTAGCAGACAATTTTGTTTTTGCCCAGGCCCCACCGATGAGTGAAAATTATTTATTGCATGGGCTAAATTCGAGTCTGCATCTTTTCGAAGACCTACAGAGACACTGGAATGACATAATTACAACTCCTCTCGCTAAGAAGCAAGCAGTGCGTTCCCTGCGAAAGCTTTCTGGGAGTCTAGCAGTTTTAGCAGATAGAAAGCTTGCAATTGCGAATAATGCAATTCGAGCCAGTAGTGACGACGGAACTTACGATTTACTTGCTAAGGAAGCGAACGACCTTGGGAAAACAATAGAAGAGTTGCGCCTTCATCTGCATGACGTTTTCAAGACTCTTCCTGATTCGTACCAGAGCCAAGCGGGCAAAGTCCAAAGCGATTTAAGTAGGGGTTTGTACCAAAAAATTAATTCACTAGAAGGTATTCGCGCTCTCCTTAGGTCCGGGAGCGTCGAGGCGAATGATGTCGTCGCAGACGCGCAAAAGGTTGCCAATTTAGCGCTTTCCATGAAGGAACAGATCGACACCCTCATTACTGCGCTGGCGTCTTAGCGTGCAAAGTTTGAGCGTCGCTAGCGTAGCCGCTTGGCCGACGATCCCACGCGTGAGGTCAGCGCTCCAACGGCCGATCTAGGAGGCGTGACGGCGCACGAATTCAATTGATGGCACATTCGAATGGCACGTGTTGGCCGGCTGCCGAAGTGGGCGGGCGGAGCCGTAGGGCGTCCACGAGACCCTTGGCGGGAACTGCCGCACCCGAGCCGTTTCTGCTGGTCGAGCCATCGCAGTATCTAGAGGAAGGCGACCATTTGCATAGAACGCTTAATGCGAAGTGATCTTGCCAGCAGCAATGGCCTTCGCAAGTTCATCGGCAAGAGCCGCTTGCACCGACGCATGCATTTCTCGCACGGCCGCGGCGTCCTTCGTAAGTTCGGGAAGATCATGAATCAGAGATGCGATCTCTGCATCGCGTACGGCGGCCAACTGCGCCAAATTTTCAGGCCGCAAAGCACGCTCGAGGACTTCTGCAGCAATGCTGAAATGCTTGCTGATAGCGTCGCAAGCATGTACGAGCGCAAACGACACTTGCTTTTCCTCGTCGCAGCCTTTGCTCCGAGGGCAGAAATAGCCGGCGTACAGAACGTCGCCGATTATCTCTGTTGCCACCCAGTCGGTGAGGTCTTCTTCGAACGCGCGCGTGTCGCTGCTGGCTGAGGCAAACATGCGCAGCGCGTCCGCCTTCGATACCTCTCGCGAATAGATCTCGACGCGGCCACCGCCGGCCACAGCGTCGACCCACACCAAGGCGCTACCGGCGTTCGACATGTTCGCTTCCTCTCGTCAGGATCAAAAGAGTTCCTTCTGGGCGAGCGCAAGACCTATCGCTTCGTTCTGTTCCGCCGTCAGAGCTCTAGCGTCGACGCGCTCTCGTCGATGATAGATCATCGCTCCGTACACGTCGGCCAGTACCCTTGCTCTTGGGCAGACAGCGAAGTCGTCCGTCGCCGCCTGCCGCGATCGCCAGTAGTTGATGGCGTTCTCAATATCAGTGATCGTGTACTCGTTCATCCTGCTAGCTGCCGTTGCTTTATCAAACGCGGATGATATTCCTCTTTGTCGGGTCGCGTCGCCGACGTCGACGATTCGCATCGCGTCTTTTTCGGTTCAGAGTGAAGGCAACGGCTTTGGCGAGACGGTTGACCAGCACCGTGCTAGTGCTTCACTTCACCTTTCAACTCGATGGCGAGTTCCGAGGCCAACGCAGCCTGCACGTTTCCGTGCTTTTCGCGAAATGCTTCGGCGCCGGCTAAAATTTCCGGATGGTCCTTGAGGAACGAAGCCAGTTCCGCGTCTCTCGCGGAAGTGAGCGCGGCCACGTTCGCGGGTTCTAAAGCGCGCTTTAACGTTTCGGCATCGATGCCGAAATGTTCGCTGATAGCAGCGACCGCGTGCAAGATCGGGAATGCCACATCGTCGTGGGCTTCTTTGCCGCCGTCGACGAAGAAGTGGCCTGCGCATAGCAGGTCGCCTTTAACCTCGGCTGCGACACGCGAGGCAAGATCGTCCGCGATTGCTCGCCTGTCGTTGCTCGCGGATTCAAACATCCGCAGCGCTTCTTCCTTCGTCGCTTCTCGCGAGAAAATCTCAACGCGGCCGGTTCCGGCGCGTTCTAGTTCGACGTAAATGGTTGCACCATCAAAGTTCGCCATTTGTTCCTCTGGATGTAGATTTGATAGATCGCCGCGCCGGCGTCCGCCAGGACGTTCGCCATTGGGCAGATTGCGAAAGCATTGCTTTGCGCTTGCGGAAGCGCTAGTGGTTGATTGCCCTTATCGATGTCAGTATCGGGGTGCGGCGTTCAAGCTGCTTGACGGGTCTTCAGTAGCTGCTTGATCGCGTCGCGAGTAAGGCTGGGGTTTGCTGCCTTTGCCGCCACGATCTCCGTCAGTTCATCGTCCGAGTAGGCCGCGAGAACAGACAGTTCGCCCAGTACGAAGAGCTTTTCTAGCTCGGCTCGATATCGTGATTCGACAAAGCGCTGATAGACGCGCACGTATTGGGCGGTCGTCTCCCTCGATAGGCCAAATTCATATTTGGCGTATTGGAGAAATAGAGTCGCGGCTTTCCGCTCGGCTGCAACAACGTTCGACCCCTCCGACGTGGCTTTTTCGATGGCAAGCTTCACCGCTGCATCCTTGGCTTCCACCAAGGTCTTGCCGATAACGAAAATATTGACTGGCGGCTTCAACACGACTGTTCTTCTCCTTTGAGCTTACGAGACTGCGGCCGAGAGGCCGCCCACCGCATATCTATCGGTGTTTGAAAGCATTACCGGTGCATAACGGCATCCGCAGGCCGGTTTTTAGGGTTTGCTACATTGTTGAACTGACGTCTAAGCCTATCCGACGCGGCTGAGAGTCAAGCCCTCAGCCAGCGAGGGGCGGGAGGGCTGTCCCACACCTGCGATACAACTTCAAACGATCATCCGTGGTATTCGCCTCGTGCTCCCTAGCATGAAGATCTACCGGTAGCGAGTTAGAGAAAATCCGACATCGACACAGCCATCCGGACGCGACGATATGCACGGCCGAAGTCCTCTTCAACCTCAGGCGCTTCCAAAAGCGGTTCAATATCAGTGAATTTGCGGTGGACGGCCCGCCGAGCCGGCTTTCCTGGAAGTAGCCCACGCAAAACGTACTTGTCGGAATTGTCGAAACCTTGCCGAACACATGCCCCCAAGAGCTCAAGGGAGACGGGAAGCCGTTGCGGCGAACCTCCTCGCTCTAACCCGATCGCACGAGTAATTTGCGCGGGAAGTCCGAACAGATATGCGATTTCAGGCAACAAACGCACGACGAACTCGCGAGCATTCTTGCATTTCCCTGTTTTTCCTTTCGCAGTACCGAAGGTCCGTTCGATCTCCATTAGCGAGTCACCTGCCATCCAGCGGCGAAGCAACGCAAAGATCGGCCCAACGACGTGAGCGCCCCTCGCTTTATCATCGTGCAGCTTCTTATAATCGGTCCCGAACATTCCTTCTAGACTCTCTTGACGAACGAGCGCCGGAATCAGATGCGATCGTTTCGTCAGCCAGGCGGCAAGCCAATCGAACCAATTGCAGACGCTTACGCTTGGATCGATCTGTTTTACCGCTTCTCCGAGTTCGCGTACAACAGTAACAGGAATACCGGCCGACGCAGCCAACCGATCGGACCATGTCAGCACCATAGGCGTGTCGGGATCCAGGCTTCGTCGCGACATCGCCGCATCAATCCGTGATTTGATCCAATCCGCATTGCCTGCTTTTCTCGCCCGAAACGCAGCCAGTGATCTGCCCAGCATAGCCTTGGCCGCATCATCGGCCGCAGTCAATGCGGCAGACGAATCAACCGGTAACCGTCGCAATAGGTACTTGGCCATTGGCGAGGGTTCGATGTTGTTGTGAATATCGTCCAACAACGCCGTCATCGGGTCGTCAATCGTGAGGCATTGATCGCTCTGTGAAAATATGGCCTGCAGGTCTGTCCAGTGGCTGTGAATCCTACTTTCGTTGTTGTCAAAATCGACCACCTTGCTCGGGACGACAAGTACAAATCCATGGGAGGCCTCTCCCGCTCTTCCTGCCCGTCCGGCAGCGTTAAGAAGCTCGTGAGCCTCAAGCCGTTCCATCTTATCCGCACCGGGATCGAAACGGCTGTCCCCGCCGATGATTACTACTTCGCTGGGAAGGTTCATTCCCTGTGCGAGAGTAGATGTCGCTACCATTGCATTGACGCCATCCCTCCGCTTGAATAGCGACTCGTGCAGATGCCGCTCGGCTGGCAATAGCAGCCCGTGGTGACAGACACTGGAAGACACGAGGCAGTCCCTTTCGTCTACTCGAACGTAAAGGCAGTCTGCGTCGCCCAACTCATCGACGGCTGTCTGGTAGAGTCCGCTCTCGAAATCGGTCAGGACGCAGGCAGCGTTGCCAAGCCCGGCGGAGAGCTTCTCAGTTGCGCTATTCGCGAGCGTAACCGTCTGCGTGAATACAAGCGTCTTAAGCCCTTGACGTGCCGTTGCCTCTGCAATTGCCGCCGCTACCTGATTGCCGTTCGGGGTTAGATACCAGTCCTTACTGTCTGACGTTCCAGTTGCGAGCGTAACCGGCTCCTCCAACAATGGCAGCAGCGAATAGTCGCTTCTGGACTTTGACTGCCACGTTTGGTGAAGACAGAAAAACCCGAACGGGTTCACCTTGAGCTGCCTTTTCAGCGCTATTGGCGGATTGACGTTATTGACGCGGGCTCTAGTCTCTCGTAAGAGTCTTTTCAGATTCGAGATCTCCTCGTCGCCATATACAACGCATCCCCGGACCTGGCGCGTCGGCTTCCAGGTCAGCGTGAGCGGCAATGCCGGACGAGCTGTCAGTTCGCTCATCCAAGCTGCCATTTCGCCTGTGTTCATCATCATGGCAGACAGGAAAAGGAGATCGGCTTCAGGCGCCAAGTCCACGAAATTGAGGACCGTCAACATCGCGTCGATGGCACGCCGACTCGAATCATTGGAGCGAGGGTGAAGAAGATGGCATTCATCGAAAACGAGCAGGCCAACTTCCCCGAAAAGGTCCGGAGCGAAGCTGATCATTGCGAGGCACCTTTCCGGCGTCATCACTGAGATTGCGGACAAGCGATCGTTCGCGTCATCGCTCAGGACGACGTCTCCGGTGTCGCGCAGCACATCAGCGTCCGGGAATGTTTCGCGTAGGGCGTTCGCCGTCTGGTCGACCAACGCGAGAGTCGGAACCAGGAAAATCACCTTCTTACTGCGGAGAAGCGCGGTGGCGATCTTAAGTTCCGCCAGCGTGGACTTGCCAGCTCCCGTGGGGAAACTCACGGCGACCGACACGCCGGGCCGGAGGTATCCCGCTGCGATAGCTTGTCGATGATTACGCCACAAATAGGGGCGTCGCGTGGCGATCGTCTTTTTAAGTTCGAACCACGCGCCCCCATCGAGGCCCACCGGTGGAGGGGTTTCCACTAGACTTGACGCGGCCAGATCTCTTGCTGCCGAGGAAAGGAGGGAGGCCAGGTGCCGAGGGCCCGGATACACGCTAAACGGTAGGGCAACAGCATCAGCCGCGCTAGTCAAAGGCTCCAAGCAGAGGGACTTAACGTGCTCAAAAAGCTGCCGGCCGCTGCCCCTCACGGGAGCGGAACCGTCATGGGTACGACCGAGAAGCTCTTCGGCGAGATGCCTGACTCCTTGCAGAAGCATGAAGTACAGGGCTCGAACAGCTTGTTCCTGTCGGTTCCCGACAAGAATCTGATCGGCGACTGGCAAAACTGCGTCGAGTATAGGCTGCAGACGCCCGTTTGCAAGTTGCGCGATGGCGTCAAGCAGCGCAGCTTCGACAGCGTCATCCGTCTCGACCACGATAGCCTTCGCCATCTCTCCAGCATCCGCGCTGGATTCAGCAATTAAGAATAATAACGTCGCGGATACCTCAGGAGGGATGCCCTCGAGCAGAAGCCGACTCGCTCGCGGCGATCGTTGGCCGATCTTGTTTGCAAGCAAGCCGACGTGGTGTGCTGCTCCCCCGACGAAGGCCGCTGCCGCGCGATTCTCTCTTTCGCCCAACGCCGAGACAAGCGCTTCTTGAGAAAACGCGAGTCGGTTCGTCTGCGTTACCAGCTCATGGATGTCATCGGGAAGGGGCTGATCGTCCGGAACCGCCCGAAGTCGTATCCGCGCCGATACAAGTGTCGCGTAAGCCTCCGTCAAGCGTCGCGGAAGGTCCTTGAGGTCAAGTCCCGGCAATGCAGGCGCTTGCTTGATCAGAGCAACTGTATCGGCATCAAACATACTTTTTCACCTCGACTTGAACGGCGATGATTGCCTGTTGTGCCAGTGCCTGCATCCATGCGCGCATGTTCGATATGTAGATCGTCTCTGCACGGCGACGATGAGCCTCACCGCTTGCAATCGTGTCGTATCCGCTGAACAACCGAAGTCGTCCTTTCTCGCTAGCGTGGGCGTCTCCCACAGTGATGCTGATGCGATAACGCCGAACTTGGTTCCACAAGACCTTTTCGATCGCGGCGTCTGGATCTATATGGGGCCGCGTTGCAAGGAGACCCAGCACCTCCGAAACCAGCACGTTCTCGCTTTGACCGGACTCCAGAGCAGCAAACTCCGGCCATACCTTTTCTTGAATCGTTTTCCGCGGTTTGTCCGTGGCCTTGTCTTCAAAGATCACCGCACCTTCGATCTTCCCATTCGGGGTATCGACCAATAGTTCGAGGCCATCAAATCCCTTCTGCGCCAAGATCATTTGAGGTGCCCGGATAATGCTATTCGGGGACGCACGATAGGCTGCGATCCAAGACAGTACCTGGAAGATCCAACCATCGCGGTGCCACGGATCTTCGCCGTCGGGCACGGTGAGGAGTTCGATGGCGGCCGCTGCAGCGCGCGACGTAGTGGGCGGCGCTGCCAGTGAGGCGCCTGCGAGAATCTTCTGGATATGTCGGTCCTGCCCGAGTGCAACCCTAGCGATGTGTAGTGCGAGAGCAGACTCGTCGGCGACAGACCACGTATTGCCGAAGCAAAGCGTGCCGTGTTGGAATGGCGTCAGGTCGATGGGCATGTTGACAAAGGCACTGCTCGCTCATTTCGCGAGCTCGGTGATATCGGATGATGCTGAAGCAGTAGCGTCCGGAACTTCCCCGAAGTGGTAACGGACATTACAGCGGCCGACCTTTGTTATCGGTCGCGGCACGCTGTTTGGGCTCCGCCGTCAATCAGCGCGTTCACTGTTGACATGGCGGCGGGCGGGGGGCTGGCAATTTCTCCTGGCAATCGATCTAGAGGCGGCGCTCGAGCAACTTTTGTGTCAAATCGTCCACAACCGCCCCGGGGAAATCAAAGCCGTCGAAGATTTCATACAGAGGGCGTACAGCCGTTTTCACATAGTCAGCAATTGCCGACGCGGGAGTTTCGGCGGGCACGGTGACCGTTGACATCGCAACGTCCTGCTTCGTCTTCCGCGCTGAGATGTAGCGCCCCGGATTCACCCAAGATGTTAGCGTGCGATTCTTGAGACCGCTCCAGCGGAACATGAATTCCAGCTTCGCACCATCGGCGACTTTCAACGCGCTAACGAACGCTAAGCCGACAGCGATGGCCTCAGCAACGTGAAGCACTGGCAGAATGCCGTCAAGACAAGCCATTGGCTTTGGCGCATTGCGGCTCGAAGAAATGTCATCTTCTAGCGCCCGATAGCTGTAGAACAGACCCTTCGGGTCTTCTCTCAGGAAGTCGATGTGGTTGAAAAATGAAGGGTCCATCAAGATAATCAGCGCTTCCCAACCACCGTTGATCACGTGCGGCCGCGATTCTTGGTCGGCGAAGCCCTGGCTGTCCGGCCACACCGGCCACCCGGTGAACTGGGGGTTGCTACCGGCTAGCAGGTTCGCGAAAGCCTTCAGATCGGTCTGAGGCGCGAATTCACCGTCGATGATCAGCGCCACCTCCCACGAACCGTGCGGTGGCAATTTAACCTCGCGCTCCTTGACGGCTTCCTCGTAACGAGCCTTCCCATCGTCGAGCAGGGTTTTTAAACGGTCCGGTAGTGTCGGCTGCGCCGGGCTGTTTCCCGAGAGCGCCTCGCTGAAGCCACGGAGCGCTGAAGGGTCGATGCCCGCGAGGTGTCGGCGGAAAAACCGGCCGATGTCTGCCTCCCGATTGTTGAAGCAAATCTCGCAGACTTCGTCCCAGTCCTTCGCTTGGGCCTTCGCCGTACTCACCGTATTGTTGCTGTTCAGGGTGCGGACGAACGCCGCGTCGCGCTCCACCCATACCTTGCCGCCCTCACCCATCAATTGCGCCTTGGTCACGACGGGAGTACGCACGCCTGCAGGCACCGCAATTACGGGGTGCACCACTCCGTCGCGTTCGACAAGCTCAACGGCGATTTCGAACGGATGCGACGCGAACTTGGAGACGAGGGCTTGTATCACGTCTACGTGAAAAGTCGCCCGAACGTCTGCCGGCATCCCAGTGCTGTCCGCTTGGAGAGTCTTGTCATCGAATCCGATGATTAGATAACCCCCGCCCCGATTCCGCAACGCGATCGTCCCTTTAATAATCTTGGCTTGTCCGGCTGGCTCAGTTGGCGAGATCCATGTCTTAATTTCCGTGGCGAGGCTCTCGCGCGGATTTCGGACCAGTTGTTCAATTTGCTCTCGGTTGACTTCGGCCATCTTTCTATCTGCTTGTACTCGATGCGACGTTTGGCGTGCCCCCTGCGACCGGCGGGTAGCTCCTTCACGCCCGTTCCGGCGGGGACGTAGGTGCAGGGATTTTATCCGCTGCAGTCTCAACTGAGCGATGCTGCCGGGGCTCCGCACCGGGAACTGACAAGCGGCGTTGCCCTGCCCCTGGCCGCGCGCCCGCCAACTCAACCCTGTCCGTTGCGTCGACGCCCCGGAGAGCACCGGTGGACGAGTTCGTCGCACTTCGCTGATGACTCGCAATGGTGATAATTCGTATTATCACCATTGCGTTTAATGGGTAGAATTAGGGGGTAGGGCATCTACGTCCCGTCTACACGGACCTTTTTCGCCAACGATAAGAAGCCGCTCACATGGCCAACACGCCGCAAACCGTCACCAAAAGCCGCGCCGCGTACACGCGCAACCACTTCCGTCCGAAGAAGTAAAAGTCGACGCGTTTCGGAAGTAAAAGTCGTTCCGGCGATGGTCCAAAGGTAAGTTGGTCGCAGAACCGTAGCTTTGCACTTTTGTAGCTTTTGTAGCGAGCGGCAGCAGTCATCTGGCGGCACACGATTCGAAGTTGCGCTTCAGCAGTGGTGCTTTCATGCCGTTATGGAGACATGAACACCTGTGACACCGACCTCTTGGGGGCGTTCGAGCTCCGAACGATTGACGTCGATATTTCCCACATACGACTCGCTATTACAGCGGTCCTGAGGGAGCCCAATTCGGCTCTCCCGCTTCTTTATTGGCGCAGGCGGCTTGAGCGCCTCTTGCGTGGAAGTCACCTCCTGCACCACCAGTTCTCCGCGGTGACAGCCTTACTCACCAGGCTCGAAGTTATCGAGCACGACTCCGCCGGCCTCGCCCTCCCGCCCGACCACGTCGGCGAACGATCTACCCTGCAATCGAATTTTCGTTAGCGCGTACGTTCTGAAGCGTGACACGTAGGCAAACAGTTGGTTAGAAAGGCACCGACGGGGATCCTTTCGTATGGCGAGAATGCCGGCTGCACCCACCCCTCGACGCCTTATCAACTTCGTCTAGATCGGTCATGAGCAAGTTATCGTCTCAACGGTCTTGTCGAGTGTCCCAGACACGAAGGATTGCAATAGCCGCGGGTTCTTCCGCGTAGGCCGGCAGAACCTCACAGTGCAGTTCGTAGCGTCCAGCGAGGCACACCCACCGATGCACTTCGCGCGCCGGGGGGCCGTCGTAGCCGTCCAGCTCTTCCCCGATACGATGGAAATGGTCTTGACCCAATCGCTCTGCCTCGTCGAGCAGCGCGTTGACGACCTTACGCGCGGTGGCCGCGTCGTTGTATTTCTTCACGTGCGCCGCAATCGCGCTCAAATCGGACATCGCTTTGCTGGTGGGGAGGACTTTGACGCTCACGCCTTTGGCACCGGCAGCTCGTTGTCTGTGCCCAAGCTATTTGCCCACGCACGAGCTTGCTCCATAGAAAGCAGGCGGCCCGCGGTGACGTCATCCAGCCCCTCCTGAATCAAGCGCCGCTTCTCAGCCTCACGCGCAAGAAACTGGACAAGCGCCTTCTTAATGATCCACTGGCGTGGCCGTTCAAGCAGCTCCGACAGCGCGTCGACTTCCTGAGCAAGCTCGACGGGCACCTGCGCCGTCAACGTTCTCGTCTCGATGGCCAAGGCGGACCTCCCGACGTATTTCAATAGAGCTTATTGTAAACCAATAGGATGGTAGAGAGTTGCGCGGCTGGTTGCCGCGACCGACGGTGTTCTGCGATCGCGCGAGTTTCACCGGTGAAACTCGTACTTGCAGCAGCATGATCAGCCTCGACGACAGTTTCCCCGGGGAAACTGCGATGAGTCGAACGCTCTCTTAGTAATAGCACGGTCGTTCGATAATCTTCATTATGTCAATCCTATCCGCTCGTCTGATGCGTTGAGACGACTTGTACGCGCCACCTGTCACCGTTCTACTCGTCATCCGGCGCCAGCGCCGCCTCATAGTCTTGGCCGCCGTAGAAGACGCCCACGATCGAGACGACCTCCGGCTCCAACGTATACGCGATGATCGCGCGCTTGCGGAAATGAGTGATTCTAAGTCCAGGTAGCAAGTCGTCGCGCGCGACACCACGAGCCGCAAACGTTTCGAGCTTCATGCAGAAATCCACGATCGAATCAACGTATCGTTCTGCCGCCATCGGAGCGCCAGCGTTTGCGATGCGCTTTTCGAGTCTCCGCAGTTGATCGAGCGCTTCGGGCGCAAACTGAACACGCCAATTCATTCGTGGCGCGTGCGAGATTTTTTCAGCTCGGCACGTACCTGGTCGGCTGACAGTGCACGGCTTGGATCGTCCCGAAGTGCTTGCGCTGCAGGAATCACTTCGTTTCGCAACCACGCTTCAACGGCACGGTCACGCTCGCGCAGCGCGCGAAGCGCGTCTCTCAGCACTTCGCTGTCTGACGCGTAGTCGCCGCTTGCGACTTTTGTGCGGACGAACTCGGCCATCTCGTTGGGCAAAGTGATGCTCATCTGCTGCGTCGTTCTCATGGCAGCCTCCGTTGAGTAGGATTTAATCCTACTCGCTTCGACCCGCGCCTGCAACGGTTCTGCCTTGCGAATACCTCTTCGCCCAATTTCGACCGACGCTCGTGCAAAACGGGGACAGTTAGATCTATGTCAAATCTGACTGCGGTCGAAATGCGCTTCGGGTCAACGCCGTTGACCAGCTCGATTTTTCGCAATCTGCTCCCGCCTGCGCGCGACCCGCGTCTCCTCCTGATTTTTGCCATACTCTGCTTCGACAGCTGTGACAACGCCAGTGATTGCGCCGTTAAGATCCAAGCGCGCATCGCCTTCGACGAGACAGGTCCAATAGCGTTGACCGCGGCACCAGAGCTTCACGCCATTACGAGCGTCTCGCTCGCTCAGTCCAAGCGACGCCGCCCGGGCAAGTACGTCCTTGAGAATCCCAACCTTGAGAGGCACCTTTGGTGCGGAACTGTGGGGAAAGGCGTGCGGGAAATGTCGTTGCAGCGTGGTAACTGCGCGCGCAGCTGCGTCAGCAGACGTTCGCGGAGGCTTCGGGGGCCGCTTGATTTCCCGTGCGCCGTCCACTGGCGATGACGTCGAGCGCGAAGCAACCTTTTTGCGGTTCGCGCCTTGGTTCAGCTGCGCTTTGAGCGCAGCGAGTTGTTCAAATCCCATCGTGCGTGCCTGAAATCAGTCGGCTAATTTTACCAGTCGCCTTCAAACATCGCCGCCATCAGCCCGCGTCTCACTGTCACCGCTTTGTTCGACCATGAATAAGGCTGCTGGCCAAATTGATCCCACTGACCGTGGTGACGCTGGCTCGGAACATCGCTGCTAGCCGGATCCGAACTGACACAGATCGCCAATCGGGGGCGGCGACTGGTCGGCCGCGTCGGGCTGCGTCGACCCGTTACTGCCGGCCGGCATCTTTCGAACGGCGCGACCCGTTTCGGAAGTACTGCGGCCATCGGGAATCGCCGGCTCAGCACCGCAATGACACTCGCCAACCTTGCAAAATGCTAACAGATGCGCTCTAATAGGCATGCCTGCCTTAGATCACCCATTGGTCACTGACCCGAGGTCATCGTCGTGTTTTTCGTCAAGAGTTCCTGCCCTGGCTTTTCCAGCATTCCTGCACAAGCCGGGGCGGGTACTCGCGGGCATCGAACATTCAATATCTTGCAGCGCGCGCGATACCGCGCCAGCCGCGCGGATAAGTCAGCACTTTCTTCTGCCCGGCTCTTCGCATAACCCAAAGTCAATAAAGCGAGAGCCGGGCTCACCATCTTTCTAGCGACCACCGACGGTACTCCGTCACGACTTGCGTGATGGGCGTCCGCTCGCGTGCCGAACGAACTAGCGATCCGTTGCGCTGTCCGCGCAGCCTTTTAGCCGCGCGACCGAACAGCGGCGGGATGGGATCGTCTTCGAAGGATCGAGAAGCCATGAGAACGCAAACAAAACGTCTGAACGAGACGCCGAAGGTCAGGCAGGAACGCATCGTCACAATCAGTGGCGAGAACAACTTGGCCTGCCAGTCGAACGTTTCCCAAGGCAGGCGCATCCACGCTGTGAGCGATCAGGCCGGACATCAGGGCTATCGTTTGACGGCCCGTGCAGAACCGGTGAAGAGTGCGTTGTGCGCGGCCCATCTTGTTATCGAAGGGCCTGGCTGCCGGACACCGCGCTGCTTCCACGCGCTGGACTATTTCTACGACCCCGCAGAGGCTCTACGGTACGCGATCCTATGGGGACGGATATGGGTCGACCACAGGCGCACGAAAGTCACTGCGGAGCGCGTCACATCGGCAAGCGCGGCAAGTTGCACGGAACCGCCTTTGAAAGAGGAATGGTCTGACCGGGTCGACAACCATGAATGAATTTTCAGGCGAAAAGACACTCCGTTTTGTTGCTCGGAAGGCAGGAAGCCCAACAGCGGCGCTTGTCTACTGGCTTGACGTGACGGAGCCGTCCAGCGATGCGAGCGTCAACGAGATGATCGAGCGCTTCGCTCCCCTGATGCAGGTCGTCTTTCCCGACGATCGACCCGGTGCGTTCGTCAACCGCAGCGCGTTGCTCGAAATACGGCAGTTCGGAACCATCGATCGACTCATTTTCCTGGATGGTTCGTGGCTCGACGTATGGAATGACCGCGTTGCGCGGATATCTGTAACCTGTATTCCAGCCGGAGGCACTCATGTTGTCTGCCAAGAACAATTCAGTCACGGTCATGACCGGCCACTTGGAAGGCCAGCCGGTCGTGTCCGAGTCCGACATGCAACGTCTTCGGGAATGTGTGCGCCTGCCGACCGTGTCGTCGGCGGAGCGCGCATTCCTGGACGCCGTGGAAGCGACCGCCCTGTTTGTCGATTCCGCTGAGATGCCATCGGACGTCGTCACGATGAATACAACGGTCGAATGTACGACCAGCGACGGTACCGATACGCATGAATGGACGCTGGTTTACCCGCGCGAGGCCGACTATCAGCGTGGGCGACTGTCGGTTCTCTCGCCGACGGGCATCGCACTGTTGGGTGCGCGTTGCGGACAAGTCATCATGTGCCATCCGCCGAGCGGCGTGCCAGTTCATTACGTCATCGAGAAGATCCTGCTGCAACCGGAGAGTCGTCGCTTATCAGGCAGATAATGTCAGGAGGAGGCACCAAGAAGCTGCATAGCGTCGCTGGCGAGCACTTCTCCATCGGCTCCCCGCCGTGCGTTCGATTCCTTGATTCGATTCGTCAAGGGTCAAGGTCAAGGGGCGCTCTGATGACGGTCCTCAGGCTGCTGTCATTTTTATCGACGGGGCCGAGCGGCAGGCCTAGATGTTTGCGTTCCACATCGAGCGGGTTTCGGAGCGGACCAGCCGTTCGACCCACCGCTCGATGTGTCGGGCCAGCGGCAGAAATTGGCCCGAACTCGGTCAGTTCGGATCCGCCGGGTGGCGCTTCGGATTCGTCGACGAGCCACCGCGAATCATCAGTGACTCACTTTTCGCAGTTCTATCGACGGAAATTAGATAGCATTCCTACGTTACTGTCGCTAAATTCCTTTATGTAAAGTAATGCGTCCGCGAAGCCCTATACAAATGAATTCTGTCAGATTCCTGAGAGAATAGTCAACGCCGCCCTCTGAGCCGGATTCCGGCCTTGAACCGTCTGTGGACGCGATCTCCCGTCGGAAATGCCCAAGGCGACTAGCTAGTCGGATAACACGGCACAGCGTCGGCGCGGGTGAATGCAATTACCCGATCGGGAAATGATGTCAACGTCGAATCGTGCGCTATTCCGCGAAGAGGTCCGGGCCGAACACTTCGTAATGGATCTTTTGCTCAGGAATGTCTAACTTCCTCAAAGCATCGTGCTGTACACGCATGAAAGCAATCGGGCCGCAGATGTAGTAATCGGCGCCAGGTAACAAGATGATGTCTTTGATCTCGCCCAGTTCTATAAAGCCCTTTCGATCGAAATCGACGCCTTGGACGTCGCCCGGCAGGGGTTCATCGTAGTACACGATAGCTTTGAAGTTTGGATAGGTTGCGACCGTCTGTTTGAGTCGGTCTCGCATCGCATGAACGCCACTGTTGCGTGCGCCATGAATGAAAACAACCTGTCGCTGCGGGTTTTGAATGGCTCGTTTGAGCATGCTCACCATCGGTGTAAGACCGACACCGCCGCTTATTAGAACGAGAGGGGTCGCCGCATTGACGTCGATGTAGAACGTGCCGTAAGGCGCGGCTAATCGGACCTGATCCCCTACGTTGACGTGCTCGTGGAGCAGCGACGACACCTGGCCGGGCGGGCGAGTTGCATCGCCCTCTTCCCGCTTGATCGAGATGCGGTAACTGCGCCCGTTAGGCGTATCAGAGAGGCTGTATTGGCGGATCTGTTGCAGGTTCAGTGCAGGTACGTCCACGGCAATACTGATGTACTGTCCCGGCTCGAAGTTAAGGACAGGCTTTCCGTCGACGGGCTCCAAAATGAAGGAGGTAATAACGCTGCTTTCGGGGCGCTTTTCCTTCACGACAAACATGCGCCATCCATTCCAGCCGCCTAATGCGCTTACGGACCGTTCCCGGAGTTCGCTTTCCATGCCCATCAGGACGTCGGCCAGGTTTCCATAGGCTTGTGCCCACGCAGATACGATCTCGTCGGTTGCCGCCTCGCCCAGCACGTCCTTGATCGCGCCTAGTAGATGCTCGCCCACGATAGGGTAATGCTCTGGACGCACATTGAGGCTCGCATGCTTGTTTGCGATGTTCTTCAGTACGGCCGCCAGGCTCTCGGGATTTTCAATGTTCTCGGCATATGCATAGACTGCGCGAGCGAGCGCTTGCTGCTGCTCGCCCCGCTCCTGATGCGTCATGTTAAAAACGTTCTTTAGCTCCGGGTGCGCTTCGAAAAGCCGCATATAAAAACGCTTGATGATCGGGTACCCATGCTCAGCCAGCACGGGAGCCGTTGCCTTGACGATGTCCTTGGTTTTCTGCGTGAGCATTTTCGTGTTCCTAGAAGCGTAGATGTAAGCGAGCGGCACCAATCACCATACCGATCGACGAGACCGCCGCCGCCTTTACCCCTCCGGCGCGTGCACCGCAAGGCAGTTCTTCCGCCCCGCGAAGCCGGTTGCTAAAAAGGTCTTCACCATAAAGATCTGACTTTCGGAAGAAAGCCTTCCGAGTTTCGATGAGCCCAAGTGTCTTTGGCCTATCACTTCCTGTTTGTGCTTACCGTCAGTTCCGTCCCGTCGTCCAGCACGACCGTTTTCCTGGAACCGCTCGCACTGGACATGGCGAAGCGCACGACTTGACTGAACTGCGCGCCCGACGGGCACTCCAAAGCGGTCCCATTGACGTTGACCGTTCTGCTACCACGCGGCGAGTACCCGCGAAAATTGATCTGGACGTTGGCCATGCCATTGTCGGCGACAATCGGCGTCAATCGGATTTGGACCTGGCGCACCGCAGCGCCTTCTGCATTCCGCGGAATCGATGCGGCATCCGTGCATTGCTCGGGCACCGGTTGCGCGCCCCTCGCGGCTGAGTACTGCCATGTGAAGTCATCGCTTTGGCCGGACCGAATTGTCCGTGTCGCCACATCACTGCCAAAATCTTTTGACACCATTTTGACGGTGTACTTAATCGGACCGTCATTCGGAGCCTCAGATAACGCTTTAATGCTGGGCGCCGCTCGTGCAGCCGAAAATGCACCGGCCAGGCACATTGCTGCAGTAGCGCAGATGAATTGAGCAGACATCAAACGACGACTCATTGCAATTCTCCGAGTCCAAGACATTTACGCGAGGCGAGCATGCCAGACTTGCCATGACTTATCGAGCCAGTCCGGTCGCATAATAGTTGGCAGCGGCATCGATCTCTTCGGGGGTCATGTTGCGCGCCACGTTACGCATAACGCCGTCGATGTCGTTCACTCGCGTCCCATCGTGGAAAGCTTGCAACTGCGCCTTCGTGTACGCAGCCGGCAAGCCATCGATCCATGGACTGCCCGCTTTGCTGTCAATGCCGCCGTGACAGGCCGCGCATGGTGCGATGTTTCGCATCGGTGCCCCTCGCGAAACAATGAGCGGGGCGAGGCGTTCGCTGATTTTCCTCTGCGCCGGCGGCCTGGGCAGACTTGCATAGTATGCGGCCAGATCGCGCATGTCCTGGTCGCTCAAATTTACGGCCATGGGTGACATCACGGCGTTGGTACGCGCGCCAGTTTGGAAATCGATCAGCTCCTTGTAGATCACTGATGCATATTGTCCCGCCAGATTAGGCGAATTCGCTTCACTCATCCCGCGCTCGCCATGACACATCGTACAGCGCAAGGCCAAGGTTGCACCGCGACCGATTGAATTCGCGCTCGCGTCGACCAGCAACTGCGGCGTGACCTCTACTTTGGAGACTTTGACCTTCGGTTCTACGACCGACTCTGCTGGATACCAGCTGCGTGGCACCCCGGCTGCGCTGCAGATCGCATTCCAGATGCCAGTGAACTGTGCGTCTTTATGCGCCGACGGCAACCAGACGAAGCCAATCAGCGCGGAGACGATGGCAATGCTGACAGTTCCAAGTACGCTGATGGAGAACCAGCGATTGCGAAAGGTGAAGAGGCGATCGTCGCTCATCGCTGTGCTCCAATCGGAACAGCAGGGACCGCTGTATCGGAGCGCACGACCAGCTGCGCAATCGGAAAGCCGTAGTTGACCAGCGTCAGGCCGATCATGAGCGCGAGCCACAATGCGAAACTGTTCAGGGCCACCGGCACGGTCTTCGGCTCATGTACCGGTCGACTGAAGCGATACTCGCCAACAGTAATTCGTGGCGCGCGATGTCCACGGATCAGAACGACGAAGAACAAAATCGCGGATGCAACCAGAATGAAGCCCCCGATCACCGACATGATCACGTAGATCGATTGCGCCGCAATCTCCGGGTCAGTGTAATCGTAGAACGCCATGCGACGCGGCATGCCGAGAATTCCGACGTAATGCCACGGAAATGTCAGCACGATCATGCCGATGAACCACAGCCAGAGCTGAAGTCGCATCAGGCGAAGGCTCGTTAGCGCGCGACCCGTGAGATACGGCCACAGGTCATAGGCAATCAAGAAATACATGATAACGATGGCACCGGCGAAAATCAGATGGAAATGCCCGGTAATCCATTGGGTATTGTGTACTGTGGAGTCGAGCTGATAGCTCATGTTGATGAGACCACCGGCCCCGCCGAAGCCAAGCATCACGAAGGAGAAAGCGATAGCGAGCATCGCCGGGTTCTCCCATGGCAGCGCCTTAAGCCAGCCAAGCGCGCCCTTGCCGCCTCGTAGACGGGCCGCAATTTCGACTGAAGCACAGATAGTGAATACGGTCAGCAGTGTCGGAACCGCAACGAGGGCGGTGAAAACCGAGTGCATGAACTTGAAGCCCGAGCCGACCTGCGGATCCGCGAACAGGTGGTGGATGCCGATGGGCATTGAGACCACCAGAAAAAGGATAAAGGCGATGCGTCCCATTGCGTCGCTGTAGAGGCGCCCGCCGATCGCGCGCGGAACGATCGTGTAATACGCAATGTAGGCGGGCACGAGCCAGAAATACACAATCGCATGGAGCGTCCACGAGAAGAACACGCGTGCGAGGCCCGCGTCGATAGTCGATTTCCAACCCAGCGCCACCGGCAAGATCAGGAAGATGACCTCCACCGCCGCGCCGACGGCTGTCCATCCCCACAGATAGGCGCCGGCGACCGTCGCAAACATGGCGAGCGGCACGGGTTTCCCAGGATGATCGCGCTTCCACGACGCCAGATTAATCGACATCAATGCGACCCAGATCCATGAGCCGACGACGACCAGAACGATGCCGAGGTAGTAGAACACGTTCCCGATCATCGGCGGGTAGAAGGTGTACAAGACCGACGCACGTCCCATCGTTACAGGCACCATCGCGACGACCGAACCGATCGCGACCAGCCAGAAGCCCGCCCATGCCCAACGAATGCCGACAAGCGCGCGCTTGAGCGCCAGTTCTGTCACCGCATAGCCAAACCCCATCGCGATCAAGGTGGGAAAAACGTAGCCCATCGCAGAGCCATGCGCGGTCACTGAACGATAATAGACCTCGGGATTTTGCAACCCCGGGAACAGCGGGCTTCGCTCGAACATCTGCCATGCGCCAAGGACGAGGGCGACGCCGAAAGCCGCAAAGGCGAGCCAGAAATGGGCGAGGACGAGGCGCTTGCTAGTGAACACAGGACAGTCTCCGCGAATTGACGGGCAATTTGTCGGCCATTTCCTTGAAATCGACGCGATCGACGACCTTCACGTGCGCCCACATCCCGTGATGCCCCACGCCGCAGAACTCGTGGCACGGCATGAGGTGGTCGCCGGGCTCATTGAACGTGGTCTTGAATGTTGAGACGTAGCCTGGCTCCAGCATCGAGTTGATGTTGGTCTTCGTAATAAGAAAGCCATGCACGACGTCTGAACTCGTTGCCCGAAATGTAATGGGTACACCCGCCGGCACCAGAATGCACTGAGGGGTAAAGGAGTACTGCTGCGCCACAATCCGAACGGTCACCGAACCGTCGGCCTCCGGGGCGCTGCCGAGATTGCTTTCGACGAATTCGCCCGACACGTGCAACGTCTCCGGCCGGATCGTTTCGACACGCGAAGGCGGCATCATCGCCCAGTGCAGGCCAGTGTAGATCACGATCGCAACCAGCACGACGATGATTGAAATCACTAGCACGGCCCAGCGGCGTTCAACTCGCTCGGCAACATCATGGGAACTTGGGGTCATTGCCATATTCGATGGGCGAATGGATTACTGAATGACGCCGCGTGGCAGGAACACGGCGAAGTAAAAGACAAACCAGCAGCCAATCACGATTGCGGTGGCGATGCCGGCGAGCGCGAGCGCACCGCTCGGGCCGCTATTCACAATCGCGTGCAGCGTCGCCTCTTCATTCGGATTGTCCTCCGGACTGCCGCCAGTCGTAGACTTGCTCATAATGTCCTCAATAAAGGGGAGCGGAACGCAGCTCATTCACTTCCTTGACGGATACCGGCGCGCCGCGATTGCCCCAGGCCGTGCGAATGTAGGTCACCACCGCGGCCACTTCGACATCTGAGAGCGACTGCGCGAAGGGCGGCATGCCATACGGTTTCGGGTTCTTGAAGGTGCCGGGTGGATAACCGCCGTTCAACACCATGCGGATCGGATTGACGGCGGAACTCATCACGATCGATTGGTTGTTGGCGAGCGGCGGAAAGTCAGGCGCTTTCCCCTGCCCCTGCGCCGCGTGGCATTCGGCACATTGCGCGTCGTAGATCTTCTTGCCGAGCGGTGACAAACTCGTGCGCTGTTCGACGACCGCTTGACTTGGGGGCTCGGACTTGTCGCCAGAATGGCCGGGCAGCGCCTTTAGGTAGACTGCCATCGCGCGAACGTCCGACTCGTTCAAGTACTGAAGACTGTCATAAGTGACCTCGGCCATCGGACCGTACACCGCTCCGCGATTCGAGGCGCCGGCATGCAGCAACCCCACAATGTCGTCGATGCTCCAGTCGCCGAGGCCCGCTTCTTTGTTAGAAGTGAGGGATGGCGCATACCAGTTCTGAATGGGAATCAGCCCCCCTTCAAAAGCCTTGGATGAAACATTGCCGCCAAGCGCATTGATGGCGGTATGACACATCGAACAGTGACCGAGGCCTTCAACGAGATAGGCGCCGCGATTCCATTGTGCAGACTGCTTGGGATCCGGTTGATACTCGCCTTCCTTGAAAAACAGCGAACGCCAGCCGAGCAACAGCTGCCGCTTGTTAAAGGGGAAGCGCAATTCATGCGGACGATTGGGCTGATGCACGGGTGGCGTGGACATTAGGAATGCATAGATGGCGTCGGAATCTCCACGCGTTACCTTCGTGTAGGAGGTGTAGGGCATCGCCGGATAGAGTAGCGAGCCATCGCGGGATTTGCCTGTATGCATCATCGTGTAGAACTCGTCGGCGCTCCAGCTGCCGATGCCGAACTCCTTATCCGATGAGATGTTAGGCGTGTACAGCGTTCCAAATGGGGTGTCCATTGGACGACCTCCGCCAAAGGTCTTGCCTGCGGGCAACGTATGACAGGCGATGCAGTCACCGGCGCGCGCCAGATATTCGCCGCGTTTGATGGTGGCGGCGTCTGCCCCTTGAGCGATGGCGCGCTCGACTGGCGCGGCGCACAGCGTGACAAAGACTGCAACGGCGAGCGCCCTGAGGGATCGTCGGAGATGTCGGGAGCGGAGCACGTCGAATCCTCTTTACTGTTGGACGCTGCCGCACGCGAGCGGCATTTTAAACGAGCCAGCGGTGACTGGCACCGGATTGGCGGGTGCCGGCAACGACGCGAGATAGGCGGCAATCGCTGTGATGTCCTGTTCGTTCAGGAACCTTGCGACTTGCGCCATGCAATCCGGCGCCGCCGTGGAACGCGTACTGTAGCGCCATGCGCCCAGCTGTGCACTGATGTAATCCGCGTGCAGGCCGAGCAGACCCGGAATGGAAGGCTCCATACCGGTCATCGCGTTGCCGTGACAGCTCACACAGGCGGGCACTTTGCGCGCCGCATCGCCTTTAGTGACCAGGGTCTTGCCCGCATCGAGCGTTTTCGCATCGACAGTCACCGGACTGGGTGGTGGAAACGGGGGGCGCTCGGCGGCGAAGTATTCTGCTATCTGCTTGAGGTACGCATCGGGGAGATACGCAAGCAGATAGTTCATCGGAGGGTACTTGCGCCGGCCGTCGCGAAAAGCGAGCAATTGATTGTAGAGGTAGCCGGCCGGCTTGCCTGAGAGACGCGGAAAGTAATCGTTGTCCGTGCCTTCACCATGCGCTCCGTGGCATGCGGCGCATCCGAGCACGCGCGCCTGCATGGTGTCGGGGGCTCGCTGGGCCACCGATGGCGCGTCGGCGGCCAGCGCTGTTGCGCTGCAAAATGCGGCCGAGATCAAGCATAAAAGGGCAGAAACTTTCACGAGCCATGTCCCAAAATTGTTTATTTCTTTGTTGCCTCGGCAAATCGAACGGCGTCAGGAGGGCGGAGTACGTTTCTCTTACGTACTGGGTCGGTCACTCGGTTCAACCGTTAATTCGCTTGCTCCCAGCCACGGGCTCAGTTGGCCAAAGGGCGAAAAGTTGGGCATAAAACTGTAGCAATAGCGAGGCCAACATCGTGCTTTTTTTGATCCGTTCACTACGCAATGTAACCGATTAGATGGCTGCCGTCATGGCCCCTCTTCTATCGCAATCGTTGTTTACTCATCTAAGACGTAGAATGGTAAAGCATCAGCATGATTGCCGGTCATGGCGGCGTCCGATCGGTGCCAGACATGAGACCTATTCCACAAAGGAGGAAGATCGTGAGTAACACGAGAACCTTTGAGGTTTTCCGTTACGATCCAGACCGGGATGCCAGACCGTACATGCAAGCGTACGAGATTGAGTCGACTCCTAATGACAGGATGTTGCTCGATGTCCTTGTCCGGCTCAAGGCACAGGATGAAACGCTAAGCTTTCGGCGTTCGTGTCGTGAAGGCGTGTGCGGGTCCGATGCAATGAACATCAACCGCAAGAACGGCCTCGCTTGCATAACCAACCTCAACGACCTTCCTCGCCACACGGTCCTGCGCCCGCTACCCGGGCTGCCAGTCGTTCGCGACCTCATTGTGGACATGACCGCGTTCTTCAAGCAGTACCACTCGATCAAGCCCTACCTGATCAACGACACTCCTCCACCTGAGCGGGAAAGGCGCCAGACGCCGGAGGAACGCGATCAACTCGACGGCCTGTACGAGTGTATCCTGTGCGCATGTTGTTCCAGCGCATGCCCCTCGTACTGGTGGAACCCGGACAAATATGTCGGTCCTGCCGGGCTCCTGCAGGCCTATCGTTTTCTGGTCGATTCGCGCGACGAGGGCACGGGTCAGCGGCTCGACAATCTTGAGGATCCGTATCGCCTCTTCCGATGTCGGACGATCATGAACTGTACGGACGTCTGTCCCAAAGGACTAAATCCGGCCAAGGCAATCGGGGAAATCCGCAGCATGCTTACGCGCCGGTCGATCTGAGCGCCACAACCAACGAACGGAGGCTGTTATGACAATGCCACGGGCGACACAGGGGGAGCTGATCAACGTTCGACCACTCGGCGATGCATTACGGGATTCGAAATCCACTACCCTGGTGCGGTTGGACCACCTTGAGGTGATTCGGCTTGTTCTCCCGGCAGGCAAGCACATTCCCGAACATCAGGCACCCGGCGAAATCACCGTGCAGTGTCTCGAAGGATTCGTCAAATTCGGCACCGGCGCGGGAGTGCAACTGATGCGCAGCGGGAAAGCGCGTCTATGCTTGTGACTCTTTATCTTCCGCAAGGTCATTAAGCCATTTGGTTACCCGGAGGACTGGCGCAAAGCCGGGCCTGGAAGGCGATAGAGAGGCGAGAATGAGCGAGCACGCACGCATCGAGTTTCTTATCGAACGCGACGGGTTACCGCTGGCCACGGAATGGGTGCGTCGCACGATGCACATCTATCGTCGTGCGGTCCTCGCCAAGGGGCATTTTGCGCGCTCGCATCCTTACCGGCACCGCTACATCATTGCGTATCTCGAGTTCAAGAGATGGTTGCTAACGGGTTCGACAACCAGGCCTGCGTGACAAGCCAGTCACCAGGGGTTTCTGTTTTTGGCGGCGTCAGCACCGACGGGTTGGGCGTAATTGAGTGCAAAGATCGAGCGCAAATGCCCGGATTTTTTCGCAGAAGGTGAATGGTGGAGAACTCCGTGTATCCGCAGCCACGCCTGGAAATTGCCAAGCGGCGACGCGATACCGCATACAGGAGATTGACGATGGTCTTCGACAAGCTATTGACCCAGGCAATTCTCGGCACAGGTTCTGAGGCAATCATTGCGAGTGATCAGGACGGCGTTATTCACTTCTGGAATCAGGGCGCCGAACGGATTTTCGGCTACGCACCCAGCGAGGCGGTGGGGCAATCGCTGGACATCATTGTCCCTCCGGACTTCCGTGAGCGCCACTGGGACGGCTATCATCGGGTGATGCAAACGGGCGAAAGCCACTATGACCGTGGGGATCTGTTGTCAGTACGCGCAATACGTAAAGACGGCACGCGCATTTGGGTGGAGTTTTCGATCGTGCCGTTAAAGAACCATGACGGACGCGTCGATGGCATGGCGGCCATCATGCGGGACGTGACGAAGCAGCATGACGAAATGCGCGAGCTGAAGGCCTTGCTCGCGCGGACCGGAACGGCGCCGTGAGGTGACCATCTTGTTTTCGCGCCTTCACTGCGTTCGCTGATCAACGATCTACGTTGACGCAGCGTGATACCGGTCCCACATCGACAGCCAGATTTCGACAGGCGGATCGACGCCAGCGAAGCTGAGCAGCGCCGCATTATTAGACAGGGTGTCTTACGCGAGCCGGAAAGAGTCCGTTTGGACCGGGCGGTCGTGGACACGTGGTTCGCCCATCGGTGCCCAGTCGGCGATTCGGGTCGCGCCAGCAACAGGCCGATGTCGCCTGGAACCTAGTCCTGTTCTCGTTTGAGACGTGCGCCAGAGGATGGAGAAGGTCAGCGGTTTGATTTCGCCGACAGATGCAAAAGGACATCTCGCAATACGATCGCCTGGTTATGCTCTTCGTCCCTCGCTCCATAGACCAGCGTAATTGGCTGCCCCTTCGCATCATCCAGCAGGCTTTGCATGCGCTGCTGCTGTTCGTCGGTATCGAGTTCGCGCCGGTAACGCTGCTGGAAAGCTTCCCATCGGGCCGGCTTATGTCCGAACCATTTGCGCAAGGCAGCGCTTGGCGCGACGTCGCGCGCCCACTCACCGAGTGCGAGTGTCTCCTTGCTGCGTCCGCGTGGCCAGACGCGGTCAACGAGGATGCGATAGCCGTCTTCCGGTGTCGCATCCTCGTATGCCCGCTTGACAAAAATCTTCAAACCCGTCGTGGTCCGCATGTGGCATTCCCTGCTCCGTTCAAATTGGCGTGTCATACAGATTAGCGGGCCGGCCCCGTGAGTCTTGTGCAAGGAGCAGGTCAACCCGCTCGCGAAGCATGGGAAGTACTTCGCTTTCGAACCACGGATGCCGTTGGAACCACGGCTGGTTACGCGGGGAGGGATGCGGCAACGGAACGAAGGCTGGCGCGTATTCCTTCCACGCCCTGACTGTCGCGGTGAGCGACGGCTTGCGTCGGCTGCCGAGATGGTCACGTCGATTCCGAGTCAATCCGAAAACGGTTACCGCTCGCGTCATCCCACGGACTACCCGAGGTGCGCGCGCGCACACCCGGCGCCTATCCGACAATCAGGATGCGCGCGTCGGCTCCCACGCGCACGATCGGGCGAGGACCCAGTGGCAGGTGCGGCACGCGTGCCCGACAGGCACGCACGTTACCCAAAAGCGTGTCAAGGGAAGAACACCAGTGCTATTCATTTCCGGCCACTTCGTTTCCAATCGTCGTCATGGTGTTTGCGTCGCTCACCGGCAATCCCCCGCAACACATCCGGACTTACGCGTGCGACGATCACGAGTATCGATGTGTCGTCATTCACAATCGACCTTGACGGTTCTGGCATCAATGCCGACATCGATTTTCACGTCAGGCTTCACCGCGTAATCGCTGGCTAAATCCGATTGCGGGTGCCCGGAGGGCGACGTATAGAACCGCTGGCCGTGACCGGCCGTTAAGGCGTGACAATCGTCGGATTGAATGATCGTGCCTTCAGTCCATCTCTATGACGGGGCTCCCGCCGGATCGACACGTGTCGTCACGTTCGTCGTGACTGGCCGGGGTTCCGGATGGACGGCGGGGGGATCGCTCGCCGGGAAGCTCTCCTCCCCTGCTTCGTCGATCAGTGCTTCGAGATGATTTTCGTACCGATGGGCCGCGTGCTCGACTTCCTGAGAGATTGCCATGACAGTCCTCAATGATGCAAGATGGTCTCGGGCGGTATTAAAATCCGAGGTGTCTTCCAACGCTCGATGGCGTCGCCTTACGAACTCGGACAATGAGATTTTCGCCCAGCGGCGTCAACTGAGGTTTGCCCGCGCACATGCGACAGTTGTCAATCTGCACCAGATTTCCGTTTAACAACGCTTCCAGGTCGATCCATTCGATGCTGACCTGCTCGGGCGTGTGAGCGATGCGGGAAATTCATGGCGCAAGCGGATAACGCACCGGCTTCTGGGGCCGATGGGGATGAAGGTTGTTCGTGCCCAACCCAACGGTGGTCAACATGGTTAAGTCGCCGGGACGCGGTGCCTTCGACTTCGTAAGGGGTTTCCATCAAGGTTCTCCTGGCCGGCTTTCTGACATGCGAGTATCAGGCGCGTGACCCGCATGCCGGCCGCCGCCCGGTTGAATAGAAAAGGAAGAAGTGCCACCGGCTGTTGCCGACTTCCGCAACCCGTCGAAGTCGAGAATCCGGAGATCCTTGCCGTGCACATCGATCAGCCCCCGCCCCTGCAATTTCGATAACGTCCGGCTGACTGTCTCGAGCTTCAACCCAAGGTAGCTGCCAATTTCCTGGCGGGTCATCTTCAGCGTGAACGCCGCGGCAGAGTAGCCGCGTGCCTGCCAGCGCCGCGAAAGGTCGGCGAGAAAGGTGGCCACCCGCTGCTCCGCCGTCATGGTGCCGAGCAGCATCATGAGGGTGGACTCGCGCACGATCTCAGCGCTCAGCATCCGGTGAACATGGTGCTGGATCGTCTTCATTTCCCGGCACAGCATCTCGAGCAGGTCGAAAGGCATCACACACACGGAACTGTCTTCCAGCGCGATCGCCTCGCAGCTGTGTCTGCCGCTGGCAATGCCATCGATGCCGAGCGTGTCTCCAACGATGCCGAAGCCCGTGACCTGCTCGTGCCCCTCGCCATGCATGACCACAGTCTTGAACGAACCCGTGCGGACCGCATAGATGCTCCCGAAGGTATTTCCCGGGCGATACAGGGCATGCCCGCGGCGCACGATGCGAACGCACTGTACTGCATCGTTGAGCCGTGCGTGGGCCACGGCGTCAGTTGAGCTGCGCGTGCACAGTGCTGCCATCGAACACGTCTTGCAGCCGACCTCTGTTGTCCACCTCCCTTGATCGCCCGACCGCGTGATCTGTTCACGGCGGGCCGCAGAAGTGAGGCTGCTTTGGTGTCCGGTTGTGGTCAACATGCTGTCCTCTGTCCATGAATATCCCGGTGAGCGGGTGCGTAGATCTACTCGGTATTTCAATCCATGGCCTTCACCGTGAAGTCAATCACGATGTTGCCCGGCTCGCGAGCGACGTATCCGATGCCCACGCGCGGCCCGAAGTGATGCTCGATCTGCGCCAGGAGCGGTAGCGGGTCATGATCGTTGACAAAGCGCATCACCTCGCCGGGTTCCAGCGCAGCAAGCGCGCCGAAAATAGCCGCGTGGCGGAAACGTTTCGCAATACCGCGCGCATCGAAGCCGTATTGCTGGGAACGTATGGGAAGGACGTCTACTGGATTTAGCATGGCTGGTTTCTCCGGAAAGGGGTTGATCGTGGCCGTCACTGCGACGTAATGGTGCGTCGGGCTACCATGGCTGCGCTTAGCCTGGCCAATTGCGACCGATCAAGGCACGCTTCAGCAAATGGAAAGATCTGACTCTCCTCGATCGCAATGTGACTACGGTAAGCGCCGACAAAGTCAGCTACCCAGACTGGTTCGAGCAACCTTGTTTTCCCGTCGGCGATATCGGCGAGCACGGTACGCAAATGTGTCCACGCGCCCTCGAATGATCGATGCTCATTGACCAAGGATGCGATCCGGTCGGCTACCGACGAGACCTGGTACCGACCGGCCCTTATCAACATGGGAAAGAGATCCTCTTCCTCGTCCGCATGGTGATGCGGGCCCGCTACGTCGAAATAGCGCATGATGTTGGTGGCTGCCTGCCGCGCCTGCTCATCTGCGCCATGCAAAGGCAGGTGCGTCGCGAGCTTCTCGAGCGTGGCGCACTGCGTGGCAATGCGCTCATGACACACCTTGAGCATTTCGATCGGCTCGTCGAAGGAGGGCGCGGGTTTGATCAAAAAAGTACCGGACTTCATTTTGCACTCACATCGTTTCGCTTCATCCAGCCTTGCCGTCAATTCGCGGGCTTGTCAGGTAGGGCCAGTATTGGCGCGCGTACAGCGCGAACGCCACGCACCAGCACAAGCCGGCGGCATCGATCCACCAGGCGCTCCAGCCGCTCGCAAGCAGTGGGCCGAAGACGCGCACGATAGCGGCGGCGATCACGAGGCAGTAACAGGCAATATCGGTTGACCGCGCGACGAGCCCGCGACCGGTATGGCCGAGCGCGGTACGCGTGATCATGGCGATGATCGCGCCCCCGAGGACACCGACGGTCAAAGCGTGGAGCGCGACGGAACGTGGCACAAATCCCACCGCGCTCACGGCCAGCAGAGCGAAGCCGACTGGAAACCAGGCGTAGGCCGCATGAAGGATGGCGAGAATCGGCCGGCGGCCGACCTGCCACGACCGCCACCTCGCGAGCCGGACGCCATGAATCACTGCCGTGGCGCCCGCTGCGCTAGCGACAAGCCACGCGTTCGCACCCAGCGCGTCGAACGCAAAGACCAGCGGCGGCAGCGCAACCGCCAGCGCCTCGATCGCCCGCGAGCGCCTGAATGCGTAGCCGGGCACTGCGTTGGCCGTGAACATCGGCGTGACGCGACCCGCGATGATGGCGACGAGCGTCACCAGCAGTCCGACGGCCGCGTCACAGACCCGCAATGCAAGATCGGCTCGGCCTTGCAACACCCATGCGTGAAACAGGATGTTCAGAAGCCCGAGAGCGCACAGCACAACCGGCACAAAAACGTTGTGGTGGCTGCGCGCCGGGACGAGCACGCGCAGCAAAACGATCATCAGGACTGGCAGAAACGCCGAATCCACGATCGCGGCCAGCGGTTCCGGGCAGAACCATACCGCGATGCGGCCTGCTAACCACAGCAGCCATAGGAGCGCCAGTGGCGCACCGGACGGTGTTTCAAGCGATGTCCACGCTCGCACCGCCGTCAGCAGAAAACCGGCGACGATAGCTGAGGCAAACCCGAAGATCATCTCGTGTGCATGCCACAGGATGCCACCGAGTGGGGATACTTGACCCGCGAGCGGCATGCCGTGCATCGAGCCGAGCCAGACCAGCATGGCGAGCGCACCAAACAGCGCTCCCCCAAGGTAAAACGGCCGGAAGCCGAGTCTAAGGACGGGCAGCCCCGACGCCGGAAGTACGAACGAAGAACGGTGCGGCAAATGCATTGTCATTGCCGGACTCCTGAGCGGCGATTCGGGCCGCCACGTGAGTGCGACACCGTCACCGGCATCAATTTGCGACGATCGGTTATGCCCAGTACAGTCGCTGCCACCGTCGGCGCTGTAATGGCTTCTCGAAGCGTCATGGTGTCGAGTTCGTGCAAAAAGGCATCGACCGCCCGGTGCAGCCTGTGCCTGAGGTTGCACGCCGGAAAAATCGCGCAGTCATGGGCGATAGTCGTATCGTGGCAACGCACGACGGAAAAATCCTTCTCCGCAGCACGCACGATTTCTCCCACCGAGATCTGCTCGGGCGCGCGGGCTAGACAGGCGCCACCGGCCCGGCCGCGCGTCGTCTCGATGAACCCGGCGCAACTGAGCTCGTGGACGATCTTCGTCAGGTGGTTGCGCGAAATCCCATAGGCTCTCGCAATTTCGTCGATCGTCGCAACGCCACCGTCCGGGTGCTTCAGAGCTAGGTACATCATTACCCGGAGCGTGTAGTCGGTGTAGAGGGTGAGGTGCATAGCGGCTCGATCCTTGAAGGCGGCCCGGTGGGCACACGGGCGGAGTCATTCCTGTTCGACCCGTTCTTAACATGTATCAACAATACATTATTTTCGCGGATTCACAAAGATGCGACCCGATCGGTTCTATTGACCCTCGGAGATATGCCGGCGTGCTGACCGAACTTGACGCACTACACATCGGATTAAATCGCCCGACCGACTGCTCTGTTGACGTGCGACCAATTGACCCGGCTTCGATTCACGCGTCTGTGTCTGTGATAAAAGATGTATGCCACATACGTTTTAGTTATTCTTCAAGCGCAACGCAGGCCTTAAAGGGAGTGCGCCATCATGCGATTTGTTCAGCGTGCATATCAATGGTTCATGCCACGGGGCTACCTGCAGAGGCTTCCAACGCTGGCTCGATTGACGCGGAGCGTGCGCCTGATGACGGGCCGATCTCGCAAGCCGCCCGTGCGTAGCGACACTCCCTTGCCAGGTGACATTATGTTCATTGATGGTTAGTCGTTGATGCTTCGGATTTTATTGTCGAACTCCTCGCCCGGCGCAATGCCACCAGCGCCGCGCGCTGGTGCTTCGTTGTTCACCGTAACGCCTGCGAGGCCCGTCATGAGCGCCTTTCACGAGAATCCCGCCGAGACACTCATCCGTGATGCTTTGCGACTGGTAATCGATCCAGAGGTCGGTCTGAATATCGTTGACCTCGGCCTCGTGTACCGCGTCGAACTCAGTCCGCGATACCTGCTTGTCGAGATCACCACGACCTCACCGGCCTGTCCGATGAGTTCACTCATTCGCGACGAAGTCCGGGCCCTGGCCCGCAAGGTCGTTCCCGCCAATGTGCACATCGACATAGTGCTGGTCTGGGAGCCGCCCTGGTCCCCAGCGATGATGAGCGACGCGGCTCGCGAGATGCTCCGCTGGCCAGTGCATTGAGGTACTTTCGTGATCTCATTGGGTTTTCTGGTTCATTCTGGAGTACGAATATGTCTGCCATCACAACCCATGCTGCAACCCCTGCCGCCGTTATCGTTGTCGACATTGGCACGATTGATGCGCGCGAGCGCCATTCAATGGTTTTCGACACGCTTGCAGGACTGGCTCCTGGCCAGGTCCTTGAACTTGTTTCGGACCACAATCCTCAGCCGTTGCTGGAGGAGTTTTTTTCCGAAGTGCCGGACAGGTTCTGGTGGGACAGCGAAAAGCGTCCCCTCGGCCTGTGGCGCGTGCTAATCGGCAAACCAGACGCACCACTCGATTAACTGTAATGAACGCACGTACCGAGGCCTTACTGCGGTTCGCGGCGGCCGCCACAGGCGTTGCCGCTGTCCCGCTGCTCGTCTGCGCCGTGCTGACCGGGTTGGCGCGCGTGGGCGTGATGGTGCCGGTGCACGCGGTCACACGCGCAGCCTGGCACGGCGTGTTGATGATACCGGTATTTTTTGGCACGGTGATCAGCCTGGAGCGTGCGGTGACCCTGCAGCGGGTGGCGCCTTACTTCGCGCCAATGGGTACGGTGGTTGCTGCCGTGGCGCTGCTGGCCGGAACGCCTGCGTCGGTTGTGCAGGCACTGCTTGTGGTGGCTTCTGGTGTGCTGGTGGTCGTCAGTATCGAGCAGGCGTGGCGTCAACGCTCGCTGTTCCTGATCGTCCTGGCAGTCGCTGCAATCTGCTGGCAGATCGGCAATGGCGCGTGGCTGATCGTCGGCGAGGTATCGGCGGCTGTACCGTGGTGGCTGTCGTTCCTGATTCTGAACATTGCCGGTGAACGTTTGGAACTGACGCGCCTGCGGCCGATGCCGCGCTCCGCGTCATGGCAATTCGGTTTGATCGTTGCGACGATACTCGCGGGCGCGACCTGGGCACTGTGGAGTCCCGACGGCGGTCTGCGCGTTTTCGCCACCGGACTATTGGCGCTAGTCGCGTGGCTCGCGCGCTATGACATCGCCCGCCAGACCGTGCGGCAGAGAGGATTGGTGGGCTTCATTGCCGTATGCCTCCTTTGCGGCTATGGCTGGCTGTTCATCGGCTCGCTGCTGGTTCTCGGCGGCGCCCTGATACCCGGGCACCCGTGGCGAGACGCGGCGCTGCATGCGATCACGCTGGGTTTCGTGTTTTCAATGATGCTGGGTCATGCGCCCCTCATCCTGCCGGCTATGGTGCGCGTGCGCGTGTCGTACCATCCGGGCTTCTACGCGCCCCTCGCCGCGCTGCACGTAGCAGTCGCGATCCGACTCGCCGGTGGCTTGGTCGGGGCGTTGTGGCTACGCCAGGCGGGCGGACTCGTGAGCGCAGCGGCCCTCGCGCTCTTCGCGCTCTTCGCGCTCACTTTACTGATTGGCGCGTACCGCACAGGACGGGAGCGTGCTCGAACGATCTAAGTGGTGAATCAGAGTGACTCAGTTGCCCGAATTCGCTTACCCTTCGGGAGGGCAACGGGTCTTTGGATATCGATTGTCCTTGCGTCCGGACTGCGGCATATGAAATTTTGCACCGTCCGTAGCTACACGGAGTTATGAACTTCCCGCTCGCAAGCCGAGCCTGCACAACCCCACCGCCAAATTTCGTCGGTTGGCGATTCTTTACGAAAGGTGAATGATGAGCGATTCAATGTATCCGTTGCAGGACGCCGAAACTATCAGGCGACGTCGGGAACTCGCACCCGAAACGCTTGCTGCATTCAAGGCTTTTCATGAAAGCGTTTTTGTCGACGGGGCATTGTCAGCAAAGACGAAGCAGCTCATTGCTGTGGCGATTGCGCACGTGACGCAGTGTCCATATTGCATACGGGGTCACACAAAGGACGCCTTGAAGGTTGGAGCAACCGAGAACGAAATCATGGAGGCCATCTGGGTCGCGGTGGAGATGCGCGCAGGTGCGGCATACGCGCATTCGACGATAGCGCTTGAGGCGATGAAGAGAAAAGAAAAGTAGCTCACTCGGCAATTTGCAAGACACCTGACGATCGATGTTAGCCAAAAGCAGCGTGACGACCGCGGATAATTCGCGCTGCCTGAACTCTTTGTGCATACAACGACCGCATGAAAGCACTCGTCTTCTCCGAGCCTGGCCACCGATTCGAGGCGCGCGCAATTTCGGCAATAGCGCAATACGGCCCTACGGATCGGCCTTAAGCGTGCTTTAGCTGACGCCAGCGCCGATGCGAGTCGGGCACACGAGACTGATGACCCACAGCCGGTCAGTCCACAGTTCCCCGGGATTGTGTGATTGTGTAGCACGATTCAATACGCCGAAACGCATAACGCACCCAGCGTTTATGTGACGTCGCTCGCGGGCAAGAGTCCATCCAAGGCCTTGTCCGATTATTGGAACGACGAAGCGATCGCAGCCGCCGCGCATTGGGTCGCTCGAAGTTAGCAGACGGCAACGCCGATGAGGCATTGCGTGCAAGAAATCGTCTCTCGACGGCATCCCCGATCGACGTTGCTTTTGCCTCGAATACGCATCCCTGATTGCGGTCGCGGATAATCACATCGCCCAGATCTTCAGATCGAGCGTTGCTGAACGTCAGCAGAAGTCTAAGCAGGTCTGGAAACCTGCGCCGCACGCTCGATCCGCTTGCGCAACACTTCGAAGCCCTTCAGTACGCCGTCGCCGAACAGAGGATCCGAACTCGTCGGCACGGACGCTGCGACTGCAGACCAATCCGATTCTGTCAGCACCCGTGCAGCGCGAGGCATTATGTCTCTCTCCTCGATGGCAAGGTGGTGGCGATAGTACACAAGGTACGTCGCGGTCGCGGCCTCCAGCGGCGCTCGTGACGCGAAACTGTCTGCGGCAACTTCGTTGAGGTGACTCAGGAGCTGTTCGCCTGCCGCCGCAATGACCCGATGCTCCTGTAGAAGGCGGCTTACCACCAATTGAACGCTAGGGTCATGTTCTACCAGCCGCGCGTAGGCAACGTCTTCCGGCGGATGATGAACTCGATCGGCAAAATTTCGCATGTAGTAGAGGATATCGGCCATAAGAGCGTAGTCTGGCGTCTCACCCTCGCGAAACGCAGTGAGTTGTTCCTCTAGAAGATCTAATAGTCGAGCAAAATTGATGTGCTCGTTATGCCATACGGCGAGCGGATCTGCCATGGGCCTGCTCCATTGGAGATAACCATCTAGACCATAAACCATCTGGTTTCAAACGAAAATGGGAGCCCGCTGACGACGATCTCCATCCGTCTAGCACACTGCATGAGCTCAGCGTACGCAACATGGCTTAGCATCAATGCGATGTCCAACGTCGTCTTTACGGCTATCCGCTTCGCTTCAGGATGCGCTCGTCAACTGATCGGAAGTTGACCTGCATCAAGTCTCGTTAATACAGCAATGCAAATACAAGACACGAGGATTCTTCCTCGCTCTGCGGCCAAATGACTCGGGTCAGTTTCGCATAGCGTATGCTAAAAATGTATCTAGCATATATCTATTCACGAGGAAGGCATGTGTAGACGCACCGGCCTTCTCTCGAATTTGCCTGTTCCGAATTGTTAGGGGTCTATAACAGACGATGCGTCGCTTCACGCTCGCAAAACACCGCGGGTCGGGAGCAGCGCCTTGCACGCTTCCTTTATCGTCATTTAGCCTAGGAGAATCATCATGGCTGCGTTTTCTGAACCCGCTTCTGTGATTGTCGTCGACGTGGGCATCATCGATCCAGATGAGCGCCATTCGATGGTTTTTGATACGTTTGCCGCGCTCCCTCCAGGAAAAGCATTAGAACTGGTGTCCGACCATGACCCTGAGCCGCTGCTCGAAGAGTTCGCTGCCGAACAGCAGGGGCGGTTCTCGTGGCGATGTGGAAAGGACTCAACCGATCTGTGGCGCGTACTGATTGGCAAGCCGATCTCGACGCTCGATTGATCTCGTGATACGCGGCAAGGAACCGGCGCTGATTTAAGCGTGAGTCCAAATCTGCACGTGTGTCCCGGCTGAGAAAAATGAATGGAAGAAGAGCGTTGGCAGGCCGTCACTGCGGTAATGACGACAATCGTCGCAGAGTAGCACAGCACGCATAAGCCTCAGGGAAACTACATAGGCGCAGGATACGCAGAGCAGCAACATATCCCTCCGTGAATGGAGTATCAGATGAGATTTCAAATATTGAAAAAGATCGGCAGCGACGATATACCGCCGATCGCGAATGCCGTAATCAGCGTCGATCCTGACGCAAAGGTCGGTGCCGATGTTCAGGGCGACATCGTGGAGGTGGATTCGTGGCTTTTCGCCGAGGAGTTCCTTGTTGCATTTGATGAAGCGGGGTACGACGTTCGGATCACGCAACGCTAGATCCGATCCCAGTAGCTGACATCGGCGGCGACGACATTCCTATGCCGGGAGATGCCTCAGACTGCAAATGTAACTGAGACCGTCATCATTATGGATCGGACTCGAATGTGCTCGCTTGGCAGGAGAGACGCTCGGGTTTGCGTGGCAGACCGTTCCCAACAACGGGATGTTCATGGCAATCCACTCTTTCGACGTAAATTACAGAGGGATGAAAAATTCGATTCTTCCAAGGCAAATCTGATGAATCGCTAGTTAGTCAGATCGTTAGACGTCTGAGGGCCGCAAGCCGCCTCCGGCTATGGAGACCGTGAGTTATCGCGCCAAGCCGGCGTTAATGCGCAGACATCTAACTCGTCCGGCGCCCAATGATGCGCGGCATTGTTAATTTCACGGCATGGTACACACCCGGTTTCGGCTATTTCGCCCGGAAAAACTTTACATCTCGGGATGCTCGTTCTTTAATAGCATTTCGGACGCACCCAAAATGGGAAAGCTATGAGCCACTTTCTGGACAGGTTACGTTACTTCACGTCCACCCGTACCGAGTTCTCCCAAGGACACGGTACCGTCACCGATGAAGACAGAAAGTGGGAAGACGGCTACCGACAACGATGGCAGCACGACAAGATCGTGCGCTCGACGCATGGCGTGAATTGCACGGGATCGTGTTCGTGGAAGGTCTACGTCAAAGGCGGCATTGTCACGTGGGAGACACAGCAGACCGATTACCCTCGCACCCGTCCCGACATGCCCAATCACGAGCCTCGGGGCTGCTCGCGCGGCGCGTCTTATTCGTGGTATCTCTACAGCGCGAACCGGCTCAAATATCCGCTGGTGCGCAGCGCGCTCGTCAAGCTCTGGCGAAAACGCCGCGAGAGCATGGAGCCGGTTCAAGCATGGCAATCGATCGTCGAAGACGATGCCGCGCGGCGTAGCTACCAGTCCCGGCGCGGGCTTGGTGGTTTCATCCGTTCCACCTGGACCGAAGTCAATGAAATCGTCGCGGCAGCCAATGTCTATACCGTCAAACGACACGGCCCGGATCGCGTGGTGGGCTTCTCGCCGATCCCGGCCATGTCGATGGTTTCGTACGCCGCCGGTTCTCGGTATCTGTCGCTGATCGGTGGCGTGTGCCTGAGCTTCTACGACTGGTATTGCGACCTGCCGCCGGCATCGCCGCAAACGTGGGGCGAGCAGACCGACGTGCCCGAATCTGCCGACTGGTACAACTCCACGTTCATCATGATGTGGGGCTCCAACGTGCCGCAGACGCGCACGCCCGATGCGCATTTCATGACCGAGGTGCGCTACAAGGGCACGAAGATTGTCTCGATCTTCCCTGACTATGCGGAAGGCGCGAAGTTCGGCGATATCTGGCTGCACCCGAAGCAAGGCACCGATGCGGCCCTTGCGCTCGCCATGGGCCATGTCATTCTCAAGGAGTTTCATCTCGCCGGCAAAAGCGACTACTTCATGGACTATTGCCGACGCTACACGGACATGCCTTGCCTCGTGCGGCTCATCGCGCGTGGCGATCGCTATGTGCCGGAGCGGCTCGTGCGCGCATCTGATTTCGACGATGCGCTCGAGCAACTCAACAATCCCGACTGGAAGACCGTCGTCATCGACGCGACCACCAACGAGGCCGTCGTGCCCGTCGGCTCCGCCGGTTTTCGCTGGGGGCAAAAGGATGGAGAGGACAAGGGCAAGTGGAATTTGAAGCAGGAGTCGGCGTGGGGCGCGCACGTCGAGCCACGGCTGTCCCTTGTCGATGGACATGACGAAGTCGTCGATGTGCTGTTCCCCTACTTCGGCAATGTGCGCCATCCGCACTTCAACCATACGTCGCATGCGTCGGAGCTGTCCCGCAGGATCGGCGCGCGGAGAATCGCCACGCGCAACGGCGACCTGCTGGTAGCTACCGTTTATGACCTATATGTCGCCAACTACGGGCTCGATCAAGGCCTCGGCGGCGAGCACATCGCCACGAGCTACGACGACGATCTGCCGTACACGCCGGCATGGCAGGAAGCGATCACCGGCGTCAGGCGCGCCGACGTGATCAACGTGGCGCGCCAGTTCGCGGAGAACGCGCATAAGACGCAGGGCAAGTCGATGGTGATCATCGGCGCGGGAATCAATCATTGGTTCCATATGGACATGGCGTATCGCGCGATCATCAACATGCTGGTCATGTGCGGCTGCATCGGCAAGTCGGGCGGCGGATGGTCGCATTACGTCGGGCAGGAAAAGCTGCGACCGCAGACGGGCTGGACCGCCCTTGCGTTCGCGCTCGACTGGACCCGGCCGCCGCGCCACATGAACGCGACATCATTTTTCTACGCGCATACGGACCAATGGCGTTATGACCCGATGGATCCCACCGCCCTGCTCTCGCCGCTGGCGGACAAGACGCACTTTCACGGCGCACCCATCGATTACAACGTGCGCGCCGAACGCATGGGCTGGCTGCCCTCCGCGCCGCAACTCGATGCCAATCCACTCGAGCTCGGACGCGCGCTGAACGACCCGGCCCAGGCGGGCGCGACGATCGCGCGTGATCTGAAATCGGGGAGCCTGCGCATGGCCTGCGAGGACCCGGACAGTCCGACGAACTTTCCGCGCAACCTCTTCGTGTGGCGTTCGAATCTGCTCGGGTCGTCGGGGAAAGGTCACGAGTATTTTCTCAAACACTTGCTCGGCGCCACGAACGGCGTGCAAGGCGATGAAGTCTTTAAGTCGGGGCATCCGCGTCCGGAAGAAATTGCGTGGCATGATGACGCGCCACAGGGCAAGCTCGATCTGCTCGTCACGCTGGACTTCCGCATGTCGACCACCTGCATGTACTCCGACGTCGTACTGCCCACCGCGACGTGGTACGAGAAGGACGACATGAACACGTCCGACATGCATCCGTTCATCCATCCGCTGTCGGCCGCAGTCGACCCCGCGTGGCAGTCGAAGAGCGACTGGGAAATCTTCAAGGGCATCGCAAAACGATTCTCGGAACTGAGCGTCGGGCATCTCGGCGTCGAACGCGATGTCGTGCTCGCGCCGATCGCGCATGACACGCCGGCGGAACTCGCGCAGCCATTCGACGTGCTCGACTGGAAACAGGGCGAATGCGAGCCGGTGCCCGGCAAGACGATGCCATCGGTCGTCGTCGTGGAGCGCGATTATCCCGCCACGTATGACCGGTTCACGTCGCTCGGGCCGCTGATGGACAAGCTCGGCAATGGTGGCAAGGGGATCTCGTGGGACACGAAGGAGGAAGTCGCGCTGCTTGGCGAGCTCAACTATCGCGTCGCGAATGGCCACGGCGATTCAGGTACCGTCGGCGCCGCGGCGGGACGCCCGCGCATCGACACGGCGCTCGACGCCGCTGAAGTGATCCTCTCGCTCGCGCCTGAGACCAATGGCACGGTCGCGGTGAAGGCATGGCAGGCAGTGTCGTCGCTGACGGGCATTGATCACGTGCATCTTGCAGAGGCGCGCGCTGACGAAAAGATCCGCTTTCGCGACATCCAGGCGCAGCCGCGCAAGATCATCTCCTCGCCGACGTGGAGCGGCATCGAATCCGAGCATGTCTCGTACAACGCGGGCTACACCAACGTGCACGAACTGATTCCATGGCGCACGATCAGTGGCCGTCAGCAGCTCTATCAGGATCACGTGTGGATGCGCGCGTTCGGTGAATCGCTGTGCGTCTATAAGCCGCCCATCGAGACAGGCAACTACGAGAAAATGCTGGGAGCGCGCTCGAACGGCAATCCGGAGATTGCGCTGAACTTCATTACCCCGCACCAGAAGTGGGGCATCCACAGTACGTACACGGACAACCTGCTGATGCTGACGCTCTCGCGCGGCGGTCCCATCGTGTGGATGTCCGAGATCGACGCGCAGCAGATCGGCGTGGTCGACAACGACTGGATCGAGTGCTACAACGCGAACGGCGCACTGTGCGCGCGTGCCGTCGTCAGCCAGCGCATTCCGCACGGCATGGTGATGATGTACCACGCGCAGGAGAAGATCGTGAACACGCCGGGGTCTGAGATCACGGGTACGCGCGGCGGCATTCACAACTCGGTCACGCGCGTCGCGCTCAAGCCGACGCACATGATCGGCGGCTACGCGCAACTGTCGTATGGCTTCAACTACTACGGCACGGTCGGCTCGAATCGCGATGAATTCCTGATCGTGCGCAAGATGAAGCATATCGACTGGCTCGACGACGCGCCGGCCGACCCCGTTAATCCGGCCACCGAACATCAACGCCGTCTGGGAGAAACCTCATGAAGGTGCGCGCACAAATCGCGATGGTGCTGAATCTGGACAAGTGCATCGGCTGCCATACCTGCTCGGTGACGTGCAAGAATGTCTGGACGAGCCGTGAAGGGATGGAGTACGCGTGGTTCAACAATGTCGAGACAAAGCCCGGCATCGGCTATCCCAAGGATTGGGAGAACCAGGACCGATGGCACGGTGGATGGAAACGCAAGGCCGATGGCAAGATCGAGCCGCGCCTGGGCGGCAAGTGGCGACTGCTCGCCCAGATTTTCGCCAATCCACGCTTGCCCGAGATCGACGACTACTACGAGCCGTTCACCTTCGACTATGCCCACCTGCAGGACGCGGGCGACGCCAAGGCGATGCCTGTCGCACGCCCACGTTCGCTGATCAGCGGCGAACGGCTGGAAAAGATTGAGTGGGGACCGAACTGGGAGGAGATCCTCGGCGGGGAGTTCGAGAAGCGCTCGAAGGACTACAACTTCGAGAACGTGCAGAAGGACATCTACGGCCAGTTCGAAAATACCTTCATGATGTATCTGCCGCGGCTGTGCGAGCACTGCCTGAACCCCGCGTGCGTTGCAGCGTGCCCGTCAGGCTCGATCTACAAGCGAGAGGAAGACGGCATCGTGCTCATCGACCAGGACAAGTGCCGCGGTTGGCGCATGTGCGTGTCCGGTTGCCCGTACAAGAAGATCTATTTCAACTGGCACAGCGGCAAGGCCGAAAAATGCATCTTCTGTTATCCGCGTATCGAAGTGGGACAACCCACGGTCTGCTCGGAAACCTGCGTGGGCCGCATCCGCTATCTCGGCGTGATGCTATATGACGCGGACCGCATCAACGAGGCGGCCAGTGTCGAAAACGAAGCCGATCTGTATGAAGCGCAGCTGTCCGTATTCCTCGACCCGAACGATCCCGAAGTGATCGCGCAGGCTGAACGCGACGGCGTGCCAGCGGCGTGGCTCGACGGCGCGCGCCGTTCGCCCGTCTACAAGATGGCGATCGACTGGAAGATTGCGTTTCCGCTGCATCCCGAATACCGCACGCTGCCGATGGTCTGGTACGTCCCGCCCCTCTCGCCCATCAACGCGGCCGCCAACAGCGGCGAGCTCGGCATGAACGGTTATCTGCCCGACATCGAATCGTTGCGCATTCCGCTGCGCTATCTCGCGAACTTGCTGACTGCGGGAAAGGAAGAGCCCGTCAAGCTCGCGCTCGAACGGCTGCTCGCGATGCGTGCATTCATGCGTGCGCGTCATGTCGACCGGATGGAGGCGCCAGGTGTGCTCAAGCAAGCGGGACTGAGCGTCGCGCAGGTCGAGGACATGTACCGCTACCTCGCCATCGCCAATTACGAGGATCGTTTCGTGATTCCGACGTCGCACCGCGAATATGCGGAAGACGCATTCGATCTGCGCTCGTCGTGCGGTTTCTCGTTCGGCAACGGCTGCTCGGATGGCCGCTCGGAAGCGAGCCTCTTTACGACGAAAAAGAGCAACCGCAAAATTCCGATTCGCCAGGAGTTCTAACATGGGTTCACGTGAGGCCATTGCGCCCGGCGCGACGTACGCCGTGCTGGGCGCGTTGTTGAGCTATCCGGAGGCGGCGCTGCTCGATGCGTTGCCCGAAGCGCGCGAATTGCTGCACGACGAACGCCGCCTGACCCGCGACGCGCGCGCGGGCCTCGACCAGTTCATCGACTATTGCGCACAGCGCGATCTGATCACGCTGCAGGAGAACTACGTGGCGCTGTTCGACCGCGGGCGCGCGACGTCGCTGTACCTGTTCGAGCATGTGCATGGGGAATCGCGCGATCGCGGACAGGCGATGGTCGACCTGCTGCGCATGTACGAGGAGCACGGCCTGCATCTCGCCGCCGGAGAGTTGCCCGACTATCTGCCTGTTTTTCTCGAATATTTGTCGCGCCTTCCGGTTGCGGACGCTCGCGCGCTGCTCGCGGAAACGGGCGACATCCTGCAGTCGATCACCGCGCAACTCGCCAAACGCGGCAGCCCGTACAGCTTCGTCGTCGGCGCGCTGCTCCCGCTCGCGGGCGCCGGCAAGGGCGAAAAGCCCGACGCGCTGCACGACGACGATGCGCAAAAGACACCGACGCCTGCCGACTATCATGCGCTCGATGCCGCTTGGGCCGACGAGCCGGTCCGCTTCGTCGGCGCCGCCACACCCGCGCAGGCGCCCGTTCACTTCTACGACAACCGCGCAGATAACCGGGAGAAAAGGTCATGAGCGACTATTTTCATCAGTTCGTGTTCGGCATCTATCCGTACATCTGCCTGGCCGTGCTCCTGCTCGGCAGTCTCGTGCGCTTCGACCGCGAGCAATACACGTGGAAAAGCGATTCCTCACAGATGCTCCGACACGGCGCGCTGCGTCTCGGAAGCAATCTGTTCCACGTTGGCATCCTGATCGTGGTGGGCGGCCATTTCGTCGGTTTTCTCGCGCCGCATTGGCTCGTCTCGCCGTTCCTGTCGGCGTCGATGCACCAGCTGCTCGCGATGGTCGCGGGTGGCGCGGCGGGCGTCGTCGCCATCATCGGCCTGACGATCCTGATTTACCGCCGTCTTTCCGATGTGCGCATCCGCCGCAATAGCCGCGTGTCGGACATCGTCATCGTGCTGATCCTGTGGGTGCAGCTCGCGCTGGGCATCGGCACGGTCCTGCTGTCGATGCGGCATATGGACGGCGCGATGTTCGAGCAACTGACCGACTACGTGAAAGGCGTCGTCACCTTCCGTCCGGATATCGCCAGGCTGCTCGTGGGCGTACCGCTGACGTATCAGGTGCATATCGCGCTCGGCTTCACGATCTTTCTGATCACACCTTTTACGCGGATGGTTCACATCTGGAGCGGGTTCGCGTCGATTGCCTATCTGATTCGCCCCTACCAGTTGGTGCGCAAGCGTTGAGGAAAATGCAATGAGCACGTTAGACCGAAATGCGTCGACGAGACACGAAAGCGTACTGCGCGTGAATAGCGTCGCCATCGACGCGGCGTCCATCGACGACGAACTCGCGCATCAGGCGGACGCGCCCGATCCGCGCGAAGCAGCACGGCAGGCGCTGGCGATCCGCGAACTGCTGCGGCAACGCGCCGTCGAACTGAAGCTGGTCGCGGACGGCACCGCATTGGACGATGGCTCGCTCGATAAACTGCTCGCAACCGAACTGAGTGTACCCACGGCAACCCGCGACGACTGCGAGCGCTACTACGAAAGCCACCCCGCAAGCTTCCGTCGCAACGACATCGTGTTCGCGAGCCACATCCTGTTTGCCATCACGGAGCGCGCGCCGCTTGCGCTGATCCGTCAGAAGGCCGAGGCTACGTTGCACAGGATTCTCGCCGCGCCCGACACCTTCGAAAGCACGGCGCGCGAAGTGTCGAACTGTCCTTCCGCGGGCGTCGGTGGCAGTCTTGGGCAGTTGCTGCGCGGGGACAGCGTGCCCGAATTCGAGCTTCCCGTATTCGATGCGCAGGAGACCGGTGTGCTGCCAAGGCTCGTCAATACGCGCTTCGGCTTTCATATCGTTCGCATCGACCGTCGTGTCGAAGGCGAGCGGCTTGCGTTCGAAACCGTCGAAGCCGAAATCGCGCGCTTTCTCAGCGAACGCGTGCGGCACAAGGCGATCCAGCAATACGTGACCGTGCTCGCATCACGTGCGCGGATCGAAGGCGTCGATCTCGGCGAGGCCAGCGGACCGTTGGTCCAATGAGGGGTGACCGGTATGAGCGCACACGGCGGCGGGACCAATCTGAAAGCGACATCGGGCGTCACCGCGCAGGCGTGGTCCGTGTTGCTGGCGAGCACGCTTGCCTTCCTCGTCTGCTTCGTCGTCTGGATGATGTTCGGCGTGCTGGGCGTGCAATTGCGCGAGGATATGCATCTCAATAGCACGCAGTTCGGCTTGCTTACGTCGACGCCCGTGTTGACCGGCGCGCTGATGCGTCTACCGCTCGGCGCATGGACCGACCGCTTCGGTGGACGCATCGTGATGACCGTGCTGCTCGTCGTGTGCGCGATTCCCGTGTATATCGTCAGCTATGCGACGGCGTTCTGGCAGTTTCTGCTGATCGGGCTTTTTCTCGGCTGCGTCGGCGCGTCCTTCGCGGTGGGCACCCCTTACGTCGCGCGCTTTTTCCCACCGGAACGGCGCGGCTTCGCGATGGGATTCTTCGGCGCGGGCACGGCCGGCGCCGCCGTGAATCTCTTCGTCACGCCTTCCTTGCAAGCCGCCTATGGCTGGCGCTTCGTGCCGCGCGTCTATGCTGTCGCGCTTCTTGTCACTGCCGTGATCTTCTGGTTCGCTTCGGCGCGCGACCCTGGCGCTGGAAAGACGCAAGGCTCGTGGCTCGACTCCTTCAAGGTATTGCGCAATCCGCACGTATGGCGGCTTTGCCAGTATTACTCGATCACCTTCGGCGGCTTTACGGCGCTGTCGCTGTGGATACCGCAGTATCTGAAGGCGGAATACGGGATGTCGCTGGTGATGGCGTCCGCTTTCGCCGCCGGCTTTTCGCTACCGGGCTCGATACTGCGCGCCGTGGGCGGCGGACTCGCGGACCGTTTCGGTGCCCATACTGTGACCTGGTGGGGGCTTTGGGTCGCGTGGATATGTCTCTTTCTGCTGTCCTATCCGCCAACGGATTTCGTCATTCACACGATCGACGGCACCGTGAGCCTGCATCTCGAAGTTTCGCTGATCGCCTTCGTCATGCTGACTTTCGTGCTCGGCGCGGTGTTCGCGTTCGGGATGGCGTCGACGTTCAAGTATGTCGCCGATGACTTTCCCGGCAACATGGGCGTGGTGACGGGTATCGTGGGCCTCGCGGGCGGGTTGGGCGGCTTCCTGCTGCCGATCCTGTTCGGCATCTTGCTTGACCTCTTCAAGGTGCGCTCGACATGCTTCATGTTTCTGTACGGCATTGTCTGGGTGTCGCTGATCCTCATTTATGCATCGGAAGTAAGGCAGACATCTGTCCTGGGCCAGGCCGACGCTTGAAACCCGGTCGTACATAGCCCGCAGATGACCGAGCCGGCCCGCTAAAAAGCCGGCGCGGCGGCGAGTCGGTTGCCTCACGGATGAGCGAGTGCACAAGACACGGAGCGAGCATGAGCAGAAGCGTCAACGACTGGGATCCGAGGTCCGATACCGTTCTGCAAGATCAGCTTGCCGCATATGACGACATGCGTCAGCGCAGCCCGGTTGCACATAGCCACTATCTGCAGTGGTCTCTGTTTCGGCATGAAGACATCATGCGCGTGCTCAATGACGCTGAAACATTCAGCAATGCGGTATCCAGCTACCTGTCCATCCCGAATGGCATGGATCCACCTCAGCACGAACAATACCGCAGTATCATCGAGCCATATTTCGGCCCTGAACGGATCGCCGCGTTTGAACCGGTATGTCGTAATATCGCGGCCAACGTGGTCAAGACGCTACCAAGGCATGCCGAGACTGAGTTCATGGCAGGATTCGCGCATGAATTCGCCATGCAGATCCAGAGTGCGTTTCTGGGATGGCCACAGACGCTAAGCGTGCCCCTACACGACTGGGTCCGCCGGAACCATGCCGCCACGCTGGCAGGCGACAGGCGCGCCATGGAACGCATCGCCTTGCAGTTTGACCGTCATATCAGGGCGTTACTCACGCAACGACGCCATCTGGGTAACGACGCTCCCGACGACCTCACCACCAGCCTGTCGCGAGAGCGAATACAAGGGCGGCCGCTTGAGGATGCCGAGATCGTCAGCATTTTACGCAATTGGACGGTGGGAGAACTGGGAACAATCGCAGCCTGTGTCGGCATCCTCGCGCACTACCTCGCTGCACATCCTGACGTGCAGCATCGGATTCGGATGCATCCAGATCTTCTGCCCAAGGCGATAGACGAAATACTGCGGATCCATGCGCCGGTTATTGCCAACCGCCGCGTGACCACGCGGCCGGTAAACATCGGCGGAAGCAGCATCGCAGCCGGAGAACGGATCACGCTGTTCTGGGCGTCCGGGAACCGCGACGAGGCGGTTTTCGGCGACCCCGACGAGTTCCGACTCGATCGCGATCCAGCCAGCAATCTGCTGTACGGTGCCGGCATCCACGTTTGTCCGGGTGCCCCGCTCGCGCGACTAGAACTTCGCGTCGCCATGGAAGAGCTGTTGGCACACACGACACGAATCGCGACTGCGTCCGACCCCCCGTCGTTGAATGCCGTGTACCCGGCAGCGGGCTTTTCCGTATTGCCATTATGGATTGAGTAAGAGAAGTACCTCACTTTCCGACTACAGGGCTTCGTTCTGTGCATGATACCGCCGGAGAAGCGGCATTCCGGTTCATGCATCACATTTTTGTCGACAACACACTTCGGTGAGCTGCCACGGCGTGGCGGCTCCTCGATGGCGTTAGGCCGAGTTGTGCTTTTTTCGTTCAATGAGCAACCGTCTTTTAGCAAAAGGCCAGACGACTCGTTTTCTCGTGAAAGACATTCTGCGCCGGAACACCCTCCCTCCCCTGCGGCAAAATGCGCGCCGCCTCGAGATACAAAGGATCTATCCTTGAATCGTTGCCCAAAGTACGAATAGCGGAGACAGAAATGCTAAGCCCACACGAGATCGCAGCGCTCATGTTGCTCGACACGAATCCGCTCCAGAGCGATCTGGACCTTGGCGACCTAGATGCCCTGTGCGATAGACAGCTTGTTCTGCTGGAAGGCTTGGCATCTGGAAACGGACACACTCGTGTGACCGAACAAGGACGCGCGTTGCTACGAACAGTCGCGAAGCTTCATTAACGAAGCTTGACGATGCTGTAGCGAGATTCTTTAGGTCCAAACTCCATTAGCAAAGCCGCTCCCTCGGAAGGCCATTCAAAATGGCTGGGGAGTGAGTCACTTGTCTGTGCGGGAGAAACGCTTGCGCTAAGATTCCGCTCACCAGAAAACCGGCTTACCAATTTTGGTCATAACTGGTTCGCGCGACTGACGCCTTTTTGTCGATGCCTTTTCATGTTGCAGTGACCATCCAGACTTGCTCGCTTAATAAGTAAGAATCCCATTCAGCGAACTAAGGAAACGCTGATTTATTCGGCTCGGTGTTTCCACCCATTGGATAAAGCAAGGTCTCGCACAAATTAAGCGGGGCCCGTCATGGAAGCCCCAACTAGAGAAAGCACGCGGCTTTTCAGAAGCGCCGGCTCCGGCGTCTAGGAAGAGAACGCGCGTTCACCTAATCGCTGATTGGCGCTTTCTGCCCCAAGCGAATTTACGGTCGAGAAGCGGAACGTACCCTTGCCTGCCGCTTTAGCCTCGTACAGCGCCCGGTCGGCCCGCTTCATAAGAGACTCGAAGGATTCGCCCCTATGCGCGAACGCAAGGCCGACACTGGCGCCAATCGTCGCGGCGCCACCGCCCGACAGCGGATACGGTTCCGAAAGCAGTTGAATAACTCGCCGGGCAATTGCGCTGCAGGAGACGAAGGCCGCATGCTCAAGAATCATCGCGAATTCGTCGCCACCGAGTCGGGCGATAGTTTCTCCGTGGCGGAGCGCTTTTTTCAGGCGAAGCGCAACGTTCTTTAACACCTCATCGCCAGCATCATGACCGCGGTCATCGTTGACCTTTTTGAAGCCATCGAGGTCGATAAACATCACAGCCAATGCCAGGTCTTGGTCGTCGTCACCCGGCGACAGACGTTGGTTCATCTGCTCTTGAAGATAGCGGCGGTTCGCAACGCCCGTCAGCGGGTCGTGGTGTGCAAGGTGAAGTACGCGCTCTTCAGATGCACGGCGTTCTGTGACGTCCTCGATGATGATGACTGCGCTGCCGTCCGGCACAGGATTGCGGGTCATCTCCAGCTGGCGTCCGTCGTTGAGCTCGATGCCGAGTGCGCCACGATTCGCACACAGCCATTCCGTACACCGCTCGACCAGGTGCAGTCTGAGCGTTTCGCCAAACTTCGCGAGGGCCACATGTCCGATGAACTCCGGGAGTGGAACGTTGAGTTTGAGCATTTCGACGGTCGCGCCGAACAGTTCCGCAGTTCGCCGGTTGGCGATAATTACCTTGCCGCCTTCATCGACGGTGCATAGCCCGTGCGGCATGTGGGCGAGCGCAGCATCGAAGCGTGCAGCGAGTTCTGCATTCGCCTGCTCGGCCGTCATCAGTGCGACGAGTCCTGAGTAGTGGCGCCGGACAATAGACGCCATAGCCGGGATGTAGGCGAATAGCGGTGGCACGAGCACCCAGTATGTATGGCTCGGTGCTAGCAGCGAGCCCAGCCCGAGAGGTGCGGCGCCGAGAACAATCTGCGCGACTGCAAGACGGGGCAACCCTGCATTCCTCGAGGCGACGCCGCCGAGCGTGCCCGCTGTCACCATGAGAGCGAGGGCGCTCAGCGCAGCATCTCCGGACATCAGACACGCTGCCGAGCCGACGCCGAGGATAGCCGATGACAGCAGGGCGAGCGGCGCGTAGCGCGAGACCGCGCAATGGGGCTGGGTCGCGGCTGAACGGCTTGCGGCGATGTACGCTTGAGCCATGTATATTCTGGCCGCGATGACGCCCACGCCCGCCAGCAGCCATAGCGCGGGCCAAATGCGTCCCAAGGTGACTAACGCCACCAACGCCACAAAAGCGACGGCGGCGCCGGACAGAGCCAGTGAAGGCGAGTCGTCAAACAGCGACGACAGGAGGGAAGTCCGTATCGCTCCCGTGACGTGGTTATTGCCCACGGCCGGCGTCGCCAGAATTGAATCAATAATGCAAAGTCTGCCTGACATAATGGGGCCACGCGTATTGAACAAACATTGCTTTGCGGCCCGCAGATGGGGACGGCGGCTTCCTCTTGTATACGGCGGCAATCGTGGCGGACTTGATAGTCGTATCGTCCGCGTTTTCCCAGGTAGCGTTGTTGCAAACCAGCATCCTTTACAGTGCGGCGCTCGAGTTGCTGACCTCTCCGAAGCCGACCGTATTGAGGTTCAGTCGAATTCACCGTGTCCAGTACGACATTCTCATATTGCTATAGAATCGCCGATGCTACGACGGCGTTATGTAAAGCGGTCGACGCGCACGGAAAGGGTCGGCGATCTTGTAGTGCAGTTAATGGCGCAGCATCCGGTCTACAACCATAGGTTTTCTCCCCCGATCGGAAGACGACGGCGACTTCAACACCCTTGGTTATCTTTCCAACCAATTCTCGATCGTAAGTCTGCGGATGCGGCTGAACTCTTTTGTGTTGTCGGTCACGAGTATGAGCCGCAGTGCATAGGCGTGAGCGCCAATCAAGAGATCGTTGCCGCCTATAGGTTGGCCTGCCGACTCCAACTCGGCCCGGATGCCGCCATATTCTGCGTCGGCCGGGGCGTCTAGCGGCAATACAGGAATTGTTGCCAGGACGGCCTCTACCTTAGCAAGCAACTTTTCTGAGCGCTTTTTAGCGCATCCATAACGTAATTCCGCCGCAACGATGATGCTCGTGCATATCGACTTTGGATCAATTTGTTCGATACGACTTGCAACCTGTCCGAAGGGATTTCGGATCATGTCGCTGATAATGTTCGTGTCCAACAGATAGCCGCTCAAAATATGTCCTCGGGGCGAGCGGGCATGTCGTCGACTTCCGGAAACTGATCTTCGGGTCCAAGCGGCGGCTCCCGTCTCCACTCGGCCAATAATTCAAGAATGTTCGTCGGAGTTTTCACCGGCTCGATGATGAGTTTGTCGCCCTCCCGATGAATCAAGACACGATCGCCCGGAAGCTCGAACTCGACGGGAATACGCACGGCTTGGCTGCGATTGTTACGGAACAGCTTCACCTCCTTCGCCTTCGTCGATGGAACTGGGATCGGCAAATCGCACCTCCTTATGTATATACAAATTGTATATCCTACAAATAAGCGCGTCAAGGGTGCCGGGTATGCGGGGGCGCGGGCGCCGGGAGGGTGGCCGGGAGGGTGGCCGGGAGGGGGCCGAGTGCTGCCGGGGCGCCGGGGGTGGTTTCGCCGACGCAGCTAACAAAGACACCTTCACCACGCATAAGGGAATGCTGCTCGCCGCCGCCGGAAGCGGCGTCCCTTTCAAGGACCCCCACAAGGCTGTTTAGGGCATTGCAGCTAATGATCGAACACTGGCATAGGTGGATAGGCTACGAGACCATCGCCGACGCCAATGCTTGATCGCCTAATGCAGCTTCATCACCGCATCGAGCGGACGATTGAATCTCTGAATGAAGCATCTCCTACACCCACCGTGAATCAGAACTCACCAAACTAGCGAGAAAATCCACAATAGCACCGCGCAACGCCCAACCTTGGCGAATCGGTCGCGTTCCCGAAATCGGCGGTCAGGTTCGCCGAAATAGGCCGTACAATATCTTCGCGCCAAAAAAGCGCTGTAGCAGGTGATCTCTCAACGCTTGATCGAGTTGCTACCAGCGGAGTGCTTCGCTCGGGCGGCTCCGCCGCTGAATGAACCGTTGTTCGTCTCTTTCGGATCGGCCACGTCACCAGCCGATCCGAAACCTCGTCATGAAAGGAACACCTGCGTAGAATACGATACGCCTCGACAGGCGCCGTAGCAGGTGACCTCGAAACCACGCTTTCGAGTTGCTACCAGCGTAGTGCTTCGCTCGGCGGCTACGCCGATGAACTATCCGTTGTTCGCTTCTTTCGGGTCGGCCATGTCACCGGTTGACCCGAAACCTGTTTTGTCAGCTATCCGATCAAACAGGTCGATCTTGATTCGCTTCGAGTGCATTGCCTCGTTCGCTTCCGACATATTCGCGTCGGCAATGGTTTGAATCTCATCGAATTCAAACCGCACAAAATCCATGCGTTCAGAGCTTTCCGTCGTGCCAAGCCGTTTCGAGTACGAGAAAGCGTTCTCTATGAGATGAAGCTGATAATAGATATGGCTGAACGCCGGAGAACGGGCGAGTCTGGTTACTTTCGTCGAAGCGACAAACGGGTCCACTGCTCTACTGAAATTGAAGTTTTTGTTTCTGAACAAAACGACTTCGTTATTGCGCTTGAGCCAATACCGTCCGAGGTCGAACCAGTAACCCTTGTCTGCAATCGCCTGCACTTTAAGGTCTCCGATTCGGTCGGAAATCAGGTCGCCGTGGTGCGCCAGGAATGCATCGAGCATCGAGCGCTTGACGGACAAATGGATCGAATCTACATTGGAATAGCATATCTCGACTGATTCGAAGTCGAGAAAGCGCTGGATGGTGGTAAATAACTTGATCCGCGCATTGGCCAGGATTTTGGCCGATATGCTGTACAGCGCGCTATCGACATCGATATCGAGGTACGTCAGGTGATATTGATCATCGCGGCTCTCGACAGCGCAATATTTGTTCTTGAAAAGAAACTGCTCGAGTTCTTCTACAAGCTCATCTCCGTCTCCGAAAAAGACATCGAAATGCGCTGCCAAGAATGCCGCGAGATCCTCCACACGATCAAATCGTTTACTCCTGAACGATCTGCGATTCGTCGCGCTGTGCATCATCTGAAGCGACAAACGACAATAGCTCTCCATAGTCTTGTCGCCGGCTGCCTTATAGCTCAGCCTTCTGCTGTACACACCCTCAACGTCATTTGCCATCGGATGCGGAATGGATGTGTCGCTGACGATTCCTTGCTTGACTTCCACCGAGGAAAAAAACTGCCGATAGTATTTAATCTCCGCCCTGAACAGAAGGAGCTCGACGGAGTCGCCAGCTTTCAGGTTGAAGCGATAAGACCGGTTGAGCCGCTTGAAGAGAAAAGGATGCATGCTTAGAAAGAAGCTTTCCTTGGCTTCACTGAGCACGACGTGGAAAACGCCTTCCGGCAAATCCTCGACGGAAATGTCGCTACTGTCGAACGTGACCTCTCTAAGCGATCGAGGTTCGCAGAACGTTCCTTTCATGCAGTCCGCAAACATCGAATTGAAATCCAGCGCGACGATCACGCGATCCGGCCGTTCCTCGACAAGCCTGAAGACTTCCTGATAAGGATCCCGGTAAGCGTGGAAAAACAACCGGTCGAAGCCGTTCTTGAAGCGAAGCTTTCGCGCGATCCGATGAATGTGCCTGGAACTCTGGTCGCCGGAAAAGCTGCCGCATCGGATGTCGAGCGTTTCGACTTTCTTAAGCAGCTTGGTTAGCAGATTCAGGTTGTGACGCAGCGTCCGTCTGAAAACGATATCGGGGAATATCGGGTAACTCTCTTCCAGAATCGAAACCTTCAGATCGCGGAGGGCGATATCGTCGAGAATGCTGAAGTATTCCTTTCGCGTCAGGACGATCAGTGCCGATTCGGGATGCGTTGACGCATCGTCCAGAAAAGCGGACACGCTCGATGTGCCTTTCTCGTGGACAACGTGCTTTCCATCGGTCGAGAAAGGTAGGTACGAGGGCTTCGGTCGCAATGCAGGGCGATCAGTGCCAATTCGCCTGACCCTGGAAAGCCGCTTGCGATCGGAGACATTCAAGCTGACAACGGGATCGAATCTGCCGCAGACGATGTGCCTTTTCTTCATGGTCAAGACGCGTAGATGCCCAATGCCTCGCGCCGAAATTCTTCCAGCGGAAGATCCTCGTCGATCTCGCGCAGGCGAGTGATTCTTTTGCGCGAGCCAGATTCAATGAAGTGAGTCAGCGTTTTCAGATGCCGTATCCGCCAATAAGGGCTGACTCGATCCGCCATGGCGTCGCTTCCGGATTCAATACGATCGCGCTCAAGATTCGTCGCTATGCGGCTCAGCTCTTCCATATAGACCGCATAAGCCTCATGCTTCGATTGCAGGTCGATGATCAACAGATGCAAGCGGCACGCCGAAAGGGAATTTTGCATGTGGTGAACTGGCAAACTCGTATGCGCACCCTCTCCCAACGCAATGTCTACGCGATGATGTATGAATTGTTGAACGATGGAAACGCGATCATAGGCGCTCAGGTTGTCTCTATTCTCTCTCAGGCTAGCAGCCATTTCGCCAATCTTGGCATCCAGAGCCGCATGTTTTTCGAGCCGGCAGACCTTATACAGCATCCCTCGAACCAGCGTTTCCACGCAGTCGGCCGACCGGCACACTGTCTGGTACACCTTGGGCAGCTTTTCATAAGCGCAGTACCGCGAGATTGCGTTGTCCAGCCCCTTCTTCATCAGCAAATGGATGAGCCGATGCTTGACTTGCCGTGTACTCGTCAGCAGCGCGATGGCTTTTGCTGCTTCCTTATAGGCTTCCTCTTTACTTTTGCCGACGTCCTTGCGATTCGACCCGCACCTCGGACCGCTAAGAAGCGACGCGACACCTGCATCGCGTTCCAGCTCCGTCAGCGAGCCTGATATGCTGATATAGGCCTGCATTAAATCCCCTTTTATAAATGCGGTCGTTTAAATCGCGCACTCATTGAACCAAATCGATATCGGCACCCGACGTCGCCTGCCGCACTTGCAAAGTCCGTCTCACGATAGTGTTCAAGCTTCCTCCGCAGTCAACGGATCGGATGCGACCCAGAGGCATCGCTCATTGTCTCGCAATCCTGCTTCGAAATACGGCACCAGCATTTCAAGCAGGTCACTTTTGCTCTCATAAAAATGGCAAAAGTGCGTACCCCATCCCGCGTGACCGATGGCGTCGATACGGCTTTTTCTGAGCGTCTGTTCGAGAGCCGAGCCAGTGCTGCTATTGATGTCGTTCATGGTGGCTGGCATAAGTGTGTGAGACGCTGTGCGGGCATTCTTCATGCCCGCTGTGTGTGCAGCCGCCCCTTCCGATGCGTAGATGCGTTGACGATCGCGACCTGCCAAGGCATAACCGCTGCTACAAAGACACGCCACGCGCATTGTGCCGTACGTTTACGTAGGTCTAGGAGAACGCTAAGACGTGAACACTGACCGCGAGTTGCCAGCTAACGCATACCGAATCGTCTTCGAACTGCTTCCAAGCCCTTGCGTTCTATTGGCTGTGGACGACGGCTATACAATCCTCGATGCAAACGACGCCTACCTGAGCGAAACGCTCAGCAAACGCGCCGACCTAGTTGGGCGCTCAATATTCGAGGCGTTTTCTGACAATCCCGCAGACCCGTACACAAGGCCGACAGAGGCCCTTGGCGAGTCGCTGGCACGAGTTGTCCGATTGCGTTGCACCGACGCGATGGCGTTACAGCGCTATGACGTTCCGGATCGATCGACCGATGCTGGAGCCTTCATCGTACGTCATCGGAGCCCGATCAACATTCCTCTACTTCGAGCTGACGGATCTGTGGCTTTCATCATACATCGTGTCGAGAATGTCAGCGATCTTGTGAGGGATGCGGAAAATCGCCCAACAGCACTCGGCGACCGGCAGAACGGTTGGAATCTCAGGCACCTCGACGGACAGTCCGAGCTGGTTCGCCGAAGCAGACAGCTATCGAACACCAACCGAGAATTGCGCCGGCTGAGCGAGGAAGCGTTCCGGCTTGCAGCCCAGTTAAAGGACGAGAGTATCAGGAAGGACGAGTTTCTTGCGATGCTCGGCCATGAACTCCGCAATCCGCTGGCGGGGTTGACATCGGCGTTTCAGCTTATCGGCATCAGCGAAGCGGTCAACGGCGTGCCGAAGGACATCGGCTCACTGATTAACCGCCAGATCGCTACATTAACGCGGCTGGTTGACGATCTGCTCGACGCCGCCCGCGTCTCGCGTGGCGCTATTCAACTGCATCGAGAGCCGATCGATCTCAGGGTGGTAATCGAAACGGCGGCATATTCGGTACGAAAAGACTTCGAAAACAAGGGCCATTCGCTCGTCATTGACCTTGCGCCCGGTGATTTCACGATGGACGGTGACGCGGCGCGCTTGCAGCAGGTGGTTGCCAACCTGCTGTCGAACGCTGTCAAGTTCACGGACCGCGGCGGGAAGATTCGGATGCATCTTACTGCGACTGCGCTAGGCGAGGAACGCAAAGCCGTTTTAGTGATCGAGGACAATGGGCGAGGGATTCCCGCGCGCTACCTTGAACCGATTTTTGAGTTGTTCACGCAGGTCAACATGACACTCGACCGCTCCGCGGGCGGACTCGGGATCGGCCTGAACTTGGCCCGCCGATTCGTTCAACTTCACGGCGGCACGCTTCTGGCCCGATCAGAAGGCCACGGCAAGGGCAGTCAGTTCATCGTCGAGCTTCCTCTGCACCGGACGTTGGGTATGGAGCACCGTGCTCGGGTAACCGACCAGTTCCCTTTCCGCGCCGATCAAGACGTCACCATCCTGCTGGTGGAGGACAACGAAGATGTGAGAATTGCGACGGCGGCCATGCTAGAGTCGCTCGGATATACGGTCAGCACGGCGTTCGACGGCAACAGCAATCTGAACTCGATCGTAACCCAAACACCGATGATCGCGATTGTCGATCTTGGCTTGCCCGGCATCGATGGCTTCGAAGTGGCGCGGCGCACCAGGGATGTCCTTGGCGACAAGCGCCCATGTCTGATTGCGTTGAGTGGTTACAGCGGCCCTGAAGTAACTGAACGCGCCATTGAAAGCGGCTTCGACCAGACTTTTGTAAAGCCGATCGACATCGGTTTGCTCAGGCAAACAATTAGCCAAGTGACGGCGAATTCTCCCGCCGATTCTCGTGAGCGGAACCGTCCCTGACGGCTCCCGACGAGATTGCCAGGCAATGTAACACTACATTGTTGCCTCGGACGTCGGCACAGTTACTCCGTATCCCGGAGCTTACATCAATCGAGCTTACGCGAGGCGACGTCGCTAACGCGATCGGACGCTCTTCACGGAGGTAGAGCGCCGAGTCCGGCAAGAGCGTCAATCGCGCGCCGATGATCCCGTGAGGCCGGCCCACGCATTTTCATTCGAGGGCGGCCGCCAGGCCGTGGCACTGCGACGGCCATCATCGATCATTGGGGCGGCAGACAAGAAAGCTGCCACAAAGCCGAGTGATGCTTCAATCGATAAGGCAGATTTTCCCTGGCCGACACATCTCGCGCGACAAGTGTCTCGTATGTCCAGCAAGCGGCCGTCGCATTGAGACTAGGGTGTTGGATCCGGACTTTGGTGCAACGCTTTAAGCGCGGCGTGCGCGGCCTGCTGGGCGGTTTCGTGCGTGGGCGAAGCGGTCCGTGACTGTTGGACGACGCGCATGGTTCCCGTCGTTTTGTCAGTGCGCGAAATTGCCCAAACCCAGCCCCCGGCTTCTCGAATCACAGACACCACGTCTAAACCACTGTCATCGTTGGTCATAGAGCTAGTTTCGCAATGCTTCAAGAGCGATGAGCGGAGCACCGCAACGGCTCAACGCCAAGCTGCCGTTGTTGGATCGGTGCCACCCCCGTCGGAGTGCCCCTTACTAGTACCAACCGATTACTTGAGGAAAACTTAGAGCCCGCGCTTTTCGTAGGGCGCTTTCGCCGCAAAAAGGCGACAACCCACTAAAACGATGGTCACCTAGCATGCTCTGTCTTACCTTCCCGACCGATCGCTGTAATCGCTGAAAACCGGTCAACGGTGACGAAGTACTGCAACGCGAAAAACGTGACTGCCGCCGCGTTGACGGGATATTCGTTGGCCGCCCGCAGTCCACGCGACCCTGGCGGGGCGGCTCGGTGACGCAATCCCGCTCAAGCTAGTTATTAACCGGCCGACGGGCGTAGCCGTTCGTCGCTGGCCCAGCGATGGTCGCGAGCCCCGCATCCCACCCCACTAGTCCTTGGCCGTCGGCGGTATTGAGTTAAGCTGTACATGGGAACTTAGACGCGCCACGTTCGTTCGGTCGAGTTCCATGGATCCGACGGAATTCCCCGATTACGTCGCGGCGTTGGGCGCACTGATGCGCGCTGATCTCTCGCCACTTCTCCGTTTGTTGGCGGGCCCGGCCGATCCGGCCGCATACGCGTCCATGCCGCAGTGCGTTTAGTCCAGGCCTCTGTACCAACGACGAATATCGACGCCGAGCTTAACATGCCGGTCTGACTGCTTGTTGCGTGGCATTGGCGCCCCTGAACATCGACGATTCGAACAAATAGTCGTTCGGCGTGAAGCGGTACGCGCCTTGCTGAAATATCACGTTGTGATACTTAATCGGGAGCGTGCGATGAGCAAAGAAGTCAAGAATCCGGCGTATCCGTTTTCGTCCGGCGGCTGGGGGTCGTTGAAGTCGGTCGCGACAATCCTGGCGCAAGAAAAGGCTCCGCTAAAAGACAGCGCGATCTTGCTCAAACAAAACAAGCCGGACGGCTTTATGTGCGTGAGCTGCTCGTGGGCAAAGCCCGCCGATCCTCATACCTTCGAATTTTGCGAGAGCGGCGCCAAGGCAACCGCGTGGGACACGACAAAGAAGCGCATGACGCCTGAGTTCTTCGAGCTGCACACGGTCCGATCACTACTCAACTGGCACGATCACGATCTGGAAGAAGCCGGAAGATTGACCGCGCCGATGCGGTATGACTCCGCCTCCGATAAGTACGTCGAAGTTGGCTGGGAGCAGGCTTTCGCTGAGATCGGCAAAGAACTGAACCAGCTTGATCCCAAGAGCGTGGTCTTCTACACGTCGGGTCGTGCCTCGCTTGAGACTGCTTATATGTACCAGCTGCTCGCGCGCATGTACGGCTGCAACAATCTCCCAGACAGCTCGAACATGTGCCACGAGAGTTCAAGCGTCGGACTCAAAGAGGCCATCGGCGTAGGCGTCGGTACGATTACCCTCGAAGACTTCGATGAAACTGACCTCATGTTCTTCTTCGGACAGAACGTCGGCACGAATAGCCCGCGCATGCTTCATCAGCTGCAAGACGCCCGCAAGCGCGGCGTGCCCATTATCACGTTCAACCCGCTTCGGGAGCCGGGCCTTGTGTCGTTCGCGAATCCGCAGTCGCCAGTGCAAATGCTCACGCCTGCGCACACGCAAATCAGCACCCAGTATCATCAAGTCAAAGCCGGTGGCGACACCGCGGCGATCCTTGGCATTTGCAAGGCTGTCATCGAAACCGACGACCGCGCCAAAATGCAAGGCACGACCCGCGCCATCGATGTCACATTCATTGAAGAGCACACGGTGGGTTTCGATGAGTTCGCCGCGTGCGCCCGCACTACAGAATGGACCGTCATCGAGCAGGCAAGTGGACTCTCACGCACGGCGCTCACCGAGGCAGCCAACGAATACATGAAAGCGAAGGCGGTCATCGCCCACTATGGGATGGGGCTCACGCAGCACCGGCTTGGCGTACAGAACGTCCGTATGTTATGCAACCTTCTGCTCCTGCGAGGGAACGTTGGCAAACCCGGCGCTGGACCATCACCAATCCGCGGTCATTCCAACGTGCAAGGCCAGCGGACCGTTGGTATCACGGAAAAGCCGGAACTCGCGCCGCTCGATCAGCTCGCTGAGCAGTTTTCTTTCGAGCCACCGCGCGACAAAGGCATGAACACGGTCGAAGCCTTTGAAGCAATGGTTAAAGGCAAGGTTAAGGCGGTGTTAAATCTCGGCGGCAACCTGGTGCGTGCCGTTCCGGACCGATCGCAGATCGAGCCCGCCTGGGCAGGTCTGCGCCTGACTGTGAACGTCGCGACGAAACTGAACCGCAGCCATCTTGTCCATGGCGAGGTCTCGTACGTGTTGCCCTGCTTGAGCCGTATCGAATATCATCGCACGCCCCTCGGCGACCAGGCCGTCGCCATGGAAGATAGCACGGGGTGTATGCATGGTTCGCGCGGCGTCACCGAGCCCGCAAGCGAGAAAGCGCGCACCGAGCCGTTCATCGTTGCAGGAATTGCGAAAGCCACGCTCGGGACCCGTTCGACTGTTGAGTGGGACACCTGGCGCGATGACTATTCGCTCGTGAGGAACGAAATCGCGAAGACATATCCCGAGATATTCCATCACTTCAACGAGCGCATGTGGCAGCCGGGCGGCTTTCACCGCCCTCTTCCCGCACGCGAGCGTGTCTGGCAAACCAAGTCTGGGAAGGCTGAATTCATACCGCCCGAGTCGCTGGGTGAGGATCCTGACATGCCTGAGAACGCGCCGAACGCCCTGCGCCTGATGACACTGCGCAGCGACAGTCAGTTCAACACGACCATTTATAACATTGAAGATCGCTTTCGAGGCGTCAAGGACACGCGTATGGTGATCTTGATGAACAAGGCGGACATCGAGAAGCACGCGCTGCGAGAAGGCGACCACGTTACTCTACAAACCGTCGCAGACGATGGCATCGATCGACGCCTGCCGGGGCTGAAAGTCATGGCTTACGACATACCACAGGGATGTATTGGCGGCTACTACCCGGAATGTAATGTGTTGCTTCCGCTGTGGCACTACGCAAAAGAGAGTAAGGTGCCGGCTGCTAAGTCAATTCCCGTTCGGATCGTGCGATAAGGGCGCCGCGGGAGGCTGAGGACGATCCGCCAAATCGCCAATCGCGTTGCCTGATGGCACAACCGACGAGATGTTCCAGAAACTGGCGTCGCTTCTCGGATGCGGGCTTCGTTGCCGCCCCTAACCGGCAGTAGTCCCGCATTTGCAGCTGCCCCGAGCAGGAAGGGAGTGAACCGACTTCCGCGCTCTTTAGGCAACTCCTCTTTCAAGACGTCGCGAATGCCGCCTCCTGCCAGGATAGCCAGCAGCGCACTCGTCGCCACGTCCGAAATCTTCATGAAGGTTCCAAGTGGCCCTACCCGAACGCTCGCAGCCGAAGGTACCCATTGGCCGACCGACCCAGTAGGCCTTCTTGAAGTCCCTGCTTAGCCCGAGATCCGTCACGATAAATACAGCCCCAGTGCGGTAACGAAGAACGCGAGGGGCCGCATCGTGCGGAAGTTGTTCGTCAGCAGATTTCCGATGAGCACGATGTAGCGCGAAAAAAGACGTCATATGAAGCCAAAACAACTTCGCCGTCTGGAGTGTTCTCCTTGGAAGCCACGTCTCGCGCAACATGTGATTCCTTCGCCGCTCGCTCAAATCCATAGAAGACCACCAGCCCACACAGCCATCCAGTGGGTATGATGATCTTGTGTCGGGAAAAACGCCGCTTACTGCCTTGCGAATGATATCTTGTGCCTCGGCCAATTCCGGGAGCAAGTGGATAAGCAAGTAGGCGACGGATAAGCCTCGGGCGGTCGACGACCAGACACTTCGCGGCGTGCCTTTAAGAGCCGCAATCGCGCCCCGAACCAGTGGACAATGACCAGTCCACCGGGCAGGCGGCGATTGGTATCAACATCGGTCTTTGCTCCGGCACAAAGGCGGATCGTTTAGAAGAGCGGCTCAACGACGCTCCGTCAGTTCATCGAGCAATTTGACCAATGCGCCAGACTACTGGTGGATGGCCGAGCGGAGCCGCTCCACTTCGTGATCCGAGACGGGTGCAGCATGATTGCCCCATGTGCCGCGAACAAAGCTCACCACCTGGGCGATCTGCGCGGACGTCAATTTGCCGTGGAACCCCGGCATCTTCTGCTCAGGCGGCCCCGCGTCAGTTGTTGGGCTCTTGCTGCCTTCGATGACGATGCGCATGACCGAGGTCGGGTCTTCGGCCAGCACCACCGGATTGCCGGCCAGTGCCGCGACCTTGCCCGGCTGCCCTCGTCCGTCGGCCTGATGACATCGCGCGCAAAAGGACAAATACACGCCCGCGCCGGGGCGTTCGACTTCCCCTGTCCGTATGCTCCGCTCTGTCTGCACACGCGCGTGCTCGTTGTTAGCAAAGCTGCCGTAAGTCCGCTGCGCCGGTAATGACTTCAAGTACACCGCAATGGCACCGAGATCGGCACCGGAGAGGTACTGAGTACTCTCCTCGACCACGGGCGCCATCGCGCCAAACGCAATCGCGCCCGATCCATGCCCGGTGCGCAAGAAATTCACGATATCCGCTGCGGACCAGCGCCCGAGGCCGCTGCCCATGTCGCCGGTCAGATTGGGCGCGAGCCAGTGATCGTTCACGCCGCCGGTCAGATACCACCGCGACGTTTCACTGTATCCGAGTTCGTTGTAAGCGGGCCCGCGCGGTGTATGGCACGCGCCGCAATGCCCCAGTCCTTGCACGAGATACGCGCCGCGATTCCATTGCTCGCTTTGTTTGGGGTCGGCTTTGTACTGGTCGTGATTGCCGAACGCCATGCTCCAGAACGCCATGCCCCACCGTTGATTAAAAGGGAACGGCAGATGCGTTTCGGGCGCACGCTTCGCGGCCGGCTTCACGCCGTGCATCATGTACGCATAGAGCGCGATGACGTCATCATCGGTCATGTTTGCAAGCGATGGGTAAGGCATGGCTGGATATAGCCGCTTCCCGTCGCCGCGCTTTCCGGCGCGCAGAGCGTCGGCGAATTGCCGTAATGTGTAGCGGCCGATGCCAAACTGCGGGTCCGGTGTGATGTTGCTCGCATAAATGGGGCCGAACGGCGAATTGACGGGCATGCCGCCGCCCATCGGCGTATGATCGGCTGCGTCATGGCATGCGCTGCAATCGCCGGCTTTCGCCAGATATTCGCCCCGCGCGATTAACCTCGCGTCAGTGATAATCGGCGACTGCGCTGTGATGTCCTGTGGCAGGTCATCCTTCGATCCTCCGCCGCATGCGCCGAGCGCGACGAATATGAGCGCAGCGGCAAGGCGATTGGCTAATTCAGTTGCGTTCATTTCAATGCCACTGGCTGCACGAGCTGAGGAATACTTCGGCGAGTACTGTGAACACGAGCCCCACGACGAACCCGCACCCGATCAGCGCACTGCACAGTGCGACGAAGCGTTTGCGGCTCACTTCTTCTAATGCACGAGAAGGCGTCTCGGACGTGTCACCTCCTCCGCTGCCCGCCTTAATCGCCCTTTGCTTGCGGGCGAGGAAAACGAAGCCACGGACGGCTAGCGCTGCGCATACCGCAGCAATAGCGATGGCCGTGATCGACGTGCCATATAGCCACGCATGAAGATGCGGATAAAGCGGTCGGACGCGCAGCACGGAACCGGCATCACAGGCCTGCGCGGACAGGGTTTCGGAGACGATCACCTGAAGTAGCCAAGCGCCGGGCGCGAGAAAAAAGCCGGCAGCCGCGCAGACCGCGACCCGTCGCTTCTGCCTCGACGTGAGGACGGACGCTTCGGCGGACGCGGACCCTTGCATCAATGGCCTCGCATCCAGAATGGCGTCACATACAGCGACGTGAAGATGAAAAGCCAGACGACATCAACGAAGTGCCAGTACAGGCCGCCGATACGCATCGGCACGTTACGCTCGGCGTCAAAGTAGCCGAGCGCAATCCATACCGCGAGAAGCACCAGAATGACGAGCCCGACGACGACGTGCGCCATGTGAAAGCCCGTGATCGTGAAGTAAAGCGAGCCATAAAGATGCGCGGTGACGCCATACGGATGGTCGTGCCACTCTTTCAATTGCATGCCCGAAAACGCGCAGCCGAGCGCGATGGCGACCAGCATCCAGCAGAACGCCGGCCAACGCTTGCTTTTCTTGAGCGTTCGCTCCGACAGCCATGCGAATACGCTGCTCAAAATGAGCGTTCCGGTACTCAGCGCGCCGGTGCCTGTCTTCGGCATCCCTTCAGGCGGCCAGGCGAGCGTCGTCTGCGCCTGAGAATAGAAATAGCAAAAGATGAGATAGCCGAAGAGGCTTGCCTCGGTTGCGACGAGTGCCAGCACGCCCCACCATCCGCCGGAATGCTCGCCCGCACTGCCCACCGGCAGCGCGTCGTCCTTTCGCGCAGCGTTGGCTGGCACCGTCTGCGCCAGTTGGGGCGGTTCGCGTTGGGCCAGCGAGCGGCGCGGCCACATCCAAGCAATGAGCGTAGCGCCCGCCGCTGCCGCCGCAATGACGGTGAAAGACGGCGAACGTAACAGGAGCCCGACGAAGACGAGCGCACCGAAGAGCCCGAGGAAGAACGGCGACCACGCGTCCTCGGGCATCTTAAGGATGACATCTGGCTTGCCGGTGAACGGATGAACGCCGAGCGCCTCGCGCCCCTGATGCAGCAGATAGCCCGCCTGGAGGCTCGATTGCCGGCCCTTCGGCTGCAAGCGGTCTTCCCACATTGGATGCCGCGATTCGATCACTGGCAGCACCGCGAAGTTGTACGCGCGCGGCGGCGAGTCGGTCGACCATTCGAGCCCCGGCGCGTCCCAGGGATTTGCCGGTGCCCTGCGCCCGCGGCGCGCCGAGATAAGCGCATTAATCACGAAAACCAGCACGCCGACGGCGAAGACGAACGAGCCAATGGTCGTGATCAGATTAGACGTGTTCCAGCCCATTCCCTCGGGGTACGTGTAAATGCGCCGCGGCATGCCGAGCAGCCCGGAAATGTGCATCGGGAAGAAGCCGACATTGAAACCGACCAGGATGATCCAGAACGCAATTTTTCCCCATCGATCGTTCATGAGGCGCCCGGTGAACTTCGGAAACCAGTACGTGATACCGCCGAAGACCGGAAACACGTTAATGCCGAGCAGCACGTAATGCAGATGGGCGACGATGAAGTACGTATCGGTGAGCTGCCAGTCCAGCGGCACCGCCGCCGTCATCACGCCGGAGACGCCGCCCACGACGAACATCAAGACAAAACTCGCGAAGTAAAGGAAAGGCACGGCGAACACCGGGCGCCCAGTCCAGATCGTCGCAATCCATGCGAACACAGCCACCGCGCTGGGAATTGAAATCAGCACGCTCGCCGCGCCAAAGAACGCGAGCGCAAGAGGTGGAATACCAGTCGCGAACATGTGATGCAGCCACACTTCGAAGCCAATGATCATCGTGCCGACTGTGGACATCGCCACTGCAGCGTAGGCGACAAGGGGACGTCGGCAGAAGGTCGGCAATGCGTCGGACACGATGCCCATCGCCGGCAGCACGACTACATAGACCCACGGATGCGCGAACATCCAGAAAAGATGTTGCCAAAGTAACGGCCGTCCATCGCTTGCGACGTCGAAAAAATGCGTGCCGACGTTGCGGTCCATCCATAGCAGGAAGAACGCGAGGCTCACCGAGGGCACGGCGAAGAGATTGGCGAATGAAATGGTGAGCGTGCCCCACACAATGATCGGCAGGCGATCGACTGACATGCCCACCGCGCGCATCCGGAAGAGCGTGACGACGAAATTCACCGCGCCCACGGTCGTCGAGATGCCGAGCAGCACCATGCCGAGCGAATAGACATCGATGTTTATGCCGCGACTGTATTCGAGCGATGAAAGCGGCACATAGTTGAACCAGCCTGCATTGGGCGCCTGTCCTAGCGGAAAGCTACCGTAAAGGAAGATGCCAGCAACAAGAAAGATCCAGTACGAGAGCGCGTTAAGGCGAGGAAACGCCATATCCCGTGAACCCAGCATAAGCGGCCACAAAAAGTTCGAGAAGCCGCTCAGTACTGGCAGCGCATACAAGAAGATCATGGTGACGCCGTGCATCGTGAACAGTTCGGCGAACTGATCCGGCGTGACGAGTGACTGGTTCGGATGAGCAAGCTGCAATCGCATCACAAGCGCCTCGACGCCGCCCAGGAGCAAAAACACGAACGCGGTCACGATATAGCGCAGGCCGATCTTCTTGTGATCCACGCTGGTAATGAATCCCCGCCATCCCGATTCGCCTTCCCAGATGTCGAGCAGCCGCTTCTCCGCGTCGGAGCCCTGCGGGACGGTGCCGAACTCCGGCTCCCGCCGAAACGCGATGCGGCCGGTATCCACAACACTTCGATCTCCAGTCACGGCCATCGTCTGTTCCTTACCTGAGCGTTGCAAGGTATGCCGACAAGTCACCTGCTTCGGCGGGCGACAACAACATGTCCGGCATAAGCGTGCCGGGCTTGATCTCCTGGGCATGCTGTATCCAGTCCATCAGATTGTCCGGGGTATTGACGATGGTTCCGGCACCAATCAGCCGGCGCGAAAGCACGTGAGTGAGGTCGGGCGCCTGCACGCCGGCGGCCTGGCTACCGCGAACGGTGTGACATCCGGCGCAGCGTTCTTCGAAGAGCTTGCGTCCGTGTAGTGCCTGCAAAGTGCCGGGCGCGGACGCGTCATGTTGCTGTGCAGCGTACCAGCGGTTGTAGTCGGCCTGCGACTGTGCGTAGACCTCGAACGCCATATGTGCGTGCTGTACGCCGCAATATTGCGTGCACTGCCCGCGGAAGATGCCCGGACGATCCGCCTGTATCCACTGCCGGTTCACTGTCCCCGGTATTGTCTGGGTCTTGCCTGAGAGTTCCGGCACCCAGAAAGCGTGTATGACGTCGGCGCTCTTGAGCACCACCAAAACGGGCACGCCTACCGGAATATGTAATTCGTTCGCCGTCGCAAAGTGGCCCGGGCCATCTCCGTAGTCCACTTTCCACCACCAGTCGTAGGCGGTCACGGTGACTGTCAGCGCGGGCTCTTTCGGCGGATCGGCCACTTCCGCCAGCACGCTTAGCATGTAGATCGCGATGCCCAGGAGCGCGACGGTAGAAATGATGCTGCCCGCGTAGACAAAGCCCAGCCCGCCGCCGGATCGCAGCGAGCGGTGGTCCTCCCTCTTGCGCCGGCGAAACATCGCGACCAGCAGCATCGCCGCGATAATGACGCACACGAGGCTGCATATGAACGCGAGAGTCCAGCCAAGATGCAGGACGGGCTGAGCCGCCGGTCCCTTGCTGCGCAGAAAATACGCAAGCGGCGTGGGCCCGCTCGCGAGCGGTTCAGCGTCGCGCGACGCGCCATCGGCACTTGAAGCACCGAAACAAAACAAAGCAGCGCCAAGCAGGAGTTCCGCCTGAACCACCTGGGACACATAGCGACGCACTAACAACAGGTTGTCTCCTAGATGTGCCCAAGTGAAAGAGGCCGTTGCCATTCCCAGGGCTGCGCTTGACGCATTGCACTGCGTACCCTCTGATCGCGTGCCACAGAGCAACGCGTGTTCCAAATGCCTAACCGTTGATGCCGGTGACCGATGCTCCTCTGCTTGGCGACCTCGATCACGACGTTGTATCACACCGTGACATTTCTTCAAACTGAATGCAAAGTTTGCCGATCGCGGAATGCCGCGAAATAGGAATCGTTGCGTTGACTTCGAAGCCGTCCTGCGCTAACAAACAACCTTGGCGGCTCTGTTTGTAAGGACAATCATGAACAAGAACGAGACACATACGCGGCGCGCGGTGCCAGCAAAGAAAGAACTCGAGGCCCTTTCGCAGTTTCGCTATGCGCTTCGTAAATTCCTACGCTATTCGGAAGATGTGACTCAAGCAGCCGGCATTACGCCGCTGCAATATACCCTTCTGCTTCACGTGCGCGGTATGCCCGGACGCACCTGGGCGACGGTCGGTGAACTCGCCGAGCGCCTGCAGGCCGCGCCGAACGGCACGGTCGCACTCATATCGCGTTGCGAGCGCGCCGGACTCGTCGTGCGCAGGCCAAGCGAAGAAGATCGTCGACTGGTTGAAGTGCACCTGACGCCTAGGGGCGAGCGATGCTTGCTGAAACTGGCAAACCTGCATCTTAACGAGATCAAAGCGTTGAGTCGCATCCTTGCAGAAATCTAACGCTCTTCCTACAGGCTTTCGGAAGAAGATCGCCATTCATTGGCGGCACGTTGATTGCATCACACTGTGACATATCTATCCCGACACGAATGTTCGTCGTTGCGGCATCTGAGGAGCAAGCTATGTCAAGCACCGTCGGCGACTTTCTGGTCGACCGTCTCCACGCCTGGGGCGTGCGCCGCATCTATGGCTATCCGGGCGATGGCATCAACGGCATCCTTGGTGCGCTGAATCGCGCGAAGGGCAAGATTGATTTCATTCAGACCCGCCATGAGGAAATGGCTGCATTCATGGCATCGGCGCATGCGAAGTTCACCGGCGAACTAGGGGTCTGTCTTGCGACATCGGGCCCCGGCGCTGCGCATCTCCTGACCGGTCTCTATGATGCACGGCTCGATCACATGCCCGTGCTCGCCATCGCAGGTCAGCAGGCCCGCGCAGCACTCGGCGGGCATTACCAGCAGGAAGTCGATCTGCAGTCCATGTTCAAAGACGTCGCCGGCGCGTTCGTTGAGCAAGCGAGCGTGCCTTCGCAGATCCGCCATCTCGTCGATCGCGCGATTCGCACAGCGCTCGGTGAACGAAAAGTCGCGGCAATTGTGCTGCCCAATGATCTGCAGGAGCTCAAGTACGAGCCGCCACCACGCAAGCATGGCACCTTGCATTCGGGGGTCGGCTATCGCGCGCCGAAAATCGTCCCTTATGCCGACGATCTGCAGCGCGCCGCCGATGTGCTCAACGCGGGCAAGAAGGTCGCGATCCTCGTCGGCGCGGGCGCGCTTCAGGCCACCGATGAAGTGATCGCCGTCGCCGAGAAGCTGGGCGCGGGCGTCGCGAAGGCGCTGCTCGGCAAGGCCGCTTTGCCCGACGATCTGCCTTTCGTCACCGGGTCGATTGGCCTGCTCGGCACCGAGCCCAGCTACAAGCTGATGACCGGCTGCGACACGCTGCTGATGATCGGCTCGGGCTTCCCCTACTCCGAGTTTCTGCCGAAGGAAGGCGCGGCGCGCGGCGTGCAGATCGACATCAAGGCGGACATGCTGTCGATCCGCTATCCGATGGAAGTCAACCTCGTCGGCGATAGCGCCGAAACCTTGCGCGCGCTGCTGCCGCTGCTCGAAGAGAAGACGGATCGTGCGTGGCGCAAGGACATCGAAGGCTGGATGGAAGACTGGTGGAAGAAGCTCGAAAAACGCGCGCTGGAGCCTTCCAAGGGCAGCGTGAATCCGCAGCGCACGGTATGGGAACTGTCGCCGCGCGTGCCATCGAATGCGATCGTCACCAGCGATTCCGGTTCGTGCGCGAACTGGTATGCGCGCGATCTCAAAGTGAAACGCGGGATGATGTGCTCGTTATCCGGCGGCCTTGCATCGATGGGCGCGGCGGTGCCTTACGCAATCGCCGCGAAGTTCGCGCATCCAAGCAGACCGGTGATCGCGCTCGTCGGCGATGGCGCGATGCAGATGAACAACATGGCGGAACTCATCACGGTATCGAAGTACTGGAAGCAGTGGTCCGATCCGCGCTGGATCTGCATGGTGCTCAACAACGAAGACCTGAATCAGGTCACGTGGGAACAGCGCGTGATGAATGGCGATCCGAAGTTCGAAGCGTCGCAGAACATTCCGTCCGTGCCGTATCACCGGTTCGCGGAGCTGATCGGCTTGCGCGGCTTCTATGTCGACGACGCTGAGCGCATGGACGCGGTGTGGGATGAAGCGCTGTCGTCTGATCGTCCTGTCGTGATCGAAGTCAAAGCCGATCCGAACGTACCACCGCTGCCGCCGCACATCACGCTGCAGCAGGCGAAGGCGTTCGCAACGACGCTGATCGAAGGCGATCCGAAGGAGGGCAGCATCATCGTTGATACCGCAAAGCAAGTGCTCGGCGCGGTGCTGCCGGGACACAAGGACAAGTGAACGAAGCCGCGCCATGCATCTCACCAAACGCGAAGCGCCGGTCGAAGCTATTCGGGCACGCGCCTACACCATCCCCACCGACCGGCCCGAGGCAGACGGCACCTACGCCTGGACTTCAACGACACTTGTCGTCGCGGAGGTCACGGCGGCGGGTAAGACAGGTATCGGCTATACGTACAACGACGCGAGCACCGCGCACTTCATCGAAGCGACGCTCGCCCCGACGGTGATCGATGAGGACGCGTGGAACACCGATGCGCTCTGGATGCGCATGCAGCAGCGCGTGCGCAACATCGGCCGCTCGGGCATTGCTGCGACGGCCATATCGGCGCTCGATTGCGCGTTTTGGGACGTCAAGGCGCGGCTGCTCGACATACCGCTCGCGCGTCTGCTCGGCGCGGTGCGCCGCCGCGTGCCGCTCTACGGCAGCGGCGGCTTCACGAATTATACCGATGACGAAATGCGCGACCAACTCGCCGGTTGGGTGCACGAGGACGGATGCCGCTGGGTCAAGATCAAGATCGGCACCGAGCCATCGCGCGATCCGCATCGCGTGGCTGTCGCGCGCGAAGCCATCGGCGATGACGCGGGCCTCTTCGTCGATGCAAACGGCGCGCTTGATCGCAAGCAGGCGCTCTTTTATGCACAACGGTTCGCACAGCAGGGCGTTGAGTGGTTCGAAGAGCCGGTGTCATCGGACGATATCGTCGGCCTCGCGTCATTGCGAGACGCGCTGCCCCCGCATATCGAACTCGCCGCGGGCGAATACGGCTTCACGATCGACGACTTCCGCGCGCTGCTCGCGAACGGCGCCGTTGACGTGCTGCAAGCCGACGTCACGCGCTGCGGCGGCATTACCGGTTTCTTGCGCACTGCCACCCTGTGCGACGCGTATCACATTCCGCTCTCGGCGCACTGCGCGCCCGCGCTGCATCTGCATGTCGCTTGCGCGGCGCCGCGTCTGCGTCATCAGGAATGGTTTCACGATCACGTCCGCATCGAGTCGATGCTCTTCGACGGCGCACCCCATGCGCGCGACGGTGCGATTTCGCCGGACTGGTCCAGGCCCGGTTGCGGGCTCGATTTTAAGCACGCGGATGCGCACCGGTACGCGGTTTAAGCTAGGCGCCAAACGAAGCTAAAAGATGACGCAAACGAGAACAATCGATATCGCCATCGGCTGCGCGATCGCTGCGGCCGGACTCGCGCTCGTGCGGCTCGGCGGACGCAAGGCCCATCGCTCTGCGGTGCAAACCCATATCGACACGGCGCGCACGTTCAATCGAAGTTCGGCGTTGCTCGCGCTGTCCGTACTCACCGACAGCGCAATGGAGCACTATCGCGGCTCATTTGAAAACCCCGCGATGTACACGCCGCTCGTCGTCTCGACGGTATCGCTCTTCGCCGGACTGCATGGCGGATCGGACAATGAGCCGTCGCGTCATCCAGTGCGAGATGCTGTCTATGTGAGCGCGGCGCTCGCGGGCGTCGCGGGCACGGGGTTTCATCTGTACAACATCACAAAACGTCCCGGTAGATGGAGCTGGCACAACCTCTTTTATGCCGCGCCGATCGGCGCGCCGATGGCTCTGCTGCTTTCCGGCGCGCTCGGCGCGGTATCCGAGCGCCTGCGCGATGAACCCGCGCACGAGCCGCGTCTTTTCGGCATGCCGGCGGGAGGAGCGCTTTCCCTGCTCGCGAGCGCGGGCTTGCTCGGCACGCTCGGCGAAGTTGCGCTGCTGCACTTTCGCGGCGCGTTCCAGAATCCGGTCATGTATGCGCCGATCGTCATTCCGCCGATCGCATCGGCGCTGCTCATCGATGCCGCGCTCGCCCGTCCGCGCGAGCACTGGTTCACGCGGCTATGGTTGCGCCTGACGACCGCGCTCGGCTTCATCGGCGTGGGCTTTCATGCACGCGGCGTCGCGCGCGCACGAGGTGGGTGGCGCAACTGGAGCCAGAACCTTTTCAACGGACCGCCGCTGCCCGCGCCGCCGAGCTTTTCCGCGCTCGCGTTAGCCGGGCTCGCGGCCCTGCGTCTTCGCGAGACCGAAAAGAAATGAACCTGCCCCGCTATCCCGACTATGACGTAATGGAGAAGCGTGATACGCCGTCATGGGACGAGGTCACGCGCAATGTCATCGACGAACGGCTCGCAACGCCAGACGATCCTCACTTCTTCGATGCCGTCGAGTGGCGGGCGCTCTGCGCGCTGTGCGCGTGCATCGTGCCGCAGGACCAGCGGCGGCCAGCGGTTCCGCTCGCCGCCTTTGTCGATGCACGCCTCGCGAAGAACACAGGCGACGGCTATCGCGACGCGCGTCTGCCACCAATGCGCGACGCGTGGCGCATCGGCCTTCGCGCGCTCGATGCGGAAAGCCGGGCGCGTCATGAACTCCCGTTCGCAAGTATCGACGATGAAGCGCGCCATGCGCTCCTGACCGACATGCAGCAAGGCAGGCTCGACGGCGCCGAATGGTGCGGCATGCCGCCCGCCGTCTTCTTCACGGAGCGCGTGCTGCACGATATCTGCGGGATGTATTACGCGCATCCTCGCGCGTGGAGCGAGATCGGCTTCGGCGGTCCGGCCAATCCGCGCGGTTATGTGCGCATGGTCGCGAACCGGCGCGATCCGTGGGAAGCCGCCGAAGCGAAACCCGGTCACGAAGAAAAAGCGCAGAAGGAGAATCGCCGTGTCCGCTGATTCGCCTCACGACGCGCAGCAAGTCCCGCGCGGCAAGAACGGCCGCGCGCCCGATGTGTTCCATCCCGGCGCATGGATGCCGATGCGCGAATATCCGCAGCACGAAGCGGTGGACTTTGCCATCGTCGGCACCGGCGCGGGTGGCGGCACGCTTGCCTGCCGGCTCGCGGAGAAAGGCTTCAAGGTGGTCGCTTTTGATGCCGGCGCGTGGTGGCGCCCCCTCGAAGAATTCGCATCGGATGAGACGCATCAGGGCAAGCTCTTCTGGACCGACGAGCGCATTTGCGACGGCGACAACCCGCTTAAACTCGGCAACAACAACAGCGGCAAGTCCGTGGGCGGCAGCACCGTCCACTTTGCGATGGTTTCATTGCGCTTCCGGCCGGAATGGTTCAAAGCGCGCTCGCTGCTCGGCTACGGCGCTGACTGGCCGCTCGACTGGCGCGATATGTGGCGCTACTACGGTAAAGTCGAAGAGGCGTTGAAGATTGCCGGGCCGGTGAACTATCCGTGGGGGCCAAAGCGGCCGCGCTATCCGTATCGCGCGCATGAGCTAAACGCGGCGGCGCTCGTGCTGGCGCGCGGCTGCGAGGCGCTCGGCATCGATTGGGCCCCGACGCCGCTCGCCACCGTCTCTGCGCCGCGCGGCGAGGCGCATCCGTGCGTGTATCGCGGATTCTGCGTGTCGGGATGCGCCACCAACGCGAAGCAGAGTGCGCTTGTCACGTGGATACCACGCGCCGTGCGCGCCGGCGCGGAGATTCGCGACCTCGCGATGGTCGGCCGCATCGTCATGGGCGACGATAGACGCGCGACAGGCGTCGAGTATTTCCGCGAAGGACGCTGGCAGTTCCAGCGCGCGCGCAACGTCGTCGTCGCGGGATATGCGATCGAAACGCCGCGCCTGCTGCTCAATTCCGCTACGGACCGCTTCCCGGATGGCCTCGCCAATAGCTCCGGGCTCGTCGGCAAGAACCTGATGGTGCAGACCAACCAGGCGGCGTGGGGCACGATGGACGAAGAAGTTCGCTGGTACAAGGGGCCACCGTCGCTTGCGCTGACCGAGCACTGGAACTACGAGGACAAGGGCAAGGACTTCTTTGGCGGCTATTGCTACATGAGCCAGGGACCGCTGCCGGTTGCGTGGGCGTCGACGCAAAACGGGCGGGGTCTCTGGGGGCAGCAACTGCTCGACGAGATGCAGAAGTACAACCATCAGGCGGGGCTCAAAATCGTCGGTGAAACCATGCCGCAGGAGCGCAATTGCGTGTCGCTTGCCGCAGAGAAGGATCAGTACGGCCTGCCCGTCGCGCGCGTGACCTATTCGCTGTGTGACAACGACAAGCGACTCGTCGCACATTCGCTCGACTTCATGAGCCTCGCGCTCGAAGCGGCAGGCGCGCGCGACGTGTGGCGCGAGACCGACGACACCTGCCATCTCAACGGCACCGCGCGCATGGGCGACGACCCCGCGACGAGCGTCGTGAACTCGGACTGCCGAAGCTGGGATATCGACAATTTGTGGATCTGCGACGGCTCCGTGTTTCCAACGGTCGGTGGCGTGAACCCTTCATTGACAATCCAGGCGATCGCGTTGCGTACCGCCGACCGCATCGAGGCGCTTGCCGCGCGTGGAGATCTCTGATGAACGAGACACGGAAGATCGCCGTAATCACCGGCGCGGGCGCTGGCGTGGGCCGCGCGGCTGCGGACGAGTTTGCCCGTAACGGCTATGACGTCGCATTGCTGTCGCGCGATCCCGATCGGCTCGCGCGAGCCGCCGCGCAGATCGGAGCGTACTTCGGCGTGCGCGCGCTCGCCATTCCGACCGATGTCGCGGATGCGCGAGCCGTCGACGCGGCGGCATCGCAAGTAGAAGACACGCTTGGGCCCATCGACGTGTGGGTCAACGTTGCGATGGCGACTGCATTCGCGCCCGTCTCCGCGTTGACGGCCGAAGAAGTCGAGCGCGGCACGCGCGTCACGTATCTCGGTCAGGTCCACGGAATGATGTCCGCGCTCTCGCGCATGCGCACGCGCAGTCGCGGGACCATTGTCAATGTCGGCTCCGCGTTGGCGTATCGATCGGTGCCGCTGCAATCGATCTATTGCGGCGCGAAGTTTGCCATTCGCGGCTTCACAGATTCCCTGCGCTCAGAAATCATCCACGACAAGCTGAATATCCATCTCACGATGGTCGAGCTTCCCGCCATGAACACGCCGCAGTTCGATTGGGCGATGAACAAGATGGGCAAGCGCGCCCGCCCCGTCGCGCCGATTTTTCAGCCGGAAGTCGCCGCGCGCGCAATCTTCTTCGCGGCGACGCATCGTAGGCGCGAAGTCTGGCTCGGCTTCTCGACCGTCAAGGCGATTCTCGCAAATCGCATTGCCCCCGCGCTGATCGACCGTTATCTCGCCCGCGCGGGCTACGCGGGCCAGCTTACGGACGAGCCGCTCGAACGCAACGGCGCCGGGAATCTGTTCGATCCCGTGCCCGGCGACTTCGGCGCACACGGACGGTTTGATGACGAAGCGCGACGACATAGCTGGGAAATGTTCACCGACCGCCATCGCTCGCTTTTCTGGGGACTTGCGGGCATCGGCGCGGTAGGCTTGCTGCGCCTCGTTGCCAAACGACGGAGATGAACCAAATGAGCCGCCCCATCGAAGACTATGCGCTCATTGGCGACGGCAACACGGCTGCGCTCGTCAGCCGCGACGGTTCCATCGACTGGCTCTGCTGGCCGCGCTTCGACGACGACGCGTGCTTCGCCGCGCTCCTCGGCACGCCGGATAACGGCTGCTGGACGCTCGCCCCGGCTGCGGGCATCGAGCGCCAGGCGCGCCGTTATCAGGAGGACACGCTCGTCGTCGAGTCCGACTTCGAGGTAGAAGGCGGCGCAGTGCGCGTGACTGACTTCATGCCCGTCGGCGAGGGCCCGAGCTCGGTGGTGCGAGTCGTGACCGGCTTGGCCGGCGTTGTCGATATGCGCTTGGAAGTGCGCCTGCGCTTCAACTACGGCGAACTTGAGCCGTTGATCGAACGCGTCGACGGTGCGATACACGCGCGTATTGGACCGGACCGTGTCGTGCTTCGAACCGGCATCGAGATGGAGGTCAGCAACGGCGCGATGCGCACGCGGTTCACCGTCAAAGCCGGTGATTGCGCATGCTTCACGCTGATCTACGCGCGCGCGCATGAAGCGCCTGCCGCGCCGCCTGACGCACTGCTCGCGCTGCACGACACGCAACGCTTCTGGCGAAACTGGATCGCGAGGTTTGACGGCACGCGCACCGCCTGGCCTCACGCGGTGCGGCGCTCCCTACTCACGCTCAAAGCGCTGATTCATCGGCGCACCGGTGCGATCGTTGCCGCGCCGACGACCTCCCTTCCCGAAGCGCCCGGCGGGCGGCTCAACTGGGACTATCGCTATGCGTGGCTGCGCGACACCAGTTTCGCGATGGTCGCACTGCTGAATGCGGGATACCACGAAGAAGCGCGCGCATGGCGCGACTGGCTGTTGCGCACCATCGCGTCGGCGCCCGAACGCAGTCGGATCATGTACCGCGTGGATGGCGGACGTCATTTGCGCGAATGGGCCGTCGACTGGCTGCCAGGCCATCGGTATGCGAAACCCGTGAGTATTGGCAACGCAGCGGCGCATCAGCATCAGCTTGACGTACTAGGAGAGGTCATCGACTGCCTGGACGTTTCGCGCCGCGGCGGGCTCGAACCCGCGGATCACGAGAACGTAATCGAGACGCGCATCGTTGAGCATCTTGAGAAGGTGTGGCGTTTGCCGGGCGCGGGCATCTGGGAATCGCGTGGCGAACCGCGGCACTACACCTATTCACGCGTGATGGTCTGGGTGGCGCTTGACCGTTTCCTGAAGCACCGGGCCGCCGAAGGCGATCTTTTGCCACTCGTCCAACGGATGACTTCACTGCGCGAACACATCCATGACGAAGTGCTTCGCGAAGGCTGGAACGAGGGGCTCGGCAGTTTCACGCAGTACTACGGCGGCGAAGCGCTGGATGCCAGTCTCTTGTTGATCCCGCTCGTCGGCTTCCTGCCCGCCGATGATCCGCGCATGGCCTCCACGATCGAGCGCATTCGCCATAACCTCTGTGAGGACGGGCTGATTCGACGTCGGGCGCGGCAGCCCGGAGATTCTAACGAAGGCACTTTCCTCGCGTGCTCGTGTTGGATGGCCGATTGCCTGAACCTTCAGGGGCGCACCGAAGAAGCGCGGCAGCAGTTCGAGCGTGTGCTAGCCACTGCAAATGACGTGGGACTGCTCTCCGAGCAATACAACGCACAGCGCCGCGAGCTCGCAGGCAATTTTCCGCAGGCGCTGAGCCATCTTGCCGTCATCAATACCGCGCTTGGATTATGCGGGCGGACATTGCAACGAGGCGGCGGATAAGCCACCTCGCCGTACACCCGGATGCACCGTGACGGTGCCGAATTACACAAACGGCCACCGATTTCCACGACTCGGCGCTCGCGCCGAACTACAAACGCTCATGACGACCATCGCGAACGGCTGACGCAAGCGCCCTCGACGTGGATCTGCCGCTCGCCCGAATGATTTCGTCAAGCCTGCTGCGCATGGCCCTCCTGTCGCGAGTTGGAAGCTTCGGATCAGGGATAGCTCAATCTCAAGCACGCCCGGGCTCCACCGAGTGCATTGGAAAGCTAAGGAACAACCTGCTTGCAATCCGAGCACGCTGGCATCGTCGCGGCTCGTTCCTCAAGCGCCAGTGGAAAGGAGCTGGGCCGTTCATACATGGCGCCTAGATGTCCACTGCGACTGTAGTGTCTTCATCCAGCGAGTCATTGCTGCGCAGCTTTCGACCGCTTGTTCCCCCATACCATGTGCGCGATGCATCAATCACTGCCGAAAGCGACGGTCGTTAGTAACGCCAATTCAGACTGCCGGGAATCTAGGCGGGTGTGCTGGATAACGACCGGTACGTCCGACTCAAAGAGGCTCGCATACTCGGTTCCGGTCGGGATTTTCGCAGGTTCGCATAGATCATTAAAGCGCATATGCAAAGTCCGCATCGCTGGCACCGTGATGTGGTAAGGGCCGACCGGTCCACGGTCTTTGAAGAAAACAGTCAGCCGTATATGCGCGTCTTGCTCACCCGCGTTGAGGATACACGCCGCTTCGTGGCTCTTGAGATCCGGTTCGTCGCCATTACCATAAGGCGGTAGATAGCCTTCAGCGATCGCCCATCGGTTCTTCCCTATCGCATTCATGCATCCTCCAAATTTGAGCGGTTGCGTTGTTACGACGGCTTGGTGTTATTCCTTACTACCTGTGGACGGCGTAACTCCTCCAGCGTTGCGGTGCGAAACTTACTGTCGTCTGGGCCGGCGAGCAAACTTTGCTTCCTCCGTTCGCCGCTTCCAGCGTCCGGCGAACCGCGCGTGATGACGACACAGTTCCTTGCACATGGTATTCGCTCGCCAGCTAAAGTCGCTTCTCGCCTTCCGACCATTCGACGTTTTGCGATCCAATCCCCATGCGCGTGCCGCTTGCCTACATCACATTATGATATATATTAGAGGAGGGGAAGAACGGGGGGGTGCCATGTTGATCAACAGCGACTTCGAGATTGGATATCTGCTCGTCATCTTTTCGCTCCTGGGAGTTATCTTCGTAGGGTCGCTATTCGCGACACTGCATTTGGAACGTTGGCATCCCCGACTAGTGGGGGCGGTGGTGGGCGCGCTGATCGGGCTTGCGCTCATCGAGGTGGTGCCAGCCATCTCGTAGCGGTTTCGCATGACCAACGAGACGCTTCGACTTTCAGGTGCCAAGGACGTCATTGGCGTCATCGGACGACGCGCCGCTAACCGCGGTCGCGACGCGCTCCACATGCTTTCTGCTTCTTTGCATCTGGAGATCTGTTGGTTGTTGGCTATTGGCGACGGCGTCGCCACCGCTTCACCTGCTTCACCCACTTGGCTCGCCCAATATGTCAAAAAAGGACGAGTGCGGGGTTGACTCCATCCGAGTGCGCTGGTTCCAAATGCGCGCTCGGCCGTGATCCCAGAAAGTCTGCTCGTCTGCCGTGAATTCGTCTGACGTCAAAGAATACGTATAGCGTCTAATGCTGTCGTGCGCATCGAGTGCAGTCCGTCGAGGAAAGCATCTATCTGGGACGCTGGCATAGGCTTCGCAAATAGATAGCCTTGCACCAGTGCGTCGCCCAGAATCCTGACCGTTGCCATTTCGTCTTGGGTCTCCACGCCCTCTACTATGCAGTCAAGCCCCATGTCTCTGCTCAATGCAAACAGGGACTTTACAATCTTGTAGCTAGACGGATTCTTGTGAATATCGGTGACGAAGCTTCGGTCGATCTTTATCTTGGTCAGCGGTAGCGCGTGCAGATAGGACAGGCTCGAGTAGCCGGTTCCGAAATCATCCAATGACACGCCGCAACCCATCTCCCGCAAGGTGATCACCGCTTCATGTACGCGATCAAACGCGAACTCCTGGATAAATGCAGTTTCGGTGATCTCGAAGTCGATCCGTTCTGGATCGAAGCCGCTTCGCGAGACGATGTCAACAATCGACGCAATCCCGCCGTCGGTGGTCAGATCGTCTGCAGACAGGTTGAACGACAATCGCAATTCGACCGGCCATCTGCTGGCTTCCTTCAAGGCCTTTTCTAGAAGGGTCCGAGTCACTCTGCCGATAATGCCGGCACGCTCCGCGACCGGGATGAATGTGGCAGGCGGAATGCAGCCGAGCATTGGGCTCGTCCAGCGCGCCAGTGCTTCGAATCCGACGGGGTACCGGCTGTCAATGCGAACAATCGGTTGATACACTACCGCGAGTTCGCTCGCCAGGTCCGCCAAGTGCAGCGCCTGCTCTACGCTCGCATCGGAAAGGATGGCTGCCTTATGGGCCGCGGAGAACAGGACTGCACTGCTGCGACGGTGGCGCTTGGCGTAGTAGAGCGCATAGTCGGCGAACTCGAAGAGGTCCGTCGCGGTCGTCGCCATTGCAGGATAGATCGCGAAGCCCGCCGTGCCGGCGATCTGGACTTTGACATCGCCGATCTGGAAGGGCATCCGCAGTGCCTCGCACATTCGCCGCCCGATAGAAGTTGCTTCTGCATCATCTGATAGGTCTGGTATCAGCAGTGCGAACTCGTCGCCGCCGAGTCTCGACAATCGCATTTCACCGGAAACGATGTCTGAGAGCCGCCGACCAACGTCAGCGAGAAGTTTGTCCCCTACTGGGTGCCCGTGAAGGTCGTTGACCGGTTTGAAGCCGTCGAGATCAAGGATCCCGACTGCAAGCAAACGAGAATGCGCTCTTGCCCTCATGAGCGCCTGATCAAGTTCAGAAAAAAATGCGCGCCGGTTCGGCAGCCCTGTGAGGCTGTCGCAGTTCGCAAGCCGCAAGTTATCAGTCTGCGCCGCGACCATTTTTGTGAAGTCTCGGTACTGCACCAAGAGGACGATGAGCATAGCAACGCACACCAGTGCAGTATTGATGGCTATTGCGATGAAAACTGCGTTGCCCGACAACGAAAAGAAAATGACGAACGCGCCGTTCACAATGATGGCCACCGAAATGGCCGCGGACCTGAGATGCAGCAAGCAGAAAATGACGCCAATAACGGTGATGGCCATGTAGAACGCAACATGCACCTTTGCATACGCGTCACCGTACGGAAACAGGAAAAGCGCCCATGCCGTGAACAGTGTAGCAATGCCACTCGCGAGCCGATTCGTGCGTCGGAGTGCGCGGTAAGCTCGTTCAGCGTCGGGCGCCTGCCCGATCGAGCGAATCCACATCACCGCGCGAGTGCTGCAAACCACGGACATGACGGCGGGAATTACTACGGTCAGCCAATAAGGGGCCGTTGAGAAATGGGTGACTGCCAAAGCCCAGGTGTTGATCGTCAGGATCAGATACAACAGCGGCACCTGATACGAGAATATCTTGAACTGCGCAATGAGCAATTCAGGATTGTCAAGCGGGATCTGGGCAAAAATCCGAATATTCCTGAAAAGCGATCCTGTCATTTCTCCAACTCCCGTGGCGTACCTGTTCTTTCTGGACGACGCCGTGCAGCAACAGCCCGTACTTGACTCGGTTAACGGCTCGACGCGGTAGCAGCTTTATATGGACGGCGCGGAAATTTTTGCGCGAATGTCCTCAGCGATCGAGCGTTTGGGGGCAGTCGCGCTGAGCCGCACCGCGTCATGCGGAAGCCGCAGTTCTTGAGACGATGGAGTCGTGAACATGAGGGCACCCACATCCTCTTGGACGTGGGCGCCAGCGCGGTACGTGCGTGTGCGCGCAGCGTAGCGAATGTCCACCGATGTTCGTAGCGGTCAATCGATTGTGCCGTGATCGATCTGCACCGGGGAGCCCGCATGATCGAGTCATGCGCGACGACGCTGATCACGGAAGGCACGATGGGGTGCACAGAAGAGCGCAAGCGCCTTAGGGGGCTGCAGGGCGAATCAAGAAGTTGCAGCGTGCTGCTCGATTCTTAGGGTCACAAGGGCGTTCCGCTCGCCCATGCGATGCCCAACTGCCGGGTGGAAGGCCGAGGCGTTTCGTCGATCGGTATCGCGTGCTCTTGCGGGCCGATCTGATCTGGACGGTCGTGCAGACGGCCCCGCCGCGCTACCGACGCAGGGCACAGCCGTTAAGAACGGCCTGCTCGCGGTGCCGGCGCGGAATGCGACGAATATATGTAACGGGAGAGCAAGCACTGAAGGCGCAGATCGACGCCTTCGGGGTCGACCTCTTTCACTTGTCGATCCAGAGCTTCGACGCAAGTGCAATGTCAGCGGTCGATACGCGGCTGCATGTCCGCAGGGGCATCGGAGTACCAGAGAAAATCAAGCAGTCTCATGCGGCCGTCTGTCCGTGGTCCAATGACTAGTCGGCTACACAGGTCTGCCGAATACCCCACGTCCGACGGAGGTGCTTGCACACGCTCTGACATCGGTCAGTGCGAACAACGCTCCGGCCGTTGCTGCATGCTTGTCAGGGACGCCGCCGAGGCCCGTAGCCCCCGTTACAGCCCCCAGATGATGTCCGCGTCGCTACGCTTGGCTTCTCGCAACATATCAAGAAAAGGAAGCGCGCGGGATTGAAGCCCCACTCCAGTCCGCTCATCCGTAGGTGCCAGCGGATGATAGCGAGCGCCGTGCTCGTGAGCAATTCGTTCGTCGTCCCTCAACGCCGTCTCAAGGCGATCAATCGCCGCGTCTACTTCGCTACGCTGGATGACCCCTCTGGACGCGATTCGCTTACCGATAATGCCCAGAAGATAGCCAGCAAGGTCACGCAACATTACGACATCGGGTGCAGCTTTCGAATGAAATGTGACTAGCATTGTCGTTCTTCCTGACACAAGCGCCTCGCGGCTCATGAAAATCCTGCGACCTTAGCCTATCGCGTTTCCAGCTCGTTGCGAATCCATCGCGACGAGGACGCTGCAAGAAACGCGGTCGAGCAGGCGACCATCGTCCTGTCCGGACCACCAACGAAATAAAAGACCGCTCCGGTGATGTCCGACAACCAGCAAATCGACCTCGAGCGCTTTCACGAACAAAGGAATCTGCGTCATCGGATTGCCAATAGCCAAATGGCCCTGCGCAACGACGCCGAGGTTGACCAGTTGGTCCACGCCTTCACGCAGCACCTCCTTTGCGGTCTCTTGTTCAATCTGAAAAGGAATTGCAGGCATCACATCGAGGCCGCGCATCCACGCAGTGTCATCGAGGACGGCAAGAAGATGGGTTTCGGCGCGAAGTTCGCGGGCGAGATGAGCGCCCAGTCGCAGCGCGCAACGCCCCTCGCGAGTAGCGTTGTAACACAAAAGAATCCGGCGATAGCTGACCATAATGTCTTCCCTGCGATCGACTCTAATGTATCATATTGTGATGTAAATTGCGCGTGCGAAGCTCATCGAACCATAGAGACCTTACTGACGAAGTCTTCGTCCAACGCGGCGACTGCCTGCCGCAAACGGTACCGGTGTCTCCGCCGTCATGCTTCTAGCGATATCGATGCTTGGCGGGCGCAGACCGGCGGAATATGCATACCTGTCGCCGAGCGAAAGAAGACACGCGAGAAGCGGCGGATGAATCGCCTTGTGCGTAGGCCCGACCCATCGACCGCCTCTTGTATCGCTTTGTTGCGGAAGCGGCGAGGACAAGAGCGGAACGGTTGCTTAGATACTTGCTCAGGTATGGCTGTTCACTATCGAGGATGAGTCGTGGCGATCATTCGGCGAAGAATGCGTCGCTTCCGCAGCCCGTGTGCAGGCACTGTTGGACTCTGCAGCTATCAAGGAGAATTTGATGTTCTGGGAAAAGAGGCTGGCCCTGTGGGCGGACAACCTGCGCACGACAACCAATATTCCGGCGCGTGTGTCCCTGTGGAACGGTCAATCGCACGACCTTGGCACATTTCAGAATCCCGCGGTAACACTTCATGCGAAGTCGGCAGCGGCGATGCCACTCTTGCTGTCGCCGCGACTCGACACGCTCGGCGAAGCCTACGTGGAAGAGAAGCTTGATATCGACGGCAGTCTGACCGATATCATCGACATCGGCTATAGGCTCGCGAAGACGTCGCCGGACACATCGAGAAAGCTGCGTCGCGTCGCGGACTATTTCGCCCATTCAAAGGTCTCCGACAAACGAGCAATACAGTACCACTACGATGTCTCGAACGACTTCTACAAACTGTGGCTGGATCGTCGCATGGTGTATTCCTGCGCATACTTCGAACACGGCGACGAAGACCTCACGACGGCGCAGCAGAAAAAGATTGACCACATTCTCACGAAGATTCAGCTTCAGCCAGGCCAGACGCTGCTGGATATCGGGTGTGGCTGGGGCGCGCTCGTCATCCGCGCGGCCCGCATGTTCGGCGCGCGATGCGTGGGCATCACGCTCTCGAAAAACCAGTTCGACTGGGCAACGGAACTTGTGAGGGCGAAGCGCCTAGCCGATCGCGTCGAAATTCGGCTGCAGGATTATCGAGACGTCACAGGACGCTTCGACCGCGTGACGAGCGTCGGCATGTTCGAGCATGTGGGTTGCAGCAACTTGCCGGAGTACTTCGCGCGCGTTCAGGGCCTGCTTGTCGAGGACGGCATCGCGATGAATCATGGGATCACGTCGACGAGCGCGAGTTCGGATGAGACGGGAGCAGGCGGTAGCGCGTTCATCGACGGGTACGTGTTCCCCGATGGCGAACTGCCGCATCTGAGCCTCGCGATCAGTGCCATGCACGAAGGCGGGCTAGAAGCGTTCGATATAGAGAACTTACGTCGGCATTATGCGCGAACATTGCGGCTCTGGAGCGCTAACTACGAAGCCAACGCGGCCCAACTTCGCAAGCTGGTCGACGAGCGAACGTTCCGCATTTGGCGCGTCTATTTGGCCGGCTGCGCATATGCGTTCGAGAACGACGATGTCGCCATTTACCAGATTGTAGCGCGCAAGGCGGGCTTGCGCGCAAGCAAGCTACCGTGGTCGCGCCGCTATATTTACGACGGACAATGCGGCTGAGCGCGTCTGTTAGATCACCCCGCGTTTGGTAAGCATTCCTGCGGACGAGAGGATGCGCAACCTCCGCCTTGGCGATACCGGTCCCTGGCGAACCTGCCTATCCGGCTTCACGCCGCAACCGAGGAATGAACGCAGCCGCGTTTCGTTAGTTTGATCAGCCTGGCTGTTCGACCCGCGGGAACGGACGCCATCCAGGAGACCGTGCATGAACGACGCCTGCTCGCTTAGTGAGCGAATCTTAGGAAGCATCGCCGACGCTGTCATATACGCCGATCGGTTGGGGAAGATCGGCCGATGGAACCAGGCTTGCGTTACGCTCTTCGGGTTCAGCGATCAAGAGGCACTTGGTCAAGGGCTCGATCTTATCATCCCCGAGCATTTGCGCGCAGCGCATTGGCGCGGCTTCGAGGCTGCGATATCAAGTGGCTCTACGCGTCTCCATGGCAGCGCGACGCTGACCCGCGCGGTTCGCAAGGACGGGGGCAAGCTGTATGTTGAGATGAGCTTCGCCCTGGTCCGGGACGGCCAGGGAGCCGTGCAGGGAGCGGTCGCGGTCGCACGCGACGTGACGTTACGGGTAGAGCAAGAACGGCTAGCGCGACGTCCCGCTAGCGCCGGAGCATAGGTCTGCGGTGTATTAAGCTGTTCTGTTCACCAGCACGTTGGATCTACGCAGGCGATGTGTCGCGAACAGGTTCGCCCGGCATCTGACGCGGGAGGTCGTTGTGCCGGCGAAACGCGGCGCTCAACAGACGTTGCAGCCAACGCACCAGCCGCTTGTTGAGGCTTTGGTAGCAGGCGCATCAAGTTTCACAAAAACGTCCACTTCTCTCCGCGAACGGACCCGTGCCGGATTCTTGCTTTCCTCGGCGCAGTGCCGCTTGTTGTTTCCGGCGGTGCAAACGGTCGGACATCCTCCCGTCGCTAGCACACCGTCACGCGATCGGTCTACTATGCAAAGGTCATCGGGGCCGAAGCCAACGGAGACCATAATGACCGGATCTGTGTCGCACGCGGCGGCTGCCCGCAGCGTGGCAGCAACCGCTGTCGCCGCGGTAGTAACCCTAGCGACGCCAATTGCTTCGCTCGCACAAACTGGCGGAACATGCATCCCGGTGGCGGAGCGAAAGACTGAAAACGGCTGCTTCGTTCACGCCGAAGAGCGCCTCGAAAAATTGCCTCGCGCGCCGATCTTCTGGCACATCGACCGCTTCCCGAGTCGCTCTGCCGCAGAAGCGGCAAAGGAGAAGAACGGAACAGTCGTCCAGATCTTTGGGCATGTGTGGCTATTCACGATCGCGGATGAATCATGGCGATCATCCGGTGGAGAGCACGTTGCAAGCGTCGGGCCTCTGGAGCTTCCGGCAGCGCGAGAGTTGATGGCCACGTACATGGAGGGAAACTTCATGCCGGGCATGCAATCGACGGTGCATCGTCATCCGGGAACAGAGGCTTGGTTCGTTCTCTCGGGCGCGCAATGCCTGGAGACGCCGCGCGGAACGCAGATCGGCCGTCCGGGTGCCCCACCAGTCATCGTTGCGCCCGGAGATCCAATGCTCCTCACGGGAATCGGCAGCGAGCAGGGCCGCTGGCTCGTGCTGATCCTGATGGACGCTCACATGCCTCGGGGATCCGCTGCCGACGACTGGACACCAAAGCATGTTTGCGAACGCGCTGAGGCCGGCTGAGGAACTCAGCTAGCTGCACCGATTCGATGAGAATCGATTGGCTGGGCTAGGCAACCTTAGATCGAGATGAGCCGGCCATGCAGCGCCGCCTCTTGAGGCGGGTGAACGCGATAGCCCGAGCTATTGATTGATTAGCGCGGACGCACTGTGCCGCGCGTCAAACAAGGTGAGAGCAGCGCGTCAATCAGGATGAGAGTACTGGCGTTGCGGCAGCGGTGGAGGGCGTAGCCCGGAACCGCTGCCGCATCGCCGCGCCGAGGAGTCCGCCCC
>Ga0153921_1000040_pt1 | contig 148465 bp, 134 predicted proteins | sample TSNJ005MetaG_FD_104691 | JGI IMG/M metagenome (GOLD analysis project Ga0153921, IMG submission 104691) | Attine ant fungus gardens microbial communities from New Jersey, USA - TSNJ005 MetaG | ecosystem: Host-associated > Fungi > Mycelium > Unclassified | place: USA: New Jersey, Brendon T.... | reverse complement strand
GTTCTTCGCGATGCTCAAGCCGGGCGACACGATCATGGGCATGAGCCTCGCCGAAGGCGGCCACCTCACGCACGGCTCGCCGGTCAACATGTCGGGCAAGTGGTTCAACGTCGTGAGCTACGGCCTGAACGAAGCGGAAGATATCGATTACGAAAAGACCGAAGCGCTCGCCAAGGAGCACAAGCCGAAGCTGATCGTCGCGGGCGCGTCGGCGTTTGCGCTGCGCATCGACTTCGAACGTCTGTCGCAGATCGCGAAGAGCGTCGGCGCGTACTTCATGGTTGATATGGCGCACTACGCGGGTCTCATCGCCGCCGGGCTTTATCCAAACCCGGTGCCGCATGCGGACTTCGTCACGACCACCACGCACAAGAGCCTGCGCGGGCCGCGCGGCGGCGTCATCCTGATGAAGGCGGAGTTCGAGAAGCAGATCAACTCGGCGATTTTCCCCGGCATTCAGGGCGGCCCGTTGATGCACGTGATTGCGGCGAAGGCGGTCGCGTTCAAGGAGGCGCTCGCGCCGGAGTTCAAGACGTATCAGCAAGCCGTGATCGACAACGCGCGCGTGCTCGCCGAAACGCTGGTCAAGCGCGGGTTGCGCATCGTGTCGGGCCGCACCGAGAGCCACGTGATGCTCGTCGATCTTCGCGCGAAGAAGATCACCGGCAAGGCAGCGGAAGCGGCGCTCGGCAACGCGCACATCACGGTCAACAAGAACGCGATTCCGAACGATCCGGAGAAGCCGTTCGTCACGAGCGGCGTGCGTCTGGGCTCGCCCGCGATGACCACGCGCGGCTTCGGCACGAAGGAAGCGGAAATCGTCGGCAATCTGATTGCGGACGTACTCGACAACCCGGAAGACCAGGCAACGATCGAGCGCGTGCGCGAGCAAGTGTCCGAGCTGACCAAGCGCTTCCCGGTCTACCGTTAATCCGCGAGACTTCCGCCAATGCGCTGCCCGTTCTGCCGACACGAAGACACTCAAGTCGTGGATTCTCGCGTGTCGGAGGACGGCGCGGCCATCCGGCGGCGGCGGCGCTGTCCCGCGTGCGACAAGCGTTTCACCACGTATGAGCGCGTCGAGCTGGCGCTGCCGTCCGTCGTCAAGAAAGACGGCAGCCGCACCGAATTCGACCGCCGCAAGATCGTCGCGAGCATGAAGCTCGCGTTGCGCAAGCGTCCTGTTGCGGCGGACGCCATCGATGCCGCCGTCGCGCGCATCGAATATCAGTTGCTCGGCAGCGGCGAGCGCGAAGTGCAAAGCGAACGGCTGGGCGAACTCGTGATGAACGAGTTGCGCCAGCTCGACACCATCGCGTACGTGCGCTTCGCATCCGTCTATAAGCGCTTCGAAGATGTCTCCGAGTTCGAAGACGTGCTCGACGAATTCCGCCGCGCCGCGCCAAAAAAGTCCGCCTCGCGCAAGCGCTGATCCTCGTTTCATCCTTCCCCCAAGCCCTTTGCGTGTCCTCGCGTAGTCTGCACAGGACGCGATCGCGTGAACACTAGGCCATTCGGCTAATGGCGGCGCGTCTTGCATCCCGATAGATTCGGTCTTCGTTCAACTCGATCGATAAGGGATGCAGATGAACCGACCATCCATTGCGGGCTTCACGCTCGTCGAACTCTGCGTGGTGCTTGCCGTCATGGCGATCCTCGTGACGTTCGCAACGCCCTCGTTTCTTGCCTGGCAAACGCGCGATCAGGTCGATGCCCGCGCGCGCTCGCTGTTCTCGACGCTGACACTTGCACGCGCTGAATCCCTGCGGCGGGGCGCGCGCATTACGCTGTGCCGCATCGACGGCGCACGGCATTGTCTTGCGTCGGGAAAGAGTTGCGATAACGGCATCACGGACTGGTCGTGCGGCTGGGCCTTGTTCGTCGAGCGCGACGGCGTGCCTGCGCTGTTACGCGCTGAACCGGCAATAACGTCGATCTCGATCGCGGGCGCCGCGACCGATCTCTCTTTCACGCCGCCCGCCGGGCAAGTGATCGGCGGCTTTCGCAGCTTCGACCTGGCCCGCGAGGCGCGGATTCCGCTTCCAATGGCAGCGCGGCGCTGCATCCGGCTCGCGGCGGGCGGGCGTCCACGCATGACGGCGGGCAGTTGCGGAGCATCGGCATGAAGACGCTTCAATCTGGCGATTCGCTCCTTGAAGTCATGATCGCGCTGTCGATCACCGCGGTGACGGCGCTCGGCTTTGTCGCCTTGCAAAGCGTGCTTGCGCGTGGCGAGCGGTCTGCGCTGATCCGCGAGCGTGCCGCGCTCATCGCGGATTCGGTCGTGGAGAGCATTCGCAGCGATGCGGATCGCGCCTCCGTCGTGTCGCAGTGGCAGGCGAGGGCGGCGGCGATGCTTCCCGATGCCGATATATCCGTGCAAGACCGTGTCGATGGCGTGCGCGTCGCCACCGTGAGCTGGCGTGCGGACGATCGCGCCGATCTTTGCCCCGAGCCACAGGCCCGGCCGCGCACTTCGTGCATCGTGGTGGCGTTCGCACGATGAAAACGCGGCTCTTCATCTCGCGCGGCCACACGCTGCTCGAACTTGCAATTGCGCTCGCGCTCGGGCTGCTGATCGTGGCGGCGGCGTTGTCCTTGTATCGCGCGCAGCGTGGCGCTTTCGAGCGTGCCGCCGACGCCGCCCGCATGCACGATGCCGCCGTCGCCGCGCTCGAACTGATCGCGCAGCACGTGCAGATGGCGGGTTTCGCATCCACCCACGCCGACGCGCCGCTGTTCGGGTGCGTGCAAGGCCGCGTCATCGGCGCGGATACGGCGGCATCGTGCGAATCGCTCACGAGCCGATCCGATGGCGTGCAGGTTCGATACGCGGCGGATGCGGTATCGACGTGGCCCGCAGCGACGGGTGCGCCGACCGATTGCCTCGGTCAGTCCGTCGCCGATGACTACGTGACCAATCGCTTCTACGCGAAATCCGCTACGTCGGCCGGCGAGCCGGAACTGTATTGCGAGGGAAGCGGCAAGCAGGCGCAACCGCTGGTCGAGGGCATCGAGCGCCTGCGAGTTCAGTACTGGCTGACGGGCGCCTCGAGCGCGGTCGATGCCTCCGGCGATCCCGCGCGAGCGTTGGCCCGACGTCCACGCCGTCGACCTCTGCGTGTTCGTACGCGGCTTCGCGACGTTGACGAAAGCGCGGGCGAACTATATCGATTGCAGCGGCGCAACCGCCGTTGCCGACGACGGCCGCATGCGGCAAGCATTCTCACGGCGCGTCGAAATACGCAATGCGGCGGCGGCAAGCGATCGAGGTTCAACATGAACCTCCGGTCGAAGTCTCGCGGCGCGGTATTGCCGATCGTGTTGCTGCTTGCCGCGATGATGCTCGTCACAGCGAGCGCATGGCTGCAGGCATCGCTCGTGGCGGCGCGGACGACGGTAGCGGCGCGCGAACGCATGCAGGCTTTCCACGCGGCGGACAGCGCGCTGCTGCGTTGCAGCCGGATGCTTTCGGCGGCGTTGCCTGCCACTGGAGCGGTAGATCAGGAGCCGGCTCGCTGGCGGCTCAGGGCGTCGTTCGAAGGGGCGTCGGCGTTGGCGGTTGCGCCATTCGTCACCTGGCCTTATGCGATGCGCGCGCCGCAATGCCTGATCGAGGCGTGGTCGCGCTCGGGGCAATCGGCGGCAATGTCGTATCTCGTCACCGCGCGAGGTTTCGGGGCGCAGCCGCAGTCCGAAGCGTGGCTACAGATGCGGATCGATTCAGCGGACGGCGTCATCACGCGACATTGGCGGCGTGTCGTCGCCACGCCATTTTGAGGGCTTTGCAGTGAAGAACCGGTTTCGGATAGACGACGGCTTCAGCTTGCTCGAACTGATGATCGCGCTCGGCGTGGCCGCGATCATCGCGACCTTTGCGCTTCCGGCGTACCGGACGCACGTCGCGAAAACGCATCGGCTCGATGCGGCGGCGGCGCTTCAGCGAGCGGTGCAGTTCATCGAGACAGCGCGGCTCGCACAGACCGGAACCGACTCCATTGCGTTGAGTGCGGGTATGGATCAGGCGCCGTCGAGCGGAACGCCCGTCTATAAGCTCGCGCTGTTGCCAGAGTCTGCGGCGAACGGCGGCTACACGATCGAAGCCGCGCCCGTCGCATCCGGTGTCATGCAGGACGATGCATGCGGCGTGTTCATCATCGATGCAACCGGGCTGCGGTCGAACCGGCTTGCGGACACGGCCGCCCCGCTCGATGCGGCGAAATCGTCGGCATGCTGGACGGGAAAGGGATGACGCGCTTAGAAAACGGTCGGATCGACCGCGTTCGTCGACGCCTCCGTGCTCGTGGCCTTCATCTGCTGATAGATGCGCCATGCTTCCCAGGCGGCCAGCCCAAGCCCGCCCCACTTGAGCAAAGGCTTCGCGCCACGCACCACCGTTTTGCGGACGGGACGGGTCAGCAAGAGCGAAGCGAGCGACCCGACGATCGGATACTGTTTGAACAGGAACCCGAACTTTCCGCCAGCCGGGCCACGACCGCTCATCAGCGCATTGAGCGAGCCAAGCAAGCTGCCGATGCCGCCGCCCGCCGCGCCGCGCCTGGCCGACCGCCGCCCCGAACGCCTGCCCGTCACCATCAGCCCGATGAGAGGCAGGTGCGCGACGGATTCGCGAAGATCGTTCGTCGCTTGCCGCAGCTCCATGCGCTCGACATCCGCGCGAGCAAGCAGCAGTTCCTTGCGCAGCGTGCGCATTTGCGGCGTGCGAAGCTGTTGCTGCACTTCGCGCTTCCCTGCCTTATAGGTGTCGTCGTTATGGCTCATGGTCGAACGGGCATGTGTGATTCAACGTGGACGGGATTCGTGCGCCGTGCTGCTCAGTCGAAAATGTCGCGATCCTTGCGGAACTGATCGAGCGTGTCATCGAACAGATGCGGCGCACTGCGCAACTTGCCGCGCGCGCTCAGCCCGCAGATGATCGCGATGACCGCATACAGCAACGTGATACCGCCGAGCGCCTGCCAGCGATAGGTGTCCCAAAAGAATATCGCGATGAGCACCGTGAGGGAAATCAGCGCCATCATGGCCAGCAGCATCGCCGCAAGCCCGAGAAAGAGCACGCCGATCAGCCGTTCTTTCTCCTCTTGCAGTTCGATGCCGATCAGTTCGAGCCGCGTTTCGAAGATCGCGAAAACGGAGCTCACGATGCGGCGCAAGGGTCCTTGGGAGGAATCGCGCGGTAGCCGTTCTGTCGTCATGGTTTGGGTGCGGGGGCGCGGTGGATGCGGCCTTCATGGTCCCGGCCGGTGCACGAGGCAGCCGGCCGGCGCGAGTGCCGGACCGCGTGCCCGGGCAGGGCGTTCGCGGTTCGGCCTGAAACGATCCGTCCTGGCCAGGCCGGATCGCGTCGGTTACCCCTTTAGCAAACGGCGGGCCATTCGTTCGAAAGAGCGATGCACATCGAACGTGGCCTGCCTCAAATGCTTACCGTCGATTGATAAGGAGACCGATGACCATGCCGACGCCCGCCGCAATGCCGATGGACGCCCACGGATGCTCGTGCACGTAATCGTCAGTGGCGCGCGCGGCTTTCTTGCCGCGTTCGATCACGACGACCTGTGCATCGGCGGCCTTCTCTTTGGCTTGCTTGAGACGCGTCATCGCGGTCTCGCGCAGCTCGGAAGCGCGCTCGCCCGTTGCGGCAGCGGCTTGCTTGAGAAGGTCTTCGGCGTCAGCGAGAACGCTTTTGATGTCCGACATGAATTGCTCCTTATTGATTTCTGACATTAAAGGCTCCAATCGTTGTGGCTACGAGATCGTAACCAAAGACGCCATCGCTGACGAGGAGGCTTCGTTACAGCGCCGATGAATGCAGATTTCGTTCCTGCCCCGTTTATTGAAACAAACGCGGTGAACAGCGCCTGCCTTCGTCGAAAGTCCGACACTGTTGCAACACTGAGACGATCTGACCCGTAAAAGTTTCAGTCGCCTATCGAAAGTTACAAAAGGATCACTGGCTCAGAAGAACGCCTGAATGCCGGTCTGCGCGCGGCCAAGGATAAGCGCGTGGATATCATGCGTGCCTTCGTAGGTATTCACGACTTCGAGATTGACGAGATGCCGCGCGACGCCAAATTCATCGGAGATGCCGTTGCCGCCGAGCATGTCGCGGGCTAGGCGTGCGATTTCGAGCGCCTTGCCGCACGAGTTGCGCTTCATGATCGACGTGATCTCGACTGCCGCCGTGCCTTCGTCCTTCATGCGGCCGAGCCGCAGCACGCCTTGCAGTCCGAGGGTGATTTCGGTCTGCATATCGGCGAGTTTCTTCTGGATCAGCTGGTTTGCGGCAAGCGGACGGCCGAACTGCTTGCGGTCGAGCGTGTATTGCCGCGCCGTGTGCCAGCATGCCTCGGCGGCGCCGAGCGCGCCCCACGAGATGCCATACCGCGCCGAATTGAGACACGTGAACGGTCCCTTCAGTCCGCGCACGTCAGGCAGCAGGTTTTCTTCGGGAACGAAAACGTCGGCCATGACGATTTCGCCGGTGATCGATGCACGAAGCCCGACCTTGCCGTGAATCGCGGGCGCTGATAAGCCCTTCCAGCCTTTCTCGAGAATGAAGCCGCGAATGTCGTCGCGGCCGTCTTCTTCCAGTTTCGCCCAGACCACGAAGACATCCGCGATCGGCGAGTTCGAAATCCACATCTTCGCGCCGGACAGCGAATAACCGTTCTGCACTTTCTTCGCGCGCGTGGTCATGCTCGCCGGGTCGGAGCCCGCGTTCGGCTCGGTCAGGCCAAAGCAGCCGATCCACTCGCCACGCGCCAGCTTCGGCAGATACTTTTCTTTCTGCGCATCGCTGCCGAACGCGTGAATCGGCACCATGACGAGCGACGACTGCACCGACATCATCGAGCGATACCCCGAATCGACGCGCTCCACTTCACGCGCGATCAGCCCGTAGCTGACGTAGTTCAGCCCCGGCCCGCCGTATTGCTCGGGAATCGTCGGCCCGAGCAGGCCGAGTTCGCCCATCTCGCGGAAGATCGCCGGATCGGTCTTCTCGTCGCGGAACGCCTGCAAGACGCGCGGTTGCAGCTTGTCCTGCGCGTAGGCGCGCGCCGCGTCGCGCACCATGCGCTCTTCTTCGGTCAGTTGATGATCGAGCAGCAGCGGGTCTTCCCAGTTGAATCGGGCGGCGTCGGCCATGTGCGTTCTCCTGTTTGGCGTATCGGGGCGTCGCGCAGTGTCGTTGGAACGGCGCTTGACGTGAGTTCCGCTGTGCAGAACAATGTTCTGCAAATCCGCTTCGAGTTTAGCATTCGATGAAACCCGCCAACAATCGCAGGCTCCCCGTAAATGCGTCGCGCCTTTTAGAATCCGATGCCATCGACGAGCGCAAATTCGTCGTTGCGCTCGCACGCGGCCTCGACATATTGCGCGCATTTCGCCCCGGCGAAACCTTGCTGGGCAACCGCGATTTTGTCGAACGCACGGGCTTGCCAAAAGCGACCGTGAACCGCCTCGCCTATACGCTTGCCACGCTCGGCTACATGCGCTTCGACGAAGCCGCCGGCAAATACGCGCTCGACACCGGCGTGCTGTCGCTCGGCTTTGCGCTGCTCGCGGGCGCGGACATGCTCGAGCTGGCGCGACCGCATATGCGCGCGCTCGCACGCGAGATTGGCGCGGCGGTATCGCTCGGATGCAGCGACGGACTCGACATGATCTATCTGGAAACCATACGCAGCGAGACGGCGCTGACGCTCGGCCTCGCGCCGGGGTCGCGTCTGTCGATGCTGACGAGTTCGATGGGCCGCGCGTATCTCGCCGTGCAGGAACCGGCGGCGCGTGCGGCGTTACTGGAAGAGTTGGCAAGGGAGGAGGGCGCGGAACGCGTGGAAGCGGCGGCGCGCGCCATCGACGATTACGCGCGTGACGGCTGCTGCTATTCGTTCCGCGAGTGGCACGACGACGTGAACGCCATCGCCGCGCCGTTCCGCGACGTGCGCAATGGCCGATGGCTCGTATTGAGCAGCAGCGGGCCGGCGTCGTCGATGGACGAAGCGTATTTCCGCGACATCATCGGCCCGAAACTGAAGGCGCTGGCCGCACGCCTCGGCTAGGCCGGCGAGGCGATCAAAGCACGGTCCGGACGTGCCAAAGCTCCGGAAACAGCACGACATCGAGCATCCTGCGCAGATACGGCGCGCCCGCTGTGCCGCCCGTGCCCTGCTTGAAGCCGATGATCCGCTCGACGGTCGTCACGTGGCGGAAGCGCCATTGCCGGAACGCGTCTTCGAGATCGACGAGTTCTTCGGCCATTTCATACAGCTCCCAGTGCTCGGACGGATTGCGGTAGACCGAGAGCCAAGCCGCTTCGACGGAGGCATCGTGCGTCGTCGGCTGCGTCCAGTCGCGCTCCAGCCGCTCCGGCGCAATGTCGAAACCGCGTCGTGCGAGCAGGCGGATGACTTCGTCGTAGAAGGAAGGCATTTCCAGCGTCTCGCGCACCTGTCCGAGAATGTCCGGCCGATGCGCGTGCGGCTTCAACATCTGCACGTTCTTGTTGCCCAGCAGAAACTCGATCTGCCGATACTGATGCGACTGAAACCCCGACGACGCGCCGAGATAAGGCCGCATCGCGGTGTATTCGGACGGCGTCATCGTCGCGAGGACGTTCCACGCTTGCACCAGTTGCTCGAAAATCCGCGACACGCGCGCGAGCATCTTGAACGCGGGCGGCAATTCATCGCGATGCACCGAGTCCAGCGCCGCGCGCAGTTCGTAGAGCGCGAGCTTCATCCAGAGCTCGCTCGTCTGATGTTGCACGATGAACAGCATCTCGTTGTGATCCGGCGACAGCGGATGCTGCGCGGTGAGGATCGAATCGAGGCCGAGATAATCGCCGTAGCTCATTGAATCGGAGAAATCGAGCTGGGCGTCGTGCCAGCCTTCTTTTTCCCCTTCCGGCGATGCCGCCGCGCCATGTCCGAACGGACAACCTTTGCCTTCGCTCATGTTCCGTGTCCTCAGGTCACCGACGCGCGTTCGGCGAATTCCGGCGCGCGCCAGCTTTCGGTCGCGAGCACGTCGCGCAGCACTTCGACGGCGTCCCACACATCGACGAAGCGCGTGTAGAGCGGCGTGAAGCCGAAGCGCAGAATGTGCGGCTCGCGATAATCGCCGATCACGCCGCGCGCGATCAGCGCCTGCATCACTTCATAGCCGTGCGGATGTTCGAAGCTCACTTGCGAGCCACGCTGCGCATGATCGCGGGGCGTCGCGAGCGTCAGCGGGAAGCCGGCGCAGCGTGCTTCGACGAGCGCGATGAACGTATCGGCGAGCGAGAGCGACTTGCGCCGCAGCGTCTGCATGTCCGTTTGCAGGAAGACATCGAGTCCGCATTCGACGAGCGCCATCGAGACGATCGGCTGCGTGCCGCAGAGAAAGCGCCCGATGCCGTCGTCCGGCCGGTAGACCGGGTCCATCTCGAACGGCTTCTTGTGGCCCCACCATCCGGAGAGCGGTTGCGAGAACGTACTCTGATGCCGCTTCGGGACCCATACGAACCCCGGCGATCCGGGTCCGCCGTTCAGATACTTGTACGTGCAGCCGACCGCATAGTCTGCGCCGACGCCGTTCAGATCGACCGGCACCGCGCCCGCCGAATGCGCGAGGTCCCATACGGCGAGCGCGCCCGCGCGATGAATCGTCTCGGTGAGTGCGGCCATGTCGTGCATGTAGCCGGTGCGGTAGTTGACGTGCGTGATCATCGCGATGGCCGTGTGCTCGTCGATCGCGGCAGGCAACCCGGCGGCGTCATCGACGAGACGCAGTTCATAGCCGCGATCCAGTTGCTCGATCAGCCCCTGCGCGATGTAAAGATCGCTCGGGAAGTTCGAACGTTCGGAGACGATCACGCGCCGCTTGGGATCGCGCTCGTTCGCTGCTTTCAACGCGGCCGACAGCACCTTGAACAGGTTAGAGGAAATCGTGTCCGTGACGACGACTTCGTCTTCGCCGGCGCCGATGAGCGGCGCGAGCTTGTTGCCGAGGCGCTTGGGCAGGGCGAACCAGCCGGCTGTATTCCAGCTTCGGATCAGCCCTTCGCCCCATTCCGCGCCGATCACGCTGGCGGCGCGCGCGGCTGCGGACCTAGGCGGCACGCCGAGCGAATTGCCGTCGAGATAAATCACGCCCTCGGCGAGCGAGAACTGCTGGCGCAGCGCGGCGAGCGGATCGTCGCGGTCGAGCGCGGCGGCATCGTCACGATGTTTCATCGAAAAGTCCATGAGTTGGCGGATTATCTAGCGAAGAGGACGGAGCACGGCGCGCACGGGGCTTGCATCGAGCGTCGTGAATTTGAGCGGGAGCGCGATGAGTTCGTAATCGCCGGGCGCGACGGCATCGAGTACGAGGCCTTCGAGAATCGCCATGCGATGGGCGCGGATGCGGCGATGCGCGTCCATCGTTTTCGACTCCTGCGGATCGAGCGAAGGCGTATCGATGCCGATGAGCTTCACGCCTTTCGCTGCCAGCAAGTCGATGGTCTCGGGCGCGACCGCGCAGAACGCGCTATCCCACGCTTCGAGCGGCGCGCGGTCATAGGTGCGCAGCAGAATGCGCGGCGGGGCGTCGTCGAGATGGGCAGCGACCATCTCCGGCGTGACGAGCGGCTTCGCGCCGATGCAGTGCACGACGCGGCACGCACCGATATACGCGTCCAGCGCGACAGCCCCGATCGGTGTGCCGTCGGCATCGTAGTGAAGCGGGGCATCGGCGTGCGAGCCGGTGTGCGGCGAAAGCGTGAGGCGGGCAACGTTGACGGGCGACCCCGCTTCCATCCGCCAGACGCGCTCGATGCCGACCGGCGTATCGCCCGGCCAGACCGGCGCGCCGTTGGCGATGGGCGCGGAGATATCGAAAATCGTCATGGCGCGGCCTAGCAGAGAGTGTGGATATGCGTCAAATCATAGCCGTCCGAATCGGAAAGGTGATTGCGAAATAGCCACCCAAAAACGTTCCGGCTAGAACATAATTCGATGAAACGGGCTCGGAGGCTAAAAAGTGACCGGATTCACGCTCGATGCAACGGATTGCCGAATTCTGGCGGTTTTGCAGGAAGATGGACGGATCAGCAACCTGGACCTGGCGGAGCGCATCTCGCTCTCACCGTCGGCGTGCCTGCGCCGGATGCGGCTGCTTGAAGAAGAAGGGGTGATTGCGAGTTATCGCGCGTGCCTCGACCGCGAGCGGCTAGGCATCGAACTCGAGGCGTTCGTCCACGTCTCCATGCGCAACGACCAGGAAAACTGGCATGAGAAGTTCGCGGCGGCGGTGCGCGAATGGCCGGAAGTGGTCGGGGCGTTCGTCGTCACCGGGGACACGCACTATGTGCTGCGCGTGCTCGCGCACAACCTCAAGCACTACTCCGATTTCATTCTGACGAAGCTGTACAAGGCGCCGGGCGTCATCGACATACGCTCGAACATCGTGCTGCAAACCATGAAGGACGACGCGGGCGTGCCTGTCGCGCTGATTGACCAGCCGGCGCGCGGCGTATCGAACGGCTGATCCGCGCCTCGCAGCCTTATTCGAGCGGTCCGACCGTATGGAATCCGCCCGCCTGAAAGACGAGCGGCGCGATCTCCGACGCGTTCTCATGCACCCCGCAGCGTTCCACTTCGCCAACGAAGATCACGTGATCGCCCTCGTCGTAGCGGCTGCGATTGTGGCATTCGAACCAGGCGAGCGCGCCATCGAGCACGGGCATGCCGGTATCGCCGGCGGCGTGCGAAACGCCTGCGAAGCGGTCGCCCTTGACCGTCGCAAAACGCCGGCAGAGGTCGAGTTGCGAGGCCGCCAGCACGTTCACGACGTAATGACTATTCGCGCGAAAGACCGGCATCGAAGCCGAGCGCGTCGCCAGACTCCACAGCACGAGCGGCGGATCGAGCGAAACCGAATTGAATGAGCTCGCCGTGATGCCGATCAGTTGACCGGAGTCCGTGCGCGTGGTGATGACCGTCACGCCGGTCGCGAACTGGCCGAGTGCGGCGCGGAAAGTGGTCGGGTCGAAATTCGGGGTTTTGGCGCGTGTCATGTGGCAACTGGGCGGGCGAGAATACGGTCGAGTTTGTTGTGTGCAACCGAGCCGGCCGCGCGTCGCGCCTGAGTCGGAACGACTTTCTTTGAGAGCATAAAAAAGCTGTAGATTTGTGTCGATTCTAGCGGAATCGGCCGCGGCAAGCCGCCATAAGCCAGTACGGAGTGTGTGGGCGACGCCGCTTTGTAATCGCGGTTAAGCTCGTCGTCATTGAAGAAGCGCGTCGGCGCATCCATATGGAAGGTCCGCGGCATCGCCGCATGCACTTGATGAGGAGCAGGCATGACCCAGCAAAACGCGCAGGCGAGATTCGAAACCGCGACGCTCGGCGGCGGTTGTTTCTGGTGCACCGAGGCGGTGTTTCTGGCGGTCGAAGGCGTGCAGTCGGTGGAATCGGGGTATGCGGGCGGGCAGGTGGTGAATCCGTCGTACGAGCAGGTCTGCGACGGCGACACCGGCCACGCGGAAGTCGTGAAGGTCGTGTTCGACCCGGACGTCATCGGCTATCGCGAAGTTCTGGAGATTTTCTTCGCGACGCATGATCCGACGCAGCTCAATCGTCAGGGCAACGATGTCGGCACGCAGTATCGCTCGGCGGTGTTCACGCATTCGGACGAGCAACGCAAGATCGCGCTCGAAGTGATCGACGAATTGCAGCGGGAGGATGTCTTCGGCGGCAAGGTCGTCACCGAAGTCACGCCGCTCGCCGACGACTATTATCCGGCCGAGGCGTATCACCAGAACTTCTTCGCGCAGCATCCGAATCAGGGATATTGCGCGGCGGTCGTCGGGCCGAAGGTGGCGAAATTCCGCAAGAAGTTCGCGCATCGGCTGAAGGCGTGATGCATCGCTAATTCGACTGCGCGCGCTCGCACGCTTCTGCGATACCGCGCGCCAGTTCGAAGCACGTCAGCGGCGCGGAGCCTTCCGCCTTGTTGTTCGCCGCGATCACCACCGGCTGGCCGGCAATTGCGTACTGCGCCGCTAGTTCGGCGAGCGCGGCGCGCGTGTCGATGTCTTCATCGACGATTCTGTCGAACGGCTCGTACTTCGCCTTCGCCTGTTCGTACTTGAAGCCGCTGTGCAGGCTCCAGCGCACGATGAGCGGCCCCTTCTTTTGTTCGTCCAGCAGCGCAAGCGCCTTCGCCTGGCGGCGCACGTCCGGCATCCGTGCGTGCACGCCGATGCAATACCGCACGTTCGCGTCACGCAGCGCGCGGATGAAGCGCGGCGTGAGCATCACCGCGTCGCGAAGCTCCACCGCGTAGCACGCATCGCCTTCGAGCGGCGGCAGCGCGCCGAGAAACGTCGCGAGACGATCGGTAAAGCCCGATGGCTCGACGATCATCGCGTCGGGCAGCGGCGGGATTTGAAACACGAGCGCGCCGGCCTTCGCGCCCAGGCCGCCGATGCACGGCGTCACGAACTCGTCGATGGCGATGCGCGCGTCGAGAAACGCGGGGTTCCCGGAACCGGGCGCGCCGCGCTCGCCGCGGATGAAGGCGTCGGTGACGGAGGCGGGCGCCTTCACGATGAAGCGGAAATGCTCCGGCACCTGCGATGCGTAGCGCGCATATTCCGCGAGCGACAGTGGCGCGTAGAACGAGCGGTCGATCGACACGCTTCTCAGTAGCGGATGCGCGGAGTAAGCGGAAAGGCCGTCGCGGGACAGTTTGGTGTTCGAATAATCGTCGCCGTAGACGATGCCTCGCCAGCCCGGAAACGACCACGTCGATGTGCCGAGATGCACGCCCGGTGGTAGCCGTCGTGCCAGCGTCTCCAGTTCCGGCTGCGAAACCGCGGGCTGCACGCCGCGCCTCTTCGAAGCGGCAGCAGGCACGGGCGCGGCTGAACCGAACAGATCGGACTGTTCGTCGTTGTTATCGTCCGCGCTTGCGTCGATCAGCGTTTCATCGTGACTCAGAGCGGCTTCTCGTAGATATACCGCCGCGACCACGGCAGCGTCCGGGCGCTGCGTCCGGCCTTGCGGCAGACGACCTGATAGATCGAGACGTCGTCGTTCTCGAACGCATAGGCGCAGCCCGCCAGATACACGCGCCAGATGCGGAATTTCTCGTCGTCGACGAGCTTTCTCGCTTCTTCCGCATGCGTCTCGAAGTTGTGAGCCCACAGATCGAGCGTATGCGCGTAGTGACGCCGCAGGCTTTCGACATCGACAGCCTCCAGCCCGCCGCGCTGCATGCTTTCGAGCGCGAGGCTGATATGCGGCAGCTCGCCGTCCGGAAACACGTACTTGTCGATGAACTCGCCGCCGCCGAGCGACGTCTCGCCGCTATCCGCATCCGACGACGTAATGCCGTGATTCATCGCCACGCCGTCGTCGACGAGCAGATCGTGAATCCGCGCAAAGTAGCCGGGCAGATTCTTGCGCCCGACGTGCTCGAACATGCCGACGCTCGTGATGCGGTCGAACTGTCCGGGCACATCGCGATAATCCTGCAAGCGGATTTCAATCTGGTCTTCGAGGCCGGCGTCCTTTACGCGCTGCGTCGCGAGCTTGAACTGATTTTCGGAAAGCGTGACGCCGACGCATTTCGCGCCGAACTTCTGCGCCGCGCGAATGACGAGCGCGCCCCAGCCGCAGCCGATATCGAGCAGGCGATGGCCCGGCTGCACCTGAATCTTGGTGAGAATGTGGTCGATTTTCTTGAGTTGCGCGGTGGCGAGGTCTTCGTCGCCATTTTCGAAATACGCGCAGGAGTACACCATGTTCTTGTCGAGCCAGAGCTGATAGAACTCGTTCGACACATCGTAGTGATACTGGATGGCTTTCTTGTCGGACGCCTTGGAATGAGTGAAGTAGCGTCGCACGCGGGCGAGCTTGCCGGCGCTCGTGACCGTGCTCTTCGCAAGCGAGTAGCCGATGTCGATGATGTCCGAGAGCTTGCCCTCGATATCGATCTTGCCCTTCACATACGCCTCGCCGAGATTGTCGAGGCTAGGCTCCAGCAAGTAGGGCAGTGCGGTCGCGCTCTTCACGTGCAGCGTCACCTGAGGCGCGGCAAAGCTGCCGAAGTCATGCTGCTGTCCGTCCCACAGCACGAGGCGCGCGGGGAGATTGGCCCTTTCCCGCACCTCGTCAACCCATTGCGTCAGCTTCTTCTCCCAGAACATGCTTGTTTCTCCGCGCTAAGAAAATCCAAGGTGAAGGCTCGCGCCCTCATGTTCGTTGCCCCGTGTTGCGCCGGCCGTGCTTCTTGCGATGCTTTCTGGCGTGCCTGCCTTACGGTGCGAGCCGCGTGATGCGCCACGGGCCGTCGGCGCCATCGCGCGTATAGACGATGCGGTCATGCAGCCGCGAGGGCCGTCCCTGCCAGAACTCGATCGTCTCGGGCACGAGCCGGTAGCCGCCCCAGTGCGGCGGGCGCGGCGGCGCGTCGCCGTATCGCGCGATCATGTCGCGCTCGCGCGTTTCGAGCGTCTCGCGGCTGTCGAGCGGCTGGCTCTGGTCCGATGCCCACGCCCCGATGCGCGATCCGAGCGGACGCGACGCGTAGTACGCATCGCTTTCTTCGTTGCTCGTTTTCACGACCGTGCCCTCGATGCGTACCTGTCGCTCGAGTTCGATCCAGTGAAACAGCAGGCTCGCCGCCGGATTCTCCGCGAGTTCGCGGCCCTTGCGGCTATCGTAATTGGTGAAAAAAACAAAGCCACGCTCGTCGACGCCCTTGATGAGCACGATGCGCGCGGACGGGCGGCCTCGTGCGTCGACGGTGGCGAGCGTCATCGCGTTGGGCTCGGGCAGCTTGGCATCGAGCGCCTGGGCGAACCAGGTTTGGAACTGGCGCACCGGGTTGGGATCGACGTCAGCGGCGTCCAGCGCGCCGCGCGAATAATTCTTTCGAAGGTCTGCTAAGGTCGTCATTTTTATGCAAACGCTACAATCGCGTCAGTATAGCCAAGGTGATACGTTCTTGCCCCGTTTACCACGGGCTTGCAATGACCGGCGTCAAGGCATCGAAGAGGGAGGACATAATTCTTCGTTCGCATCGGCTGCGGCTATCACGGCTTCGGTATCGATAAGGCAGAATACGCAATTCAGCGGCACTTTGCATGAATGGACTGCGCACTACCATGCGTCGACAGCCGCCTGTAAGCCTTGATGAGCGGGCGTTTGCGTCCGTCACCCATTTTGCACCAACGCCATGACTTCACCTGATTCCGCCGTCACGCTTTCCGTCGAAGACGCCGCCGACCGCGAGCGGCGCTTCGGCGGCATCGCACGTTTGTATGGCGCGGACGCGCTCGCCGCGTTCGAGCGCGCGCATGTCGCGGTCATCGGCATCGGCGGAGTGGGATCGTGGGTGGCGGAGGCGCTGGCACGCAGTGCGGTCGGCACGCTGACGCTGATCGACCTCGATAACGTCGCCGAGAGCAATACGAATCGTCAGATTCACGCGCACGACGGCAACTATGGCAAGGCGAAGGTAAGCGCGATGGCCGAGCGCATCGCGTTGATCGATCCTGCGTGCAATGTGCGGCAGGTCGAAGATTTCGTCGAGCCCGGCAATTTCGATGCGACGCTCGGCGGCGGCTTCGACTTCATCGTCGATGCCATCGACAGCGTGCGTACCAAGACGGCGTTGATCTCCTGGTGCGTGGCGCGCAAGCAGGCGCTCATCACCGTGGGCGGCGCGGGCGGGCAACTCGATCCGACGCGCATTCGCATCGACGATCTTGCGCTCACCATTCAGGACCCGCTGCTCTCGAAAGTGCGCGGCCAGTTGCGCAAGCAGCACGGCTTTCCGCGCGGGCCGAAGTCGCGCTTCAAGGTCAGTGCGGTGTATTCGGACGAGCCGCTCATTTATCCCGATGCCCCCGCGTGCGATATCAGCGAAGGCGCAGAGCATCTTGAGACGGGCGCGAACTACGCGGGGCCGGTCGGGCTGAATTGCGCGGGCTTCGGTTCGAGTGTCTGCGTGACGGCGAGCTTCGGTTTTGCGGCGGCGGCGTTCGTCCTTCGGGAACTGGCGAAACGGGCGGATTGACCGCCGGATCGGCGTGGATGCACAAACGGCCAGCTTTTTAGCTGGCCGTTTGCGTTTGTACGGCGACGATCAATTCATCGCCGCGCTCAGCCTGCGCCGCCAGCGCGACACGAGATCCGGCTGATTCGATGCCAGTTCGAAGACCGAGAGCATCGTCTTGCGGCCAACGTCGTCCATGAAGGCGCGGTCGCGTTGCACGATCGCCAGCAGATGTTCCAGCGCGCCTTCATAGTCGCGGCCCGCGATCAGCCGGTTGGCCAGCGCGAAGCGCGCTTCGAGATCGTCGGGATTCGCATTCACCGCGCCGATCAGCGCGTCGGCGGGCGGCAGTTCGGCTGCGGCTTCGGCGGCGTCCAGCTCGGTTTTCAGCGCGTTGTAGCGGGCATCGATGCCTTGCGTCGTCTTCGGCGACAGCAGCTTGTCCTCGTCCTTCGCCTCGTCGATGCGCCGCTCCGCGAGCAGCCATTCGATCAGGTCGAGACGGGCGTCGTCGTAGCCCGGATCGAGCGCGAGCGCGGCCTTGATGCGGTCGATCGCCTCCTTGCGGTTGCCTGTTGCCCACGCGTTATGCGCGGCGTTGCGCTCGGCATCGGCGCCGTCGGGCACGAGCTTGTCGAGGAACGCGCGCAACTGGCCTTCGGGCAGCACGCCGATGAACTGATCGATCGGCCGGCCTTCCGCGAATGCGATCACGTGCGGAATGCTGCGCACCTGGAAGTGCTGCGCAAGCTCCTGATTCTCGTCGACGTTCACCTTGACGAGCTTCCATGCGCCGCCGGCTTCGGCTTCCAGCCTTTCCAGCATGGGGCCAAGCGTCTTGCAGGGGCCGCACCAGGGCGCCCAGAAATCGACGAGGACGGGCGCGAGCATCGACGCGTTGATGACGTCGCTCTCGAATGTGGCAAGGGTGGTATCCATGCGTTCTCTCCTCATGCTTGTGATTTGTGTCGACATCCTAGTTGGGGACGCCCGACGCATGTATCAATGGTTCACGCTTCCGGCGCACGCTGTTCGCGGCGCGGCGGCGGCAACGGAATGAACTCCGTCTCGCCCGGAACCTCGCCCATGCGCTGCTCGCTCCATGCGAGCTTGGCGGCTTCTATCTTGTCCCGCGAACTCGATACAAAGTTCCATTCGATGAAGCGCGTGCCGTCGAGCGGCGCGCCGCCGAGCAGCATCACGACCGCGCCGCTCGTGCTCGCGAGTTGCACGGCCGCGCCTGGCGTCAGCACGGACATCTGCTGCGGCGGGACGGCAACGCCGTCGACCGACAAATCGCCATCGACGAGATAGACGCCGCGTTCCTCGTGCTCGGCGTCGAGCGTGAGTTCGCTGCCCGGCGCGAAGTGCGCGGCGACGTAGAGCGTCGGCGAGAAAGTGCGCGTCGGGGCTGTTGCGCCGAACGCGGTGCCCGCGATCACGCGCAAGGTGACGCCGCCGCGCTCGATTTGCGGGAGCGTCGTGGCTGCGTGATGTTCGAACGACGGCTCCACTTCCTCGCTCGCGACCGGCAGCGCAACCCATGTCTGAATGCCGTGCATTGTCTGCCCGCTCGCGCGCTCTTCGTCGGGCGTGCGCTCCGAATGGACGATGCCGCGCCCGGCGGTCATCCAGTTGACATCGCCCGGAACGATCTTCTGCACGGAACCGACGCTGTCGCGATGCATGATCGCGCCGTCGAACAGATAAGTGACGGTGGCAAGCCCGATATGCGGATGCGGCCGCACGTCGAGGCCCTTGCCGGGCACGAGGGTTGCGGGTCCGATGTGGTCGAAGAAGATGAAAGGTCCGACGGTGCGCGCCGCAAGCGCGGGAAGCACGCGCCTCACCATGAGGCCGCCGACGTCGTGTTGATGAGGTTTCAACTGCGCGCGAATCGTCGAGGACATGGCGGTTCACCGAAGAAAGGCGGGCGCCGGAATGGCGCACCAGAACTGCCGATTCTACCGGTGGCCGCCAGGCGGCGCATTGCCCGGGCCCCGGGCGTGCGCTGATCCTTTCGAAGTTCCGTGCGGTCGTGACCGGCCGCGCTTTTTGAAGCTGCGTGCAGGTCGCGCAATCTTGATAGGAGAGGGAAACAATGAGCAAGAACAAACTTTTGATCGCCATCACCGCGGGCCTTTTCACGGCTACTGCCGCAACTGGCGCGTTTGCGCAGACCTCGTCGGGCAACTCCTCGGCGGCAATGGGCGGCGATACCTCCACGGCCACTCAGGGCGACGCATCGGCGGGAACGGGTTCCGGCACCACGACCAAGAAGCACCACAAGGCGCGCAAGCACGGCACGCAGTCGTCGGCAGCAACCAAGAAGACGCCGGAAGCCGAAACCGGCAACAATGCGGGCACCGAGTCCGGCCAGAGCAAGTAAAGCGTCTTCGTTCGCGAAGGCTGCGAGCGCCCGCGCCGTCGAACGGCGCGGGCGCTTTTCACATTCCTTCCCCAATCCCACGCCGGCCGCAGGTTTTGACAATCCTTCGCGCGCGCCCTTCGCTACACTCGCCTGATTGCGCATGCGGCGCACGACAAGAGGGGAATGGCGATGTCGCCCAGGGATTTGCTGATTGCAACGGTGGTTATTTTTGCGTGGGGCGTGAACTTCGTCGTCATCAAGCTGGGGCTGCATGGCGTCCCGCCGATGCTGCTCGGCGCGCTGCGTTTCGCGCTCGCGGCGCTGCCCGCATTCTTCGTCAAGCGTCCGCAGATTCCGCTGCGATGGCTCTTCGCCTACGGTCTCACCATCTCCCTCGGGCAGTTCGCGCTGCTCTTCTATGGCATGTCCGTCGGGATGCCGGCGGGCCTCGCGTCGCTCGTGCTGCAGGCTCAGGCGTTCTTCACGCTGATTTTCGCCGCGATGTTCCTCGGCGAGCGCATTCGCGCGGCCAACGTGATCGGTCTACTGATCGCGGCGGCGGGTCTCGCGCTGATCGGCATGCACGGCGGCCAGGCGATGACCCTTACCGGCTTTCTCTTCACGCTAGGGGCCGCGTCGATGTGGGCGCTCGGCAACATCGCGACGAAGCGCATGGGCAAGGTCGATCTGCTGTCGCTCGTCGTGTGGGCGAGCCTGATTCCGCCGCTGCCGTTCCTCGTGCTGTCGCTGATCTTCGAAGGCCCGGCGCGTATCGAGTCGAGCCTCGCGTCGATCCCGCTCGTGTCGGTGCTCGCGGTGTGTTACCTCGCGTTCATCGCGACGCTGGTCGGATATAGCTTGTGGGGCAAACTGCTCGCGCGCTATGCGGCGGGCCAAGTCGCGCCGTTCTCGCTGCTCGTGCCGGTGATCGGCCTGGCGTCGGCGGCGCTGTTTCTCGATGAAGGAATGAGTTCGATGGAAGTCGCGGGCGCCGCGCTCGTGATGGCGGGGCTCGCCGTGAACGTGTTCGGCGGGCGGATCGTGCAGCGGTTCGCGTCGGCGGCGCGGTAATCGTCGGGCGGGCGCGCAATGCGCCCGCCATCGCAAGCATCAGGTCATCCGGCTCTTCGCGAGCGGCGGATTTGCCGCGAAATACCGCTTGATGCCCTTCATGATGGCGTTGGCCATCTTGTCGCGATAGGCGTCGTCGTTCAGGTGCGCTTCCTCTTCGGGATTGCTGATGAACGCCGTTTCGACGAGGATCGACGGAATATCCGGCGCTTTCAGCACGGCGAAGCCCGCCTGCTCGACCGATCCCTTGTGCAGCTTGTTGATGCCGCCGATCTCGTTCAGCACGAAGTTGCCGTAACGCATCGAGTCGCGGATTTGCGCGGTCGTGGACATGTCGAAGAGGGCGCGGCTCACGCTCGCGTCGTTCGTCTTCACGTTGATGCCGCCGATCTGGTCCGATGCGTTCTCCTTGGTCGCCATCCAGCGCGCCGCCGCGCTCGATGCGCCATGTTCCGACAACGCGAACACCGACGAGCCACGCGCCGACGGCGTCGTGAACGCGTCCGCGTGAATCGATACGAACAGGTCCGCGCCCACGCGCTGCGCCTTCTGCACGCGCACGTTGAGCGGCACGAAGAAGTCGGCGTCGCGGGTCATCATCGCGCGCATGTTCGGCTGGGCGTCGATCTTCGCGCGCAGCTTCTTCGCGATATCCAGCGCGATGTGCTTCTCGTACGTGCCGTTGCCGCCGATCGCGCCGGGGTCTTCGCCGCCGTGTCCCGGATCGATGGCGACGGTCAAAAGGCGCGTGGTACCGGAGCGGTCCTGCTTCGGTGCGGAGAACGCGTACTGGTCGTTGTCGTCGTCGTCTTTCTTCGCGATGACCGGCGGCGCGACGCGCGGCTTCGGCGTCGCGGGCGCAGGCTTCGGCACGGCCGGCGCGGGTGTGTCGGTCGAACTATCGCCTTGCGCGTACTTCTGGAAGAACTCGTCGGTCGAATCCTGCGCGAGCGGTTTCTGCGTGGTCGCGGGGCCGGAGAGCGTCGCGGGCGGCGGCGTCGACGGATTCGGATTGGCGCGGTCGAATGCTTCCTGCTTGCGCTCGGTCTGGGCGAGCAGTTCCATCAGCGGATCGGGCGCGACGGCCGGGTACAGGTCGAACACGAGGCGATACTTGTAGCTGCCGATCGGCCCGAGCGTGAACACCTGCGGCTTCACGGAGCCTTTCAGATCGAACACCATCCGCACCACATGCGGCTGATACTGCCCGACGCGCACCGCCTGAATCTGCGGATCGTTCGGCGTGATCTTCGATACGAGCTCGCGCAAGGCCTGATCCAGATCGATGCCGTTCAGATCGACGACGAGCCTGTCCGGTCCCTGAAGCAACTGGTTGCTGTTCGTGAGCGGCTGGTCGGATTCGATGGTCACGCGCGTGTAATCGCGCGCCGGCCACACGCGCACGCCGAGCACGGAGCTGGCGTGCGCGAGCTTCGGCCCGGCGAGCGCGAGCACGAGCGTCGATGCGCCCGCGCGCAGCACCTGGCGTCGGCGCCAGTTGTGCGGCGCGCTCGCGCTCGATTCGATCGAGTGGAACGGCTTGATCAGCATCTTTCGAGACATGTCTTTCCTGTTTCGCTAAACGCCCGCGCGGTCAGCACGCGGCCTTCTTCTTCGTTCGACTGCGTCGTTTCCATGGGTGCGATGCCGCTGTCCGGCAGCGTCAGCGCGAAAACGAGGTCCGGCACGCCGAGCAAGCCGCCCGCTTGCTGCGGCCACTCGACGAGGCACAACGCGCCCCGGTCGAAATACTCGCGAAACCCGGCGTCGGCCCATTCCGCGGAATCGGCGAAGCGATAGAGATCGAAGTGATACACGTCGAGCGGACCGCCTGGCGCATCCAGCGAATACGGCTCGACGAGCGTGTAAGTGGGGCTTTTCACGCGGCCCGCGTGACCGAGCGCACGCAGCGTCGCGCGCACGAGCGTGGTCTTGCCCGCGCCGAGGTCGCCGATCAACTGGACTTGCAAGCCGTGGAATGGTTCAGACGACGCTAGTGTTCGCGTCTCGCCGATAGCGCGTGCGAAGCGCTCACCGAACGCGAGCGTCGCGGCTTCGTCGCGCAGTTCGAAGCGGCGTTCGATGAGCGCGGCGGGTGAATCGGATGTCGATGGTGCGGGGCTTTCGGGCATTGCTCGTAAAATGTCGTGATGAACCGATTGCCGGAACACTCCGATGAAGTCACGACTGCGGCGAGCGACGCCGCCGTCGAGCCGCGTGCCTTGCATCGCCTCGAAGGCGACGAGGCGGGGCTGGCGGAGCTCGCGCAGCGCATCAAGGCGTGGGGGCGCGAGCTGGGATTCGGTGCGGTCGGAATCAGCGATACCGACCTGACGGACGCCGAGGAAGGCCTCGCCAGTTGGCTCGAAGCAGGCTATCACGGCGAAATGGATTATATGGCCAAACATGGGATGAAACGCGCGAGGCCGGCCGAGCTTGTGGCCGGCACGCGACGCGTCATCACCGCGCGCATGGCCTATCTGCCGGCCGCGACGCTCGCGTCCACAGGCGATGAAAGTGTCGCGACAGCGGACGGTCAGAAGAACGACTGGCGCGCGATCGAATGGAAGCGGCTCGCGCAGCCCGCGCAGGCACAGGTGTCGATCTATGCGCGCGGCCGCGATTATCACAAGGTCATGCGCAACCGGTTGCAGCAGCTGGCCGAGCGTATCGAGAAGGAGATCGGCGCGTTCGGGCATCGCGCGTTCACGGATTCCGCGCCGGTCCTCGAAGTGGCGCTCGCGCAGAAGGCGGGCAACGGCTGGCGCGGCAAGCACACGCTATTGCTGGATCGCGATGCCGGTTCGCTGTTCTTTCTCGGCGAGATTTACGTCGATCTGGCGCTGCCCGTCGATCCCGAACCGGAGCACGACGGCGCGCACTGCGGACAATGCACGCGCTGCATCGGCGCGTGTCCGACGGGGGCGATCATCGGGCCGTATCGCGTGGATGCGCGGCGCTGCATTTCGTATCTGACGATCGAGCTGCACGGCAGCATTCCGGAAGACCTGCGGCCGCTAATCGGCAATCGCGTGTACGGCTGCGACGATTGCCAGCTCGTGTGTCCGTGGAACAAGTTCGCGCAGGCCGCGCCGGTTGCGGACTTCGACGTGCGGCACGGGCTGGATCGCGCGACGCTCGTCGAACTGTTCGCATGGAGCGCCGATGACTTCGATACGCGCATGCAGGGCAGCGCGATCCGGCGCATCGGACATGAGCGATGGCTGCGCAATATCGCGGTGGCGATGGGCAACGCGTTGCGCGATGCGTCGCTCGATGCGCGCGAACGCGGCGCGATCATCGGCGCGCTGCACGCGCGCGCGGACGATGCGTCGGCGCTCGTGCGCGAGCATGTGACGTGGGCGCTGGAGCAGGGGGACAGGCATGAGTAACGTGTCGTCATTCGATGCCGTCATCGACGCGCCGTTCGGCAAAGTCGGCATCCGCGCCGACGATCGCTTCGTGCGCGAAATCGTCTATCTGCCGCACGAGACGCCGAACGTCGATCCGGGCAAACCGCTCGCGCAGGAAGCCGCGATGCAGATTCGCCGTTACTTCGATGCATCGACGATGCGCTTCGATCTTCCGCTCGCCATCGGCGGCACCGCGTTTCAACAGCGCGTGTGGCGCGGCATCGGCGCAATCGCGGCGGGACACGTCTGGACCTACGGACAGCTTGCGCGCGAAATCGGCAGCGTGCCGCGCGCAGTCGGGCAGGCGTGCGGCTCCAATCGGCTGCCGATCGTGATACCGTGCCACCGGGTCGTGGCGTCGGGCGGGATCGGCGGATTTGCGCATCATCCCTGCGACGGCTTTTTTCGTGACGTGAAGCGCTGGCTGCTGGCGCATGAAGGTGTATCGATCGGATGACGAGCGCAATCATTGAAGAACCGCAAACGCCTGAGCTGATCGCGAGCAGCGATGCGATCGATCTCTTCTGCGATGCATTGTGGCTCGAACACGGGCTCGCGAAGAATTCACTCGACGCGTACCGGCGCGACTTGCGGCTCTTCGCGGAGTGGCTCGCGAAGACGCGCGGCGCGTCCATCGACGCCGCCAGCGAAGCCGACATGAACGGCTACATGGCCGCGCGCCGCAGCGACAAGGCGACTTCCGCGAACCGGCGTCTTTCGGTGTTTCGCCGCTACTACGCGTGGGCGATGCGCGAACATCGGGCCATTGCCGACCCGACGCTCAAGCTGCGCTCGGCCAAGCAGCCGCCGCGCTTTCCGTCCACGCTCAACGAGGCGCAAGTGGAAGCGCTGCTCGGCGCGCCCGATATCGAAACGCCGCTCGGCCTGCGCGACCGCACCATGCTGGAGCTGATGTACGCGAGCGGCCTGCGCGTGACCGAACTCGTCACGCTCAAGACCGTTGAGCTTGGTCTCAACGAGGGCGTCGTCCGCGTGATGGGCAAAGGCTCGAAAGAGCGTCTCGTGCCGTTCGGCGAAGAGGCGCACGGCTGGATCGCGCGATATCTGCGCGAATCGCGTCCGGCGCTGCTCGGCCCGCGCGCCGCCGATGCGCTTTTCGTCACCGCACGCGGCGAGGGCATGACGCGTCAGCAGTTCTGGAACATCATCAAGCGCCATGCGCTGAACGGCGGCGTGCATGCGCCGCTCTCGCCGCACACGCTGCGTCACGCATTCGCGACGCATCTGCTCAATCACGGCGCGGACCTGCGCGTGGTGCAATTGCTGCTCGGCCACTCCGATATTTCGACCACGCAGATCTACACGCACGTCGCCCGCGAGCGGCTGCAGAAACTGCATCGCGAGCATCATCCGCGCGGCTGAGATCGGCGGTGATACCTCGCGTGGCTCATGCCGTGCTGGCAGCCGGCGCATAGAGCAGCAGGACGCTCGCAATGAGCAGCGTCGCGCCGGCAAGCGTTCGCAGCGACATCGCTTCGCCGAGCACGACGCCGAACAGCATGATTTCGAGTATCGTCACCGCGACCATCAGCGGGTACGCGACGCTCAGTTCCACGCGCTTCAACGCGAGCGCATACAGCACGAAGCCCGCGCCGTACGCGCCGATCGCACCGAGCCGGTAGATCAGCGGACGCGCCTGCATGCCGAACAGCAACGCTCCGCCCTCGGACGGAAGCGTGCCGGCAAGACGCAGCAAGATACTCGCGAGCGCACTGCACGTGCCGCTCAGCAAAAGCGTGATGTATTGCATCGTTGAGATAGGTCAGATCGCGGCGACCACGGTCGCCACGCACAGGCAAATGATGAAAAGGCTCATCCGGTTCCTGATCGCGTAGACGATCGGGTCGTCGTGCATCTCGCCGCGAAACGCGAGCATCCACACGCGGCTTACCCAGTACAGCAGAAGGCCGAAGAGCACCCACAGCGCCTGCGGATGCCGATAGAGAAGCCGCACGTCCGAAGAGTTCACGTAGAGCGCCAGCACCACCACGGCCGCATAGGCCGACGCGGTGCCGAACGAACGAAGAATGCCGAGGTCCTGCGTGACATAGCCCCGCCCGGCGGCGGATACCTTGCCGTCGCGAAGCAGCGCGTCCAGTTCGGTGTAGCGCTTGACCATCGCGAGACTCAGGAAGATGAGCACCGAGAACATGATGAGCCAGTCGGACAACACGATGTCCGCAGCCACGCCGCCCGCGATGATGCGCGACGTATAAAGCGCCGCGAGCGTGAAGACGTCGATGAGCATCATGCGCTTGAGCTTGAACGAATAGGCCAGCGTCGTGATGAAATAGCCGCCGATCACGAGCTGGAAGTTCGGTTCGAGCCGCGCTGCGAGCGCAGCGGATGCGACGAGCAGCGTCACCGTCAGCGCCATCCCGAACGTGAGCGGCAACTGACCCGATGCGAACGGCCGGTTGCGCTTTTTCTCGTGACGGCGGTCCGAGTCGAGATCGAGCATGTCGTTGAGCAGATATACCGCCGACGCGCAGAAGCTGAAAGAGAAGAACGCGACCGTTTCGGCGAGCAGCATCGACGGATCGGTGAAGCGGTGCGACGCGAGCAGTGGAACGAAGATCAGCAGGTTCTTCACCCACTGATAGACGCGCATTTCCTTGATCGTCAGCGCAACGAGCGAACGCTTCTGCTCGAAGAAGACGATCGTCTTGTTGACGCCCTCAGCCGCCGCTGCGATATGCCGGTCGCCGACGACGATCGCCTGCCGCGCCTGCCGCCACACGGGGACATCGGCGCGTGCATTGCCGCAGTAATCGAAGCCCTGCGCACCGAATTCCTTCGTCAGCGCGCCGGCCTTGTGACGGCCCTTGAGATTGTGGGCGTCGTCGCTCGCCAGCACGCCCTTGAAAATGCCGAAGTGGTTCGCGATCTGTTCGGCGACCTGCTGGTTGGATGCGGTGCAAAGATACAGATCACGTCCGTATGAGCGCTGCTCGTGCAGATACGCGACGAAGCGCGCGTTGTACGGCAGCACGGACACGTCGATGGCCACGCGCGCTGCAATCTGCGCCTTCAGATAGGCCCTTCCGCGCATCAGCCAGACGATGCTCAACAGTGCATAGAGCGGATTTTTCTTGACGAGCACGAGAAACGATTCAACGAGAAGATCGGTGGCGGTCAACGTGCCATCCAGATCGACGCAGAGGGGAACGCTTGCTTCGGACATAGCTTCCTCGACGCTGTAATTCGTCTGTCGATTCGGGTGCGGCTCGTTGAATCGTTTGCGCACAGAATAGCGATGCGTTACTTCTCCGCTCTGTGCGCTAGGACACTCGAGTTGCGCGCCCGCCGATGCAGGGCAGTCATTTCCAGCCTGACGGCATGCCTGCGCCTGTGTCTCCGCGATCTTGCTCCGACGAATCCGCAACGCGTACCCGATAGCGGGCGGAACGCGCGATCGCGCCGTGATTGCCGAGGCGCGACGGCGACGGCGCCGCTTCGTCGAGGCCGTTGCCGCTCTGGATATCCGCGACCGCGCGCACGTTCGCCTGCTCGAGAACGAGCGCGATGTTGACGCAGAAGATCATCAGTACACCGACGATCAGCATGCTCAGATTGCGCAGTTCGTCGTGAAAACCGAACGCCATGAAAAGCGGCACGTTGATCGCAATGGCGATCTGCACGTGACGCCGCAGTGCCAGCGGCAGTTTGCTCCAGCCCGAGCGAAGAAGGATGGCGGCAATGGCTATCGTAATGATGTTGAAGCCCTTCGCCATTACCACGCCGTAGTTGTATTCGAACCGCAGATAGCTCAACGGATGAACCAGGAAGTTGAGATTCTCATAAAGGTTGAACGCCACGATACCGCCGCCATTGCCGGCGTATTTCAGCTTGATGACGAAGTTGATTGCGCCAGCGATCGCAAGCATGACGGCCTGCAACGTCAACACCTTGCCGAGCGAATAGCGCGCATGAAGAAACGGAAACAGCGTGAGCGTGAAAAACAGGAACGATTCCTTGTTGAACGTGGCGATGACCGTCAGCGGAATGAGCCACAGCGCCCGGCCTCTCGCCGCGAGCCATACTGCGAGATTCATGAACAGAAGTTCGGGGAAGTCGTAGAAATACGCTCCATCGGTCAGGATCAACGGAAAGATCGCGGCGAGCGCCATCGGTGCGAGCGTGCTCGCCGTGCGATTCATCTGGAACGCCATGCAGACGGCGCGCATCGCGAACAGCGCCAGGAATAGCGCGGTGAACGACATGCCGAAGATCAGGTAATAACGAAGCGCGTACTGCGGATTATGCGCATCCACCGCGTTGGGATAGAACCATGTGATCGGGTGATGCGTACGGTTGTCGTCCATCAGCACGCTGGTGATGCGCTCTTTCAGCGTCCGGGGCATCGCACGTTCGGCGCTGTTTGCGATCGCCGGCAGCAGTTGCCGGTACACGAACGGACGCTCGATCGTTCCATCCAGCATCGCGGGCAGCGCCCACTGCGGCGTCTGATCGCGGAACTGCCATTTCGTGAAATAGCCGTTGAACGACGCCGCCGCGACCACGTAATACATCACGACGAGCAGCATCCAGCGAACACCGCGGCGCAAGACCGGTTCGTTGAACATTGCGATCTCCAGACGGTTGATCGACCGAGGCGCGTTTCGACTTCGGTGTGTTGCACATGAGCGAGCGGCCCGAACCGCCTCGCGCATGTTCGCTGATGTCTATTTTGGCGAAGGTGGGGTACCGCACATTTCGCGAAGTTCGAACCAAGCCGCACCGTCGTGCGAATAACTTTGCTTTGGAAACGGTGCGTGCTTTCGGTAGCACCGCATAGACTCATCACTTAATTAAGGAGCGCAGAACGTCCGTTTCATTCAGTCACGATGGGTCGAGCACAAGAAAGGCGCGTTCGTTCGTAGAACGCTTCAGATATCCGCGCCCCGCATCAGTCCCCGCGCGATGATCACCTGCTGAATCTGCGACGTGCCTTCGTAAAGCCGGAAGAGCCGCACGTCGCGATAGAACCGCTCGATGCCGTACTCCGCGATATATCCCGCGCCGCCATGCACCTGCACCGCGCGGTCCGCGACGCGCCCGCACATCTCGGTGGCGAAGTACTTTGCGCACGACGCCTCGATCGATACGTCGCGGCCCTCGTCGCGGCGGCGCGCGGCATCGAGCACCATGCATTCGGCGGCGTACAGTTCGGCCTTGCTGTCGGCGAGCATGCCCTGCACGAGCTGAAATTCCGCGATCGGCTGACCGAACTGGCGGCGCTCCATCGCGTAGGCGAGGGCGTCGCGCAACATGCGCTTGGCCGCGCCCACCGCGATCGCCGCAATGTGGATGCGCCCCTTGTCGAGCGTTTTCATCGCCGTTCTGAAGCCGACGCCTTCCACGCCGCCGATCAATTGCCGCGCCGGCACGCGGCAGTTCTCGAAGACGACGTCGCTGGTATGCGCGCCGCGCTGGCCCATCTTGCGGTCTGGCTTGCCAAGCGAGAGCCCCGGCGTGTCGCGTTCGACGATGAACGCCGAGATGCCGCTCGCGCCTTTCGCATCGCTCGTGCGGGCCATTACGGTATAGATGCCCGCTTCCGGCGCGTTCGTGATGTAGCGCTTCGTGCCGTTGAGCACGTAGGCGTCGCCGTCCTTTTTCGCTGTCGTTCTGAGCGACGCGGCATCCGAGCCCGAATCCGGCTCGGTCAGGCAGAACGAGCCGATCAGTTCGCCCGCTGCGAGTTTCGGCAGATAGTGCGCCTTTTGTTCGTCCGTGCCGTCGAGCAGAATGCCGATCGAGCCGATGCCGTTGTTCGTGCCGATCATCGAGCGAAACGCCGGCGATGTCTGCCCAAGCTCGAACGCGATACGCACTTCTTCTTCCATCGTGAGGCCGAGCCCGCCGTACGCTTCGGGAATCGTGAGCCCGAACAGGCCGATTTCCCGCATCGCGTCGATGACATCGGCGGGAATAGCATCGGTTTCGTCGACTTCGCTTTCGCGCGGCACGAGCGTCTCGCGCACGAATCGGCGGATGGTGTCTTCAAGCAGCGTTTGCGTTTCGGTGTCGCGGATCATGATGGTTTCCTCCCTGGCGAACGATCGTACGGCACGCGCGGGCATTCGACCAGTTGGCCGAACGGCCGATGGTGAGCCGCGGGGCGCGCCGCTACAATGCGTCCATGCCGAAATCCAAACACGTATCCGAAACGCCCGCGACGCAATTCCTGCGCCGTCACAAGGTGGCGTTCGGGGAGCATCCTTACGATTACGTCGAGCACGGCGGTACCGAAGAGTCCGCGCGGCAGCTCGGCGTGGACGAGCATTGCGTCGTGAAGACGCTCGTGATGGAGGACGAGCACGCGAAGCCGCTCATCGTCCTGATGCACGGCGACCGGACCGTGTCCACGAAGAATCTCGCCCGGCAGACGGGCGCAAAGCGCATCGAGCCGTGCAAGCCCGAAGTGGCGAACCGGCATTCGGGCTATCTCGTCGGCGGAACCTCGCCGTTCGGCACGAAGAAAGCGATGCCCGTGTACGTCGAATCGAGCATTCTCGACCTCGACGCCATCTATCTGAACGGCGGGCGGCGCGGTTATCTCGTGAGCCTCGATCCGGCGGTGTTGACCAGGTTGCTCGACGCGAAACCCGTCCAGTGCGCGAGCGTCGATTAGAATGCTGACCGCGCTTTTCAAGACACAAGAGACAACATGATTTTTCTGATCGTCGCCGTCGCGTCCTATCTGATCGGCTCGATTTCATTCGCCGTCGTCGTAAGCAAGGCAATGGGCCTCGCCGATCCGCGTTCGTATGGCTCCGGCAATCCAGGCGCGACGAACGTGCTGCGCACCGGCAACAAGCGCGCGGCAATCCTGACGCTCATCGGCGATGCGTTCAAGGGCTGGCTGCCCGTGTGGCTCGTCGGGCATTTCGGCGCGGATTACGGCCTCGATGCGACAGGGCTTGCCACGGTCGTCGCGCTGTCGGCCATCGCCGTGTTCCTCGGGCATCTGTACCCGGTGTTCTTCAGATTCCAGGGCGGCAAGGGCGTGGCGACGGCGGCGGGCGTGCTGCTCGCGATTCATCCGGTGCTCGGGCTCGCCACGCTGCTGACGTGGCTGATCATCGCGTTCTTCTTCCGCTATTCGTCGCTTGCGGCGCTCGTCGCGGCCGCGTTCGCGCCGCTGTTTCAAGTGTTTCTGTTCGGGCCGAGCCGCGTCTCGCTCGCCGTGCTGGCGATGAGCGCGCTGCTCGTCTGGCGGCATCGCGCGAATATTTCGAAGCTGATCGCGGGGAAGGAAAGCCGGATCGGCGACAAGAAGAAGCCGGCGGCGGCCGAATAAAAAAAGCCGTTCCGCGTCGAGCGGAACGGCTTTCTTCCTTGATGCGCAGAGAAAGCGCTTAGTCGCGGAAATTGTTGAAGTCGAGCGGCGTGTCCGTCACGTCCTTCTTCAAAAGCGCAATGGTGCTCTGCAGATCGTCGCGCTTCGTGCCGGTCACGCGCACGGCGTCGCCCTGAATGCTCGCCTGCACCTTGATCTTGCTGTCCTTCACCATCTTGACGATTTTCTTCGCCAGATCGCCCGACACGCCTTTCTTGATCGTCACGACCTGCTTGAGCTTGTCGCCGCCGATCTTTTCCTGCTTGCCGTAGTCGAGGAACCGCACGTCGACGCCGCGCTTCGCCAGCTTCGAAAGCAGCACGTCCTTGACCTGACCGAGCTTGAAGTCGTCGTCGGCGTAGAGCGTCAGTTCGCGCTCCTTCTGCTCGACGCGTGAATCGGAACCCTTGAAGTCGAAGCGCGTCGAGATTTCCTTGTTGGATTGCTCGATGGCGTTCTTCACTTCGATCATGTTTGCTTCGCTGACGACGTCAAACGATGGCATCTGTTTTCCCCTTCTTGAGGCGAGCGCCCGGGAGCGGCTCGCGCAATCGCTATAATCACGGACCTGACGTCATTCTACCGACGCGCCCTGGATTTCCCCAAGACTGCGCGCGTTTCCCGGCTTCTCCACGCGGTTTCCCATGCCCCACGCTCAACTACTCGCGGATTACTCCCTGCGTCCGCACAACACATTCGGCTTCGACGTGCGCGTGCGCCATGCAATGCGAATCGACAGCGTCGATGCCGCCGCCGCGCTCGCGAACGACGCGCGCATCATCGACATGCCGAAGCTCGTGCTGGGCGGCGGCAGCAACGTCGTGCTGACGCGCGATTTCGACGGCGTCGCGCTCATCGTCGGCATCATGGGAAAGCGCGTGGTCGGCGAGGATGACGACGCGTGGCTCGTCGAAGCCGGCGCGGGCGAGAACTGGCACGACTTCGTCGCGTGGACGCTCGCACACGGCATGCCGGGCCTCGAAAACCTCGCGCTGATCCCCGGCACGGTCGGCGCGGCGCCGATTCAGAACATCGGCGCGTATGGCCTCGAAATGGGCGAGCGCTTCGAGCGGCTGCATGCGGTGGAACTCGCGACGGGCGCGCACGCCGAATTCGATCGCGACGCGTGCGCGTTGGGCTATCGCGACAGCTTCTTCAAGCGGGAAGGGCGCGGGCGCTACATCATCACGTCGGTCGTCTTCCGGCTGCCGAAAGCGTGGACGCCACGCGCCGATTACGCCGATGTCGCTCGCGCGCTGGAAGGCGCATCGGCTCGTGACGCGCAGGCCATCTTCGATGCCGTCATCGCCGTGCGCCGCGCCAAGCTGCCGGACTGGACCGTGCTGGGCAACGCGGGGAGCTTCTTCAAGAATCCGGTCGTCAGCGCGGATGCGTTCGAATCGCTGCAAGCGCGTGAGCCGGGCGTCGTGTCGTACCGTCAGGCCGATGGTCAGGTGAAGCTCGCCGCCGGATGGCTGATCGACCGTTGCGGCTGGAAAGGGCGCGGCATCGGCGGGGCGGCGGTGCACGAGCGGCAGGCGCTCGTGCTCGTGAATCGCGGGAATGCGACCGGGGCGGAAGTGATCGAACTCGCCGAAGCAATCAAACGCGACGTGCTTACGCGCTTCGGCGTCGAACTGGAAATGGAACCGGCCTGCCTCTGAATCCGCGGATGCGGGTCAGTGGTTCAACTTGCCGAGCAGCAGATACTCCATCAGCGCCTTCTGCACGTGCAGGCGATTCTCCGCCTCGTCCCAGACCACGCTCTGCGGCCCGTCGATCACTTCCGCGCTCACTTCCTCACCGCGATGCGCGGGCAGGCAGTGCATGAAAAGCGCGTCGGGATGGGCGCGCGCCATCATCTCGGCGTCGACGCAATAGTCCGCGAACGCCTTCATGCGCGCCTCGTTTTCCGCTTCGAAGCCCATGCTGGTCCAGACGTCCGTTGTCACGAGGTCCGCGCCCTGGCAGGCTTCGTTCGGATCGGCGAATTCCTGATAGAACGGCGCGCTATCCGCCGATACCAGCGCGTGATCCAGCTTGTAGCCGTGTGGCGTCGACAGCCGCAGCTTGAAGCCGAGGATTTGCGCGGCTTCGATCCAGGTGTACAGCATGTTGTTGGCGTCGCCGATCCACGCGACGGTCTTGCCGTGAATCGGCCCGCGATGCTCGTAGAACGTGAAGATATCGGCGAGCACCTGACACGGGTGGTATTCGTTGGTCAGCCCGTTGATGACCGGCACGCGCGAGCTTTCGGCGAAGCGCCGGATGATGTCCTGCCCGAACGTGCGGATCATGATGATGTCCACCATGCGCGAAATGACCTGCGCCGAATCTTCGATCGGCTCGCCGCGGCCAAGCTGCGTGTCGCGCGTGTTCATGAAGACCGCGTGGCCGCCGAGCTGGAAGATGCCGGCTTCGAACGACAGGCGCGTGCGCGTCGAGCTCTTTTCGAAGATCATCGCGAGCGTGCGATCGTGCAGCGGATGGTACGTCTCGTAGTTCTTGAACTTGCGCTTCAGGATGCGGGCGCGTTCGAGCACGTACTCGTAGTCGTCGAGCGAAAAATCCTTGAACTGAAGATAGTGGCGAATTTTCTTGGCGGTCATGAAAACGCAAGCGGCGGCTTCGAACCGGCCGCGCGACTCGAACTGCGAGCGTCGCCAGACCGGGCGCCGCCGCCGTCGGAGTGGGTATCGCGTTCGAGCATAAAGGATTTTGCGAACTTTTACGAGGCTGGCCGAAAGGCGAGTGCGCCATCGAGAAGCCCGGCCTACGGCGCTCTCCGGCCCTTGGGCAGCCCGTCGGGCGTCCGTGTGCGCTGCGGAAAAGAGGGCGCTGCGGTATAATCGCCGGCGCTTGTCTCAGCAACTCTGCAACACTCAGTAACGCCCAGCACCGTTTCACGCGCTCAGCCGGCGAAGCTCGCAAGAGACCGCTGCATTGCCTTGGCGTATGCGAATCCGCCGTGCTGCCGAGTCCGCCATCGTGTCGCGGGCGTGAACGGTCCTCATCGGGCAGGTTCGCAAGCATCGCCCGGCGCCGTTGCGTGCCGGCGGCGCGCATCCCGCGTCGAGCGTGTGCATTCGCCGGTGCCTGCCACCGGCCGACAAAAGGTATCGCTACATGGCTGAATCATCCCCGACCCAGTATTTCATTCAAGGCATTACCAAGAACGGGAGAAAGTTTCGCCCGAGCGACTGGTCGGAGCGCCTCTGCGGAGTCATGTCGGCGTACGGTCCGAAAGCGAAGGGGCCGAATGCGCGGCTGCAGTATTCCATCTACGTGCGTCCGACGATGATTGGCGACATCAAGGTCGTCATTCTCGATGCGCGTCTGCGCGAGATCGAGCCGATGGCCTTCGACTTCGTGTTGAACTTCGCGAAGGACAACGATCTGCAGGTGACGGAAGCGTGCGAACTGCCGCCGCATCACGGCACGCAGACAGCGACGCCGCCGAAAGCCTGATCGGTGAGAACGAAAAAACGCAAGCCGACAGATGCAAAAAAGCCCGCCAAAGCGGGCTTTTTCGTCACTGCGCAGCGGAAACAGGAAGCTGTTCCGGCGAACGCCTCGCGATGGAGGCATGCACCGGACGCGAGCCGGAATTACTGGGCTGCGGAAGCCTGCAGACCCTTGATGGCTGCAGCCAGGCGGCTCTTGTGACGAGCGGCCTTGTTCTTGTGGACGATCTTCTTGTCCGCGATGGTGTCCATCGTCTTGACCGACGACTTGAACACTTCGGCGGCCTTGGCCTGGTCGCCGGCATCGATTGCCTTGCGAACTGCCTTGATGGCCGTGCGGAACTTCGAGCGCAGCGCCGAGTTGTGCGAGTTGGCTTTGGCGGCCTGACGGGCGCGCTTGCGAGCTTGTGCGGTATTTGCCATGACGGTTCCTTGTCCTGTTTCTGCTGTTACTTGTCGGAGCGGCTTCACACGAAGCCGGCGGTGGCCGGAAGCGGTGAACGATGCGCGCTGCCTTGATCTGAAATCCGGGGAACGATTGCCCCGAAACGTTAAAGCGTTACTGCCATGATACCTGTACGGCTCGTGCGAAATCGCGTTCGAGACCGCGCTTGAGACCGGCTTGAGACCGATACGGTATACACGTTCGGCACAAAAATGCCGAAACGGAGCGTCGAAACCCGCGATTATAGCAAGCGAATACGAGATATGACAAGCGCGGGCTGTCTTCCAGCGAGCGTCTACGCCCGGCGACGGATTTGGTGCAATCCGTCAAACTCGCGGACTTGCACGCCAGCGTTGCGGGGGAGGGTCATGCATGGCCCGTATAATAAGCGCCCCATGAATCTATTCCGAGCCCTCCTGACGGTCAGCGGCTTCACGCTGCTGTCGCGCGTGACCGGCCTGATCCGCGAAACGCTGATCGCCCGTGCCTTCGGCGCCAGTCTCTACACCGACGCGTTCTACGTCGCTTTCCGTATTCCGAACCTGCTGCGGCGTCTGTCCGCGGAAGGCGCATTCGCGCAGGCGTTCGTGCCCATCCTCGCCGAGTTCAAAAACAGCAAGGGTCACGACCCGACCAAGGCGCTCGTCGACGCGATGTCGACCGTACTGACGTGGGGCCTCGTCGTGCTGTCGCTTGCCGGCATGGCGGGGGCGAGCTGGGTCGTGTTCGCGGTCGCGTCGGGGCTGAAACACGATGGCGGCGCGTATCCGCTCGCCGTCGAGATGACGCGCATCATGTTCCCGTACATCGTCTTCATCTCGCTGACGACGCTTGCCTCCGGTGTGCTCAACACCTACAAGCAGTTCTCACTGCCGGCGTTCGCACCGGTGCTGCTCAACGTGGCGTTCATCGTCGCGGCCGTTTTCGTCGCGCCGCATCTGAAGATTCCGGTCTACGCGCTCGCCTATGCGGTGATCGCGGGCGGCGTGCTGCAATTGCTCGTGCAAGTGCCGGGACTCAGGAAGATCGACATGACGCCGCACGTCGGCCTTAACTTCCGCCGCGCGCTGGCGCATCCGGGCGTGAAGCGCGTGCTCGCGAAGATGGTGCCCGCGACGTTCGCGGTATCGGTCGGTCAGCTGAGTCTCATCATCAACACGAATATCGCGTCGAATATCGGGCAGGGCGCGGTGTCGTGGATCAACTATGCCGACCGGCTGATGGAATTTCCGACTGCGCTGCTCGGCGCGGCGCTCGGCACCATCCTTTTGCCGAGTCTTTCGAAAGCGCACGTCGATGCCGACCCCGTCGAATATTCCGCACTGCTCGACTGGGGCTTGCGCATCACATTCCTGCTCGCCGCGCCGAGCGCAGTCGCGCTGTTTTTCTTCGCGCAGCCGCTCACGGCGACGCTGTTCCATTACGGCAAGTTCGACGGTCATTCGGTCGTGATGGTCGGGCGTGCGCTGTCGGCGTACGGCATCGGGCTGATCGGCCTGATCCTGATCAAAATCCTCGCGCCCGGGTTCTATGCGAAGCAGGACATCAAGACGCCGGTGAAAATCGCGATCGGCGTGCTGATCATGACGCAGGTGAGCAATTACGTCTTCGTGCCGATCTTCTCGCACGCGGGGCTTACGCTGTCGATCGGTCTCGGCGCGCTCGCCAATGCGTTTCTCTTGTTCGTCGGCCTGCGCCGCCGCGACATCTACCAGCCGTCGCCGGGCTGGCTGCGCTTTTTCGTGCAGTTGACCGGCGCGTGCCTCGTACTCGCGGGGACGATGCATTGGGTGTCGCTCAACTTCGACTGGATCGGCATGCGCGCGACGCCGTTTGCACGAATCGTGCTGCTCGGAGCAAGCCTGGTTCTGTTCGCGGCGCTATATTTCGGTATTCTGACGGCGATGGGCTTCAAGTACGCCTACTTCAAGAGACGCACGCTTTGATGACGACGACGCGCATCCTCGACTATTTCTCCTCGCTGATGGCAGACGATGAAACTCTGCCGCTCACGGAGGCCGCTTTGTCGCTGGCGCAGGATGCGTATCCGGACCTCGACATGCAGGCGGTGCTCGCGGAGATGGACGAGCTTGTTCTGCGCGCGCGCCGCCGCATGCCCGAGGACGCCGATGTTCGTCAGAGAGTCGATGCCCTCAACCGTTATTTCTTCCGCGAGCTGGGCTTCTCCAGCAATCTCAACGATTACTACGATCCGGACAACAGCCACCTGAACGCGGTGCTGCGCCGTCGCCGGGGCATTCCGATTTCGCTCGCGGTGATCTATCTGGAAATGGCCGAACAACTCGGCCTGCCGGTACGCGGCGTGTCGTTTCCGGGCCATTTTCTGTTGCGCGTCACCACGCCGGAAGGCGACCTGATGCTTGATCCGACGACCGGGCAGACGCTTTCCGAATCGCAGATGGTCGAGATGCTGGAGCCGTACGTGCAGCGCGCGGGCGAATCCATCGGCAGCGCGTTGCGCGTGCTGCTGCAGCCTGCGACGCGCCGCGAGATCGTCGCGCGGATGCTGCGCAACCTCAAGAGCATCTACTTGCAGACGGAGCGTTGGCAACGGCTTCTCGCCGTGCAGCAGCGGCTCGTGATCGTGCTGCCGGGAAGCATCGAGGAAGTGCGCGACCGTGGTTTCGCGTACGCGCGGCTCGACTACCTGCGGCCGGCGCTGGAAGACCTCGAGCGCTATCTCGAAGAACGCCCCGATGCGCAAGACGCGACCGTCGTCGAATCCGAGTTGCACGAGCTTCGCCAGCGCGCGCAGCACGACGACGACTGAAGCCGCGTCGCATCACATCACATCGCGTTACTTCGGCTGCATCCGGATTGCCCCGTCCAGGCGGATGACTTCGCCGTTGAGCATCGGGTTATCGAAAATCTGCTTCACGAGCATCGCGTATTCGTCCGGCTTGCCGAGGCGCGGCGGGAACGGGACCATCGCGCCGAGCGCATCCTGCCGGTCCTGGGGCATGCCGAGCAGCATCGGCGTCTCGAAGATGCCCGGTGCAATGGTCATCACGCGGATGCCATCCCTCGACAGGTCGCGCGCGACCGGCAGCGTCATGCCGACGACACCGCTCTTCGATGCCGCATAGGCCGCCTGGCCGATCTGTCCGTCGTACGCCGCCACCGACGCCGTGTTCACGATCACGCCGCGCTCGCCCGCGCCGTTCGGCTCGTTCTTCGACATGACGCTGGCCGCGAGCCGGATCATGTTGAAGGTGCCGATGAGATTCACCGCGACGACCTTGCTGAAAAGATCGAGCGGATGCGGCCCGTCGCGTCCGACCGTCTTCGATGCCGGCGCGATGCCCGCGCAGTTCACGAGTCCGCGCAGCGTGCCGAGCTTCGTCGCGGCATCGACGGCTTTCTGCGCATCGTTCTCCTGGCTCACGTCGCACTTCACGAATTCGCCGGACAGTTCGCGGGCGAGGGCGACGCCCGCGTCCTCGTTCATGTCGGCGAGCACAACCTTGCCGCCGTTCGCGACAACGAGCCGCGCGGTGGCCGCGCCAAGGCCCGACGCGCCGCCGGTGATCAGAACGACGTTGTCCTTCATCTCCATCTTTTGTCTCCGTTTTTGATCGAATTTGTGAGGCTTCGCATCGAGTGTAGCGAATCCGGGCGTAAAAAAACCCGCTCGTTTGGAGCGGGTTTCTTGCCCTGCGTGCGACGCTTTACTTCAGCGCTTCGAACACGCGCGCGCGGATTTCATCGACGGAACCGAGGCCCGAAATGCGGCGATATTCCGGCGCCTTCAGCCCGTTCGACGGACCGCTCTTCGCCCAGTCGTTGTAATAGGCGATCAGCGGCTTGGTCTGCGCTTCATACACGTCGAGACGCTTCTTCACCGTCTCTTCCTTGTCGTCCTCGCGCTGAATCAGCGGCTCGCCGGTGATGTCGTCCACCATGTCGTTCTTCGGCGGATTGAACTTGACGTGATACGTGCGGCCCGATGCCGAATGCACGCGGCGCCCGCTCATGCGAGTGATGATCTCGTCGAACGGGACGTCGATTTCAAGCACGTAGTCGATGACGACGCCTGCGCTTTTCATCGCTTCGGCCTGCGGGATGGTGCGCGGAAAGCCGTCGAACAGATAGCCGTTCGCGCAGTCGCTCTCGAGCAGACGCTCCTTCACGAGATTGATGATGAGTTCGTCCGGCACCAGTTCGCCCGCGTCCATGAAGCGCTTGGCCTCGATGCCGAGCGGGGAGCCGGCCTTGACAGCCGCACGCAGCATGTCGCCGGTCGAGATCTGCGGGATGCCGAACTTTTCCTTGATGAAGTTTGCCTGGGTGCCCTTGCCCGCGCCGGGCGCGCCCAACAGGATCAAACGCATGGTGATATCTCCGAATCGTCTAGAAACCGCTCGGCGCGAGGGGATGACATCCGGTAGCGACGCTCGTGCGGCGTCGACGACAGGGCGGCGCGGCCGATTCGACAGGCGGCGCGGCACCCGCGGACAGCGGCGCAACGTTGAGCGTGGCGCTGACCGGGAGGCTCGCGCAATCGCTTGATTATGCCACGGCTCATTACGATCGCGGCCCTAATAGCGAGTATGGAAACAGCTATGACGCCCGTCGCGCGGGCGTTTGGCGGGGTTTACACCGGTTGCGCGATGCTTTCAGTTCGCCCCGGCAAAGAGCGCCTGCACGCGCGCGAGATCGGCGGGCGTATCGACGCCGGGCGGCGGTGCGTCATGCGTGACGCGGACTGCGATGCGTTCGCCGTGCCACAGCGCGCGCAATTGTTCAAGCGCTTCGGCTGCTTCGATGGGCGCTTGCGCGAGATTCGGGAAGCCGCGCAGAAACTTGGCGCGATACGCGTATAGGCCAATATGTCGCAGCACGTTTTCGGAAACGGCCGGTAGCGCGGAGAGTGCGGCGACGTCGGGCCACTGCGACTGCCACGTGTCGCGGGACCAGGGAATCGGTGCGCGCGAGAAGTAGAGCGCGACGCTGTTCGCATCGAGCACGACCTTGACGACGTTCGGATTGAACACGTCGGCGGGATCGTAGATACGATGCGCCGCCGTGGCGATCGCGCATTCGCGGTGCGCCGCCAGATGCGCGGCGACATCGCGCACGAGTTGCGGGTCGATGAGCGGTTCATCGCCCTGCACGTTGACGACGATCGCGTCGTCGTCCCAGTTCAGGCGCGTCGCGACTTCGGCCAGGCGGTCGGTGCCGGTCGGATGATCGGAGCGCGTCAGCATCACTTCGATACCGTGGTCGCGCGCCGCTTCGACCACGCGGTCGGAATCGGTCGCGACGAGCACCTGGCTCGCGCCCGCTTCGCGTGCCCGCTCGGCGACGCGCACGACCATCGGCTTGCCGCCGAGATCGGCGAGCGGCTTGTTCGGCAGCCGCGTCGATGCGAGGCGCGCGGGAATGACAGCGATGAACGGCACGGACATGGCGATGACCCGATTCCGCTTACGCGTCGCCGACCGGCTTCAGCGGCTCGACGGGCGTGCCTTCGACCGTCTGACGCGCTTCGTCGACGAGCATCACGGGAATGCCGTCGCGGATCGGATAGGCGAGCTTGTCCGCGTTGCAGACGAGTTCCTGCGCCGCGCGGTCGTAATTGAGCGGACCCTTGCAGATCGGGCAGACGAGGATTTCAAGCAGACGTGCGTCCACGGAGTTTCTCCACAACGAGAGCGATGAGGCGAGGCCTGAGCACGGCCTGCACGGGAACGACCCAGATGCGCGCATCGCGCCAGGCCCCGAATTTTACTGCATCCTTCTCGGTGATCAGGATGGCGTCGGCCTCCACGGCGGCGAACGGATTTTCGCGATACGAGTAGTGATCCGGAAAGGCGCGCGTCGCCGGCGTGATGCCCGCCGCGCGCAGCGTCGCGAAGAATCGCTCGGGCGAGCCGATGCCGGCCGCCGCGACCACCTTCTCGCCCGCGAACGCGGCGAGCGGCCGGCGCATGGCGGGATCGTCGAGCAGCCAGGCGTCGCCCGAGTCGAGTTCGAGCGCGAAGGTGTTGGGCCACGGCGGCAGCGTGCGGTCGTAGGGGCTGTTGATGAGCGTGGCGTCGCGATGGCGCGACATCGGCTCGCGCAACGGCCCGGCGGGCAGCAGGAAGCCGTTGCCGCCGAGCCGGTCGTCGAACACGACGAGCTCGAACGCGCGGGCGAGGCGATAGTGCTGCAGGCCGTCGTCGCTGACGAGGACATCGACGTTCGGATGCGCCTGCAACAGCGCACGCGCCGCCGCGACGCGGTCCGGGCAGACGAACACCGGCGCGTGCGTGCGCCGCGCGATCAGAAGCGGTTCGTCGCCGACCTGGGCGGCCGCGCTCGACGGCGTGACGCTCGTCGCCTCCTTGATCTTCGCGCCATATCCGCGCGAGACGACGCCCGGCTGGAAGCCCGCCGCCCGCAGCGCCTCGACGAGCGCGATGACGGTCGGCGTCTTTCCGGTCCCGCCGACGGTCACGTTGCCGACGACGACCACCGGCACGCCCACATCGACGCGTTTCATCCAGCCCAGTTCGTAGAACGCGCGGCGCGTCGCGGCGATTGCACCGAAGACGCAGGCAAAGGGCGTCAGCGCCCACGCGACGGGACCGCGCCGGCGCCACTCGCGGGCGAGAAAATTTTCGATCGGCGGCTTGAAGTCAGACATGAACCGCCCTTGCATGAGCATGCGGCAAAGACTTCGGATACGGCAGGGCGCGCAACGGCAACTCCTTCGATGTCGGTCTCTCGTTGAACGGTTCGACCGGCGCTGCCCGCCCAAAGGTCCAGCCAAGGGGCGCGCGCCGGTGCACGAACCCGGCACTCTAGCGCGCGAGCGGTCCGCGCGCCAGTCGCCGCGCAACGCACGCAGTCTGTGGATAACTCTGTGAAGAACTTGCGCCGGAAAACGCGCTAAACGGCTTCAAGCAAGAGTTGCTTCGGACTTGACCGTGACCAGCGATATTTAACGCAGAAAAATCAATGGGTTGCAACGAACTCATCGGCCTTCCACGGCGGCGTCGATCGCGCTTCGGTAAGTCTTTCTGTGTGGACACTTGTTACACTGGCACGCATCCGGCCGCGCGAAGACACTGCCTCGGCCCGCTTTCATCGACTCTCAGCCATGACTCCCGACTCTTTGCCGACGCCAGGCGGCGACGCCGTCATTCCCGTTTCCGTCCTCAATCGCGCGATCGGCACGATGCTCGAACGGTCGTTTCCGCTCGTGTGGGTGTCGGGCGAAGTATCGAATTTCACGCGCGCGGCGAGCGGCCACTGGTATTTCTCGATCAAGGACGCCAATGCGCAGATGCGCTGTGTGATGTTCCGCAGCCGCGCGCAGTACGCTGAATTCACGCCGCGCGAAGGCGACAAGATCGAAGTCCGCGCCCTCGTGACGATGTACGAGCCGCGCGGCGAGTTGCAACTGGGCGTCGAAGCGGTACGCCGCACGGGCCAGGGCCGTCTGTACGAAGCGTTCCTGCGGCTCAAGGCCCAGTTGGAGAGCGAAGGACTCTTCGCCGCCGAGCGCAAGCGCAGTTTGCCGACGCATCCGCGCGGCATCGGCATCGTCACGTCGCTGCAGGCGGCGGCTTTGCGCGATGTGCTCACCACGCTCGCACGCCGCGCGCCGCATGTGCCGGTGATCGTCTATCCGGCGCCGGTGCAGGGCGCGGGCGCCGGCGCGAAGCTCGCCGCGATGGTCGAAGCCGCGAACGCGCGGCGCGAAGCGGATGCGCTCGACGTGCTGATCGTGTGCCGTGGCGGCGGGTCCATCGAAGACCTGTGGGCGTTCAACGAGGAAGTGCTCGCGCGGGCGATTGCCGCGAGCGATCTGCCGGTGGTGAGCGGCGTCGGCCACGAGACCGATTTCACGATTGCCGATTTCGCCGCCGATGTCCGCGCGCCCACGCCGACCGGCGCGGCCGAACTCGTCAGTCCGCAGCGCGTGCTGTTGTTGCGCGAGCTGGATCATCGGCACGCGGCGCTGGCACGCGGCTTCGGCCGGTCGATGGAGCGCCGCGCGCAGCAACTGGACTGGCTCGCGCGCCGGCTCGTGAGTCCGGCGGAGCGGCTTGCGCGGCAGCGCGTGCATCTGCGGCAACTGGCGAGCAGGCTGGCGGCGGCGGGCGGGCGGCCGGTGCGCGATGCGCGTGCGCGGTTCGCGCTCATGCAGTATCGATGGGCGCGCAGACGTCCGGATGTCGCCGCGGAAAGCGAGCACGTGCTGCGGCTGGCGGGGCGTCTCAGGAACGCGAGCGAGCGTCGCCGTGAGCGCGAGAAGGCGTGTTTGTCGGAACTGTCGGCGCGCTTGCAGGTGCTCAGTCCGCAGCGCACGCTCGAGCGCGGCTATGCGGCATTGATCGACGCGCAAACCGGCCGCGCGCTGCGTGCGCCGAATGCGCTTAAGCCGAAGCGGCCACTTACGGTGCATCTCGCGGAAGGATCGGCGGATGTGTTGCTGGCCGATGTCCAGCCGCGCCTGCCGGACGAATTCTGAAGCGGACGCGGCGCATTTTTGACGTGTCGAGCGATGCGCCGGCACGTCGCCGCGAGCACTTTTTACGCCGCTTTTAGCGGTATGAAAGCGATCTTCCTCATAAAGGCTGGCGGTTTGCGGGGTTATCCCAACTCGCCTACAATCCATTGCTCCACTGCTTCACTCCTCACAGTCCCACAATTCACATAGAAAGGAAGCTCGCAATCATGGAACATACGCTCCCGCCGCTGCCGTTCGACAAGAACGCGCTCGCTCCGCACATGTCGGAAGAAACGCTCGAGTATCACTATGGCAAGCACCACCAGACCTATGTGACCAAGCTCAACGAGCTGATCAAGGGTACGGAATTCGAGAACCTGTCGCTCGAAGAGATCGTGAAGAAGTCGTCGGGCGGTGTGTTCAACAACTCGGCTCAAACGTGGAACCACACGTTCTTCTGGAACAGCCTGTCGCCGAACGGCGGCGGCGCGCCGAGCGGTGCGCTGGCTGACGCCATCAACGCAAAATACGGCTCGTTCCACAAGTTCAAGGAAGAGTTCGCGAAGGTCGCCGTGGGCACGTTCGGCTCGGGCTGGACCTGGCTCGTGAAGAAGACCGACGGTACGCTCGACATCGTCTCGACGAGCAACGCCGCCACGCCGCTGACCACCGACAGCAAGCCGCTCGTGACGCTGGACGTGTGGGAACATGCGTACTACATCGACTATCGCAATGCGCGTCCGAAGTTCATCGAGGCTTTCTGGAACATCGTGAACTGGGACTTCGCCGCGAAGAATTTCGGCGCCTGAGTTCGCTGCAGCGTTGCTTCAAAACCGGCTTCGCGATGATGCCGGTTGAAGCGAAGAAGCCCTCTGCGCGAGGGCTTTCGTTTTATCGAGGTGAAGACTCCGTCGCGGACGCCACAAGGCTACGCTCGGGCGCGCGGCACCGCTTCCGTTGCACTACGCAAGAACGATGCGTATAGTCCTCCGCTAACCGCGTCGAGCCGCTTGATGGCGGCGAAGCTCGATCTCATCGAAGCCGCGCTTGCAGGCTTCATCCGTGAATTTCCCGCCACCGCATGTCCGCACAGACCGAACCTCGTATCGCTGTTCTCGTTCCCTGCCTGAATGAAGCCTCGACCATCGGTCGCGTGGTGCAGGATTTCCGCGGAGCGCTGCCCGGTTGCCAGATTTTCGTTTTCGACAACAACTCGACCGATGCCACAAGGGACGTTGCCCGGCATGCAGGTGCTCAAGTCCACACCGTCGCGCTTCGCGGCAAGGGGAACGTGATTCGGAGAATGTTCGCGGACGTCGAAGCGGACATCTACATTCTTGTCGACGGCGACGACACCTACGACGCGAAAGCAACACCGCGCATGGTCGCGATGCTCATCGACGAGGGACTGGACATGGTCGTGGGCAGCCGCGTCTCCGAAGAGCAAGCTGCGTATCGTTTCGGGCATCGTTTCGGCAATGTACTGCTTACCCGGTGCGTGTCGTTGATTTTCGGGCGCACATTCTCCGATATGCTCTCCGGCTTCCGGGTGTTCTCGCGCCGCTATGTGAAATCTTTCCCCGCTCATGCCTCAGGCTTCGAGACGGAGACCGAACTGACCGTGCATGCGCTGGAGTTGCGTATGCCGGTCGCCGAGATACCGACGCCGTATAAGTCCCGCCCCGAAGGTTCGGCGAGCAAGCTGAACACCTATCGAGACGGGTTCCGCATTCTCGTCACCATTGCCAAACTGTTCAAGTCAGAGAAGCCTTTTGCTTTCTTCTCACTCGGCTTCGGGCTCTGCGCGCTTTTATCGATAGTGCTGGCAATACCCTTATTTGAGACTTACCTCAGTACCGGACTTGTCCCACGCTTGCCGACCGCTCTGCTGTGCGTCGCACTCATGCTTTTCGGCTCCATTTTGCTGGTATGCGGAATTGTCCTCGACACGGTCACTCACGGACGCACTGAACTCAAACGCCTCGCCTATATGGCGATTCCGGGCCCGCGACGGGCATGATGCATTCGCAGTTCATCCGGTTCGCCGTTGCGGGCGCCCTCGGCTTCGTGGTCGATGCCGGCGTCTTGTACCTTGCACTGGCCGCCGGTCTCGGGCCGTTCGCGGGGCGCGCCGTATCGTTCCTCGCAGCCGTTTGGACCACGTGGCAAATCAATCGGCGTTATACCTTCCGCGAGCGCATTCAACGGTCGCCGTGGGCCGAATGGTGCCGCTATCTGCTGTCGATGCTGACCGGAGCGAGCGTCAATTACGCGGTCTACGCGCTCGTCATCGTGACAGCGCCTCATCATGCGTGGACGCCTGTCGTCGGCGTCGCGTGCGGGTCGGTGGCAGGGATGTTCGTCAACTTCTTTGCGGCCAAGTTCTGGGCTTTCCGGCCGTAGCCCGAATTCTTCAAGTGTCCGAATGAACATCGCGACTGCAGTGAAACGATCGTCCTGGCTCGCATTTCCAAACATCGACATGAACAGCCCGCGAGCGCTGATGCGCGCTTGCTGGATCGTTCCGGTGATCTTTGGCATTTATTCGATCGCTCAGGGCGCAGATTCGAACTGGGATCTCCGCAACTATCACCTTTACAACGCCTACGCGTTTCTCCACGGCAGACTATCGATCGATCTGGCTCCCGCTGGCATGCAGAGCTATTTCAACCCGCTGCTGGACGTACCGTACTATGCAATGGCGATGCATCTGCCGGCGTTGCTGGTCGGTTTCATCATGGGCGTGCTTCACGGCCTGAACTTCGTTCTGCTTCTCGGCATCTGCCGGCTCACGCTTACCGGGCTTCCGGAATCGGCTCGTTATCGCACGCCGTTCTGGCTTGCTCTCGCTGGTTGTTTGACGGCGAATTTCCTCTCTGCAATCGGTAACAGCATGGGCGACAACACGACGTCGCTCATCAGCCTCGGCGCGGTGTTGATCGTGCTCAAAACCTGGCCGCGCCTCGCGCAGGCCGACTTAAGAGTACATACCGCTCTGTTTCTCGCCGGTCTGATGTCCGGCGCGGGAGCCGGACTAAAACTGACGACGGTCGTTTATTCCGTGGCGCTGTGCGGCGGTCTCTTGTTCGCGCCGCTGACGGTCACCGCGCGCGTGCGCTGCGCTTTCGTGCTCGGACTCGGCGTGCTCGCCGGCCTCGCGGCAACTGGCGGCTTCTGGTTCGTTGAACTCTGGCATCGGTATGGCAATCCGCTCTATCCGCAATTCAGTTCCGTTTTTCCGAGTCCGCTGACGTCGCCTGTTTCGATCGTCGATACTCAGTGGCTACCCAAAAGCGTATGGGAAGCGCTGGTCTATCCGTTCGCCTTCTCGATCAACCCGCGCAGGGTCGGACAAGCCCGCCTCCATCAGGTCATCTGGGCGGTCGCGTACGTGTGCTTCTGGTCCTGGGTCGTCTTCTGCGCGATAAAGGCGTCTCGCCGCGCTGCGCGTGCGCCGTTGCCTGCGCGTGGTCGATACGTCATCGCTTACGTGGCCATTGGATTCGTTACATGGATGAAGATTTTCAGCATCCAGCGATACCTGGTCGCGATCGAGGTCTGCCTGCCTCTTGTGATTTATCTCTTGCTGACGCAAACGCTCGCGTATGAACGCGCGGTGCGCATCAGCAAGCGAATACTCGTCGCGTGCTCGATACTCGTAGTGGCTAGCGGCGCACATTCCTGGGGGCACGATGCATGGGCCAGGAAGATGTTTTCGATCGATCTACCGCCTCTCGAGACGCCCGACACGACGACGGTCCTGCTGACCGCGGGCGATCCGCCGCTTGGCTGGATGGTGCCTTTGTTTCCGCAGTCTCTTGCCTTCGCTACCATCCAATCCGCTTTTCCGCAGGCGCGGCCGGCGTTCGATGACAAAGTGCATGAAATGGCACGCTCGCGTGGCGGGCCGGTCTATGCGCTAATCCCTGGTTATTGGGACAAGGACAAGTACGATGCAGCGCGGAACGCGCGGGAACTTTCTGCCGCTGGAACCGTGCTCGCGGACTATGCCTTCTCGGTCGATGCCGCCTCGTGCGTTTTATATAAGGCGCACATCGGTGCGGGTACGTATCCGTATCAGTGGTGCCGCGTGGCGAGCACGAGGTAACGGCGCGCTTCGACCGGGGCATTAAAATACCGGTTTCATCGCAACACGATCGCATCATGAAACGCTTCGCAGCCTTATGCCTCACGGCCTGGTCGGCCGCCGCGCTGCTTTACTTCGGGCGGCATTCGGCCGCCTTCATCGTGCTGTCGGGCGTGCTCGTGCTGGCGGGCTTCGATCTCCTGCGGCCTGATTCGAACGACAGCGCGTAGGCCCCGCTAGCTCCTTCACGGCAGCAACGCGAACTTGCTTCGGACAGCTTGCGTTGACGATCAACGCCGCCGCGGCGTCGATTCCCAGTTGATATCCACGCACAACACCTGCAAGCCAAACGGCGTCTGCGCCGCGATCGACGCCGTCACGCACAAGTGCGCTTCATTGATCGACAGGTACGGCGCGGTCAGATGCACGCGCCCCGGCGCGCGCAGCGCCTCGATGAAGTACGGCCGGCGTTCCCAGCTCGCGCCCTCCGAATGCAGCAGCGGACTAAAGCGCTTCGCGCGCTGCGACGTCCGCACCACCGGCACGACGTTATCGCCGATCTGCCGGCCCGCGTGATCGAGCAGGAAGCAGCGCGCCGTATCGGCGAGTTGCAGCAGTTCGCTCGTCGCGGAAGTCAGCGTTTCGCCTTCCATCAGCCTGACCGCTGCGCGCTCGAGCCCGCTCACGTACGGCTCGAGACGCGTCGCTTGTGCGCGCTCGCGGGCCACGACGCGTTCGCGCGACGCCGCCGACAGCGCATCCATCGTGTTCGCCGCGACTTGCGGGTGCACCGCGTCGACGCTCGGCTGCGCAAAGTACGCGCCCTGCACGAAATCGACGTTGCATTCGAGCGCGATCAACGCGTCGCGCTCGGTCGTGAGGCCGCCCATCAACACAAGTTGCCCCGATTCATGCAGCAGCGACACGAGCCGCGGCAGCACGCGCTCGATATGCGAATGCTCGGTCGCTTGCTGAAGGATGCAGCGGTCGAGCGTCACGATGTCGGGCCGCAAATGCCATACGCGATCGATGTTCGAATGCTTGACGCCGAAGCCATCGAGCGCGATCAGGAAGCCGGACTTGCGCAGCGAATCGACGATTGCGGTGAAACGCGCCGTCTCGCCGCCGGCCTGTTCGGGCACTTCGAGCACGACGCGCTGCGGCGGCAAGCCGATGTCCTTCAGCGCGGCGAGAAGCGCATCGCCGTAGCTCGTGTCCATCAGCGCGGCGGGATGAAGGCTCAGGAAAAGCCATTCGTCGTGGCTGTCGAACGCGTTGAAGTTGCCCAGATGGAGCGACTCGGCGAGCCGCCCGAGTTCGAGCAGATCGCCGCGCCGCGCGGCCTGCGTGAAAACCTCGTGCGACGGCACATGGCGATGCGTATCGTCGCGCGCGCGCAGCGACGCGTGATAGCCGATCGCCCGCCTGTGCGACACGGAGAACACCGGCTGAAACACGCTGAAGACCGTATATTCGCCGTACAGCACGGTGCGACGCGAGCCGTCGTCGCCAGCGACAGGGCGCGGCGGCTGGAAGCGGGGAGGGTCGATATCAACCATGCTCATGGTCTGGGCGCGCGGGAACCGGCTTATTGGGATAGAGGGAGTTTACAAGATCGGGCGTCCGACCGTTCGAGCAAAAATCATGCGAATGCACGGAGTGGTGCGTGAGGTGGACAAGCGATGAATCAAGCTGCATGCGAGCGTCGCGTCGAGGTGCGAATGGCACCGGCGCGGTGCGGCGCGCACATCGGAATGGCGGATGCACGCAAGCCTCCGGTACGGCACGCGTTCAATTCGATTCCGACGGGTCCGGCTTCCTCGATGTCCCCCGCACTTCCGGCGCGAGTTGGCCGAAGATCCACGCGGTCGCCGCCGTGATCACGCCGACGCAAAGGAAGGTCGCGTGGAACGCGGGCAGCGAGTTCGTCTCCGTGACGCGCGGCAGAAGCCCGGTGAACGTCGACAGGATCGCGCCGGCGACGGTCACGCCGAGGCTCATCGACAGCATCTGCACGAGCGAAAACAGGCTGTTGCCGCTGCTCGCGCCGCCGGTGCCGAGGTCCTTGAGCGTCAGCGTGTTCATCGCGGTGAACTGCATCGAATTGACGGCGCCGAACACGGCCAGTTGCACGAGGCGCAGCCAAAGCGGCTGATGCGCGCTCGTCAGCGCGAAGCTCGCCATCATCAGGCCGACGAGCACCGTGTTCACCACCAGCACTGGCCGATAACCGTACCGTTCGATCAGCCGCGTCACGAGCCGCTTGCTCAGCATGCCGGCGGCAGCGACGGGCAGCATCATCATGCCGGCTTCGAATGCGGAATAGCCGAGGCTCACCTGCAGCAGCAGCGGAATTAGATAAGGCATCGCGCCGCTTCCGATGCGGGCGAAGAGATTGCCCAGCAAGCCGACGCTGAACGTGTGAATCTTGAACAGATCGAGCGAGAAAATGGGCTGCGCGGCGCGCGTCGCGTGCAGTCCGTAGGCGATGAAGCAGCCGAAGCTCAGAATCAGCAGCACGAGCACGATCGCGTGTTGCAGGCCGAGATCGGCAAGGCCGTCGAGCGAGATCGTCAGCGCGACCATGCCGACCGCGAGCAGCAGATAGCCCGCGAGATCGAAGCGCGGCGTCGCGGGATTGCGGCTGTCGGGCATATACAGATTCGTCGCGATGCAGCCGATCACGCCGACCGGCACGTTGATCAGAAAGATCCAGTGCCACGACGCAATCTGCACGAGCCAGCCGCCGAGCGTCGGTCCGATGAGCGGCCCGATCAGCCCAGGAATCGCGACGAACGCGAGCGCGGACAGATACCGTTCCGCCGGAAATACGCGCAGCACGGCGAGGCGTCCGACCGGCAGCAGCATCGCACCGCCGATGCCCTGCACGACGCGATACGCGACCAGCGCCTGCAGCGATTGCGCCTTCGCGCACAACAGCGAGCCGATGGTGAACACGAGAATCGCGCTGAAAAACACGCGCTTCGTGCCGAGCTTGTCCGCGAGCCAGCCGGATACGGGAATCATCATCGCCATGGTGAGCGAGTAGGCGATCACGACGCCCTGCATGCGCAGCGGCGCTTCGCCGAGACTTCTGGCCATCGCGGGCAGCGCGGTATTGACGATGGTCGAATCGAGCGTCTGCATGAAGAAGCCCGTCGCGACGAGCCACAGCATGATGGAGAGCGATCGGTCGTCGGGCTGCGCTGTGGCGGTATCGGTCATGAGCGGGGCGGCGTTATTTGCGCAGTTCGGCCACGAAGTCGTAATAGTCGTTGCGACAGTAGGTATCGGTGAGCTCGATGGCGCGCTGATCGGCGGTATAGCCGACGCGCGTGATCAGCAAGAGCGCGTCGTGCGGCGCGATGCCCATTTGCTCAGCAATCTCCGGGCTCGCGTTCACGGCGCGGAAATGCTGGAGCGCGCGGACGATCGACAGGCCGCGTGCATCGAGATAACTGTAGAGCGAGTCGCCGATGGAAAGCGGATCGGGAACGAGCGAGGCGGGGAAGGTGGAGTTCTCGACGGCCATGACAGTGTCGTCGGCGAGACGCAGGCGCTTGAGGCGCGCGACGGCGGCGGCGGGCGACAGTCCAAGCTGAATGACCTCTTCGCGATTGGCCGGTTCGATAGTGCGCGAGAGCCACTTGGAACTTGGCTGGAAGCCGCGTCGCCGGAGCATCTCCGAGAAGCTCGACAGACGCGAGAGCGGGTCCTCGTAGCGTGGCCGGATGAAGCTGCCTGCACCCTGTTCGCGTCGAATGAGCCCTTGTTCGACGAGCAGTGCGATGGCCTTTCTCGACGTGATCCGCGATACCCCGAGCGCCTCGGACAGCACGCGTTCGGACGGCAACGCTTCGCCGGCGTGCCAGCGGTTGTCGTGAATGGCGGTGGCGAGCTTGCGGGCGAGTTGGAGATAAAGCGGCGTGTCGCTGTCCGGGTCCGGGCGCAAATCGCGCCAGCGGTCTTCCGAGGTCGAGTTCATAAATCGGACGCTGTGGGCTAAGCGGGGATTTTAAGACAAACGGTGGAGGCAAAGGGGCGGGCGATTGCGTCGTTTGTCGATGGATGCGTGGGGGAGACACATCGGTGGGACAAGAGGCTGGCGCATCTTGCGATGCTTCAGCAAGTAGGTGACGCGACTGGAGAATCGAGACCCTCTGCGAAAGCCGACCGAATGTTCGTCAACCGAGAAAGACATCGCCAGTTGACTCGATGCCTGCCCGCAAGAAGTATCGTGATGATGCCGCTCTCATCGCGGATGCGCCCGGCGCGATTTCGCGAGCGCGCGACAGCGGCATCAGCGCGAGGTGTCGGCTACAAAGACGCAGATGCCGTCAAGCCGTCGCCGCCCCGCCCACACCCCGTCCACCCCGCACATAAAGCGCCACCGACAACGCCACCGCCGCCGCAGCAGCGACCGCCGCGAACAGAAACACCGATCCATAGCCAAACTCGCCTGCGACATACCCCGCGAGCGGCCCGGTCAATCCGAGCGACAAGTCGAGGAACACGGAATACGCCGACAGCGCCGCGCCGCGGCTCGCGGGCGGCACGAGGCCAACCGCTTCCACGCCTAGCGCCGGGAACACGAGCGCGAAGCCGCATCCCGTCAACGCCGCACCCGCGAGCGCAAACGTCGGGTCCGCCGAGAGCCACAGCATCAACAGCCCTGCGCATTCGAGCGCGAAGGAGACGATCGCCACGCGGAATCCCCCGTAAGCCTTGATCGTGTTGGCGAACAAGAGCCGCGCGCCGACGAACGTCGTGCCGAACACCGTCAGCGACAGCGCCGCGTTCGGCCAGTGATGCGCCGCATAGAACAGCGTGATGAAGGTCGCGATTGATCCGAAGCCCGCCGATCCCAGCGCAAGGCCGAATCCATACGGCAGCACGCGGAAGAACACGCTGCGATACGACATCCGTTCGCCATGCACGACCGGCACGCTCGCCATGCGCGTCGCGAGCCAGTACCCGAGCGCGCCGAGCGCGATCACGATCAGCGCCAGCGCACCGAAGCCCAGCGAGTGATCGATGGCGACGCCGAGCGGCGCACCGATCGCCAGCGCGCCGTACGTGGCGATCCCGTTCCACGAGATCACCTTCGCGTTGTTCGCGACGCCCACGCGCCCGATGCCCCACGTAATCGATCCCGTTCCGACCCAGCTTTCCCCGAAGCCGAGCACGAGCCGCGCGATGACCAGCAGCACGAGGCTCACCGCGTGCCATTGCGCCGCGAGCGCGGAGCCGAGCAGCAGCACGCCGCTTGCCGCGCACGCCGCCAGCCCGTAAAGCACGGTCTTCTTCGGCCCGAGCGTGTCGGCGGTGCGGCCTGCCAGCGGCCGCGAGACGAGCGTCGCGAGGTACTGGACGCTGATCGCCGCGCCGGCCATCACCGATCCATAGCCGAGGTCGGTATGCACGAAGCCGGGCAACACGGCGAGCGGGATGCCGATCGTCAGGTAGCAGAGGAACGTGTACAGCACGACCGAGACGATGCGAAGCGTCACAGCCAGATCGCTTTGCGGGGCGGCCGCAGTGCAGGAGTCGGAGGACATAGGGAAAGTGCGGGGTTGAATTCGGCGGGAAGGCGTGATTCTCCCATATGTTGCGGTGCAGCGTCGCGGTCGTTTTGTAACCAGCTAGTCCAAATCGGCGATGCGGTCGATCGTTCTCTTTCCGCCTTTCCCTTGCCGGATAAGGCTTCCAGGACTTATCGCGACATCAATATGTCGTTCATGCAATGCCGGCTATGGGTGGCGGATTTTGGCAGTGATAGGTTTCGAACCATCGAGGCGGTAGGACCAGTCTGAAAATGAGTCCGCCGACCTCACCGCCACCGGCTGCGCACCCCGCGCAACCAGCAAGCCGCATCGAAGCCCCGCGAGACACGATTCCATGAGCGAGCCCATCCGTTTCTATCATCGCAACGCCATCCGCGAAATCAGCGGCGCGTCGACGACGCGCACCGTCCTGCAATACCTGCGCGAAGACGCGCGCTGCACCGGCACGAAGGAAGGCTGCGCCGAAGGCGATTGCGGCGCGTGTACGGTCGTCGTCGGTGAGCCGGACGGCGCGGGCGGCGTCGCATTAAAGGCGGTGAACGCGTGCGTGCAGTTCCTGCCGACGCTCGATGGCCGCGCGCTCTTCACCGTCGAAGACCTGCGCCAGCCGGACGGCTCGCTGCATCCGGTGCAGCAGGCGCTCGTCGATTGCCACGGTTCGCAATGCGGCTTCTGCACGCCGGGCTTCGCCATGTCGATGTTCGCGCTCTACGAGAAGCACGGCCACGCGAACGCGACTTGCGCGCGCAAGCCGCCGCCGTCGCGCCAGGAAATCAGCGACGCGCTGACCGGCAATCTGTGCCGCTGCACCGGGTATCGCCCGATCATCGATGCCGCCGAGCGCATGTTCGATCACGCGCCGCTCGCGCCGCTGAACAAGGAATCGCTGGCAAAGACGCTCGCTACGCTTCAGCGCGACGACACATTCCACTACGAGCACGCCGGCCGCGAGTTCAACGCCCCGCGCACCCTCGAAGCCCTCGCGAAGCTCAAGGCCGGGAAGCCGAACGCGCGCCTTCTCGCGGGCAGCACGGACGTCGGCCTGTGGGTGACGAAGCAATTGCGCGATCTCGGCGATGTCATCTACATCGGCCAGATCGAGGCGATGAAGCGCGTCGAGACGACGGATGAATGGATTGAAATCGGCGCGGGCTTGACGGTCGAGCGCGCGTATGCCGAACTCGTGAAGACGTATCCGGAACTCGAGGAAATGTGGCTGCGCTTCGCGTCGCTGCCGATTCGCAACGCGGGCACGCTCGGCGGCAACGTGGCGAACGGCTCGCCCATCGGCGATTCGATGCCCGGACTCATCGCGCTGAACGCGCGCGTCGTGCTGGCGAGCATCGACGGGACGCGCGAGATGCCGCTCGAAGACCTGTACATCGCCTATCAGAAGAAGGACATGGCCGAGCATGAATTCGTCGCCGCGATCCGGGTGCCGACGCGCACAGGCAAGCGTGCGAACCTGCGCTTTCGGACCTACAAGCTTTCGAAGCGCTTCGATTCCGACATCTCGGCCGTCTGCGCCGCGTTCGCCTATATCGCCGATGGCGACGTGATCCGCGAGCCGCGCATCGCGTTCGGCGGCATGGCGGCGACGCCGAAGCGCGCCGCGCGCACCGAAGCCGCGCTCGCCGATGTGCAATGGCACGAAGCGACCGCGCAAGCTGCGATGCGCGCGCTCGCCGACGACTACGCGCCGCTCACCGACATGCGCGCGTCGAGCGGCTATCGGCTCGATACGGCGAAGAGCCTGCTGTACCGCTTCTGGCTGGAGACGCGCCCGCACGATCCGCTCGCGAAATCGAAGCTCGATGTACGCGCGATCGAACTCGTCGAAGTGAAGTGAGGATATCGAAATGAATCAGCAAGCCGAAGCCTTTCTCGCCGAAGCGCAATCCGCCGCCGACGCCGCCGGCGATTTCAAGCAGGTCCATGTGTCGCGTCCGCACGAGTCGGCGCATCTGCACGTCAGTGGCCGCGCAAGCTATACCGACGACATCCCGCTCGTCGCGGGCACGTTGCACGCCGCGCTCGGCCTGAGCCCGAAGCCGCATGCGAAGATCGTTTCGATGAACCTCGACGCCGTGCGCGCGACGCCGGGCGTCGTCGCCGTCTTCACCGCCGACGATATCCCCGGCGTCAACGATTGCGGCCCGATCATCCATGACGATCCGATTCTCGCGCCGGGCGTCGTGCAATACGTCGGCCAGCCGATGTTCGTCGTCGTCGCGAATTCGCACGATACGGCGCGCCTCGCGGCGCGTCGCGCGGATATCGCGTTCGAGGACTTGCCCGCCGTGCTCACCGCGGAGGACGCGCGACGAGCGCAATCGTACGTGCTCAATCCGCTGAAGCTCGCGCGCGGCGATGCGCGCGGCACGATCTCGGAAGCCACGCATCACGAACGCGGCGCGATGAAGCTCGGCGGACAGGAGCAGTTCTATCTCGAAGGGCAGATTGCGTACGCGGTGCCGAAGGACGACGACGGCATGCACGTCTATTGTTCGACGCAGCATCCGACGGAGATGCAGCATCTGGTCGCGCACGTGCTCGGGGTGCAGTCGCATAACGTGCTCGTCGAGTGCCGGCGCATGGGCGGCGGCTTCGGCGGCAAGGAATCGCAGTCGGGGTTGTTCGCGTGCTGCGCGTCGCTGGCGGCGTGGAAGCTGTCGTGCCCGGTCAAGCTGCGCCCCGATCGCGACGACGACATGATGATCACCGGCAAGCGCCACGACTTCGTGTACGAGTTCGAGGTCGGCTATGACGATGACGGCGTGATCGAAGGCGTCGCCGTCGACATGACTTCGCGCTGCGGCTTCTCCGCCGATCTCTCTGGCCCGGTGATGACGCGCGCCGTCTGTCACTTCGACAACGCGTACTGGCTGCCTAACGTGGCGATCGAAGGGTATTGCGGCAAGACGAACACGCAGTCGAACACCGCCTTTCGCGGCTTCGGCGGGCCGCAGGGCGCGTTCGGGATCGAGTACATCATCGACAACATCGCGCGTTCGGTTGGCCGCGATTCGCTCGATGTGCGCCTCGCCAATCTCTATGGCAAGACGGAGAACAATCGCACGCCGTATGGACAGACGGTCGAAGACAACGTGCTGCAGGAACTCATCGGCGAGCTTGCGGCGACGAGCGAGTATCGACGCCGGCGCGAAGCCGTGCGCGAGTTCAACGCCAACAACGAGATTCTGAAGAAGGGCCTCGCGCTCACGCCGGTGAAGTTCGGCATCGCGTTCAACGTGACGCACTTCAATCAGGCCGGCGCGCTGGTGCATATCTATACCGATGGCTCCATCCTCGTGAACCACGGCGGCACGGAGATGGGGCAGGGCCTCAACACCAAGGTCGCGCAAGTGGTGGCGCACGAGCTGGGCATCGACTTCGGCCGCGTGCGCGTGACGGCGACCGATACGAGCAAGGTGGCGAATACGTCGGCGACGGCGGCATCGACGGGAACGGATCTCAACGGCAAGGCCGCGCAGGATGCGGCGCGTCAGTTGCGCGAGCGGCTTGCGTCGTTTGCGGCGGAGAAGTTCGGCGGCGGCGCGGTATCGGCGGCGGAGGTGCGCTTTGCGAACGATCGCGTGATCGTCGGCGATGACGCGATTCCGTTCGGCGAAGTCGTCGCCAAGGCGTATCTCGCGCGCGTGCAGTTGTGGTCCGATGGCTTCTACGCGACGCCCAAGCTGCACTGGGATCAGGCGACGATGCAGGGCCGCCCGTTCTTCTACTACTCGTATGGCGCGGCGGTGTCGGAAGTGGTGATCGACACGCTGACTGGCGAGATGCGCGTGCTGCGCGCGGATGCGTTGCACGACGTGGGGGCATCGCTGAATCCGGCGCTGGACATCGGGCAAGTGGAGGGCGCGTTCGTGCAGGGCATGGGCTGGCTCACGACGGAGGAACTCTGGTGGAACGATAACGGCAAGCTGATGACGCACGCGCCGTCCACGTACAAGATTCCGACGGTGAACGACATGCCCGCCGACTTTCGCGTGTCGCTGTTCAACAACCGAAATGCGGAGGACAGCATTCATCGCTCGAAGGCGGTTGGCGAGCCGCCGCTTCTTCTGCCGTTTTCGGTGTTCTTTGCGATTCGCGATGCGGTCTCGGCTGTGGGCGATCACAAGGTGATTCCGCCGTTGAACGCGCCGGCCACCGCGGAGGAGATTCTTCGCGCGGTGAATGCGGTGAGGAGCGGTCGGTCATGATGCACGTCGTCTTGTTCGGCGCGGGCCACGTCGGCCATGCGCTTGCCAACGTGCTCGGGATGCTGCCGTGCGTCGTCCAATGGGTCGATGCGCGCGACGAGCTGTTCCCCGACGAGGTTCCTGCCAACGTGCAGGTCGAAGCGACGGATGCGCCGGAGGCTATCGTCGACGAAGCGCCTGCCGGGGCGTATTTCATCGTGATGACGCACGATCATTCGCTCGACTTCGCGCTGACGCAGCGGATCATGCGGCGCCGGGACTTCGCCTACTTTGGGCTGATCGGATCGAAGACGAAGCGGGTGAAGTTCGAGCGGAGGCTAGTCGAACGTGGATTGGCGCCGGAGCGGTTGCAGGAGATGACGTGTCCGATCGGGGTTGAAGGAATCGCCGATAAAGCGCCGCCGTCGATCGCGCTGGCGGTGGCGGCGGAGGTGTTGAGGGTGCGGGAACGAACGGCGACGTTCGATTCGCGTACAGAGGCGGCAATCGTCAATTCGGTGTGACGTCGATAAGACCGCCTTTCTTTCGTCAGGAACGGCGTTCATCAATCTACGCGTAGGACAGTCGGACAAAGGGTCACTTGAAGCCATCAGTCGTCTCCATCCCTCCAAGCTGATTTTAGAGATATCGCGTGTAACCGGTTCATTGGAATCCTTATCATGTTGCCCAATTCGCAGCGTGCGTTGTCTTCACGGCGCCGACTGCGTCGGACGGGTAAGCGCATTCGCGCATACATGAAGGATCAAGAATGAGTCACAAGTTTGAGGCAGCAACTTCATTTCTCGGTAGACGCAAGGTTGATCGACGAGCGTTTTTTTCGTTTTTCGGGAATAAGGCGATGACCGGTAAGGCGCCAAGCCATATCGCCATCAGCATCTCGAAATCCGGAGGCAAGTAATGGGAAGACGCGACTTGCGAGAGATCGATAAGCCCATAGCTTCCGCGCTGTGGATCATCGATAGCGTCGATTCGGACCCTTCTTGGAACTCGACGTCGAAACGCGAGCAGGCGGCGCGGGAGTTGGCTGGCCTCGTCCAGCGGCGCGTCATCCATGCGCTACACGGTTACCTCTTTTCGCACGGGATCTATGTACGCAGGCAAGAACTTGCGAGAGCGCTGGTAATCGAAGATTGCCGAATTCTTCTCGAAGAACTCTCGGTGCAGTTCGATTCCGTAGGAAAGGCAGTTCGCCTCGTGCAAGACCTTGGATCGATATCTCTTAGCGAGAAAGAGAAAGCGATGGCGGCGCTCTATGAAATCGAGTCACGCTTCGCCGACGCGGGAGGTGAACGCGGACAATTGGAATCGGTTGCGATCTCCCTGCAGAGGAACATCAACGCCTGGCCGACGCCGCCTAGTTTCATCGGGGCCTTCTGCCTCGCATTGCTCGGATGCGCATTTCTGGGTGCGCAAATTTATCCGGTGGGGCTTGTTCTCATTGCAGCAGCTTCATGGCTTGGTTTCCGTCGGCTTAACGTGTTCGAAATGACAAAGCGAGAGGTCATCACCCGAGTAACTGCTGCGGATCAGGCGTTCGATTCGCTAGTCACTCAGGAAGTCTCGCCGCGCTCGACTCTGGCAAACACGCAAGACATGACGAGATCGAAGGCCATTGTCCTAAGCGCGATCATTGCCATCGTCGCATTAGCTGCAGCGTCTTATGGCGTCTTCAATAGACCGCCAGCCGATCACGTGTCCGGAACAACTAGCGCCGCGCAAGGAGATCTGCGACAGGACGGTAGTGCAGGTAACAAAGCTATGGAAAGGTCAGTCCCCAACTTTTCATGGCTCGTAGGAAGAATGCCTTGGGCCATTGTGAAAGACGAGCGTTTCCGGTCTGCGTTCAACCACGTTCCGGCGAATGAATGGAAGCGAATCGCCGATCGCTTGGCCGTTACCGATGCAGGCGGCGTCGAATTGAGGAATGGCTACTACTTCGCTGAAGGCTGCAAAGCCCACTATTGCGGTTCCGACATTGCGGCGTTTGCGATCAATGCGACTACGGGAAGGGGAAGCGTGATCTATAGGGCTGCGTGGGATCAAGCCCAAGGTAAGAGCATCACCCGTAGATTTGTCTGGCCTGATACACCAATCGAGTTGACACCGCTAGCGGAGTGGGCGACCTCGAACGGGCTGTAAATTGTCAGACTGCGCTCGCCGTGAGCGTGCACTCACGGCGGCCCGCCCCCCACCCGATACCTCCCCGGCGCGACCCCATACACTTCCTTGAACCGCTTCGAAAAAGCCGCTTCTGACTGATATCCCACCTCAGCCGCGACATCCGCGATGCTCTTCGTCGTGCGCGCGAGCATCGTGCTTGCAAGCTGCATGCGCACATGACTCAGCAGCGCGAGCGGCGATGTATCCGAATGCGCCGAGAACGCGCGCATGAACGTAGCGCGCGACATCGCCGCTTCCTTCGCCAGCATCTCGACGGTCCACGGTTCAGCGGGGCGTTCGAGCATCGCGATCACCGATGCGCCCAATCGCCGGTTCGCCAGCAGCCCGAGCACGCCCGCGAGCGTCGGCTGCCCGCCGAGCCACGCGCGAAGCAGCATCGTGAAGAGCGCAGTGGAAAGCGCCGCCACGATCGACGGTGCGCCAAGCCCGGCTTCCTCCGCTTCGCGCCGCATCGCGCCGACGAGCGGCGCAAGATAAGGCGCGGAATCGCTCGTGAACGACACGTGCACGACATCGGGCAGCACATCGATCAACAGCGCGCGCGGCGCATACAAAAAGCGTCCGCATAGCAGATCCAGCGAAGCCGCCTGCTCGCCGCAATTGCTTCGCACGATGACCGCGCCGTTGTCGCGCGCCTGCATCGGGCCGGAACCGGCGTGCGCGTTCGCATCGATCGAAAGCACGTGCGCATCGCCGCGAGGCAGAAACAGGATATCGCCCGCCTCCAGCGCGACCGGCGCATGACCCTCGCGCAACACCCGGCATGCGCCGCTCAACACCACGTGATAAACCGCTTCGCCAACGGGCGCGGGCGCATGGTCGAGCTCCAGCGGGCCGGCCAGCAGACAGCGCAAATCGAGCGCGCCCGAAAGATGCGCCAGTTGAATCAAACGGTCGAGAGCGTCCATATCGTCACGGCGATGTCATTTGGAATCCGCGCTCGCCCACTCCTCGGCGACGACGGCCTTCCTGTTCGTCAGCGAATCCGACACGCGTGACATCAACGCGCGCAGCCAGGCGATATCCGTCGATTCATCCGGCTGCGGCTGCGAAAGCTGATAACACTTGATGCGCGGAAACGGCACCGGCGAATCGAGCACGGCGAGCGGCAGCATCGCCGCATAATGCTGCGCGAACCGGCGCGGCGCGGTGAAGATCAGGTCCGACTGCAGCAGCACTTGCGGCACGAGCCCGAAGTACGGAATGGTCGTGACGATGCGACGCCGGATGCCCGCCCGCGCCAGGCCGATATCGATCGGATGACGCTTCGCGCCGCTATACGGCGTCGGCGCGAGATGCGCGGCGAGCGCATAACGTTCGACAGTCAGCGGCTCGCGCGCAAGCGGATGATTCGCGCGCATCAGGCAGACGAAGACATCGGCGAAAAGATCGTGGCGTTCGAAACGCGGTTCGGGCTTCGTCCAGTTCGCGACCATCAGGTCGATCTCGCCTTCGTCGAGGGCGCGCTCGTGATCGCGCATCGGGTTCAGCGATTCGATCTCCAGCCGCGCATTCGGCGCCGCCTCGCGAAACGCGGCGACGAGCGTCGGCATGAAGAAATCGTTCAGATAATCCGGCGCGGCGATGCGAAAGGTGCGGCGGGAACTGGCGGCATCGAAATCGCCGTGCGGCGTCGCGACGAACTCGACCTCGCGCAACGCGCGCTGCGCCGGAGCGAGCAGCGTCTCGCCGTATTCGGTCGGCACCATGCCCTGCTTGCCGCGCACGAGGATCGGATCGCCCAGAATCTCGCGCAGGCGGCGCAGCGCGGTGCTGATCGCCGGCTGCGTCTGATTCAGCCGCTGCGCGGTTTGCGTGACGCTGCGCTCCAGCAGCAGCGTGCGCAACACGCGGATGAGCCAGATGTCGAGGGATTCGGCGGGATCGTTCATGGCTTGGGGCAAGAGACCGGAAGGCGCGGCGCGCGCATCGTCATCACGCGCGCCACGCCGCAACCGAAGTTAACCGCGTTCCGATTTTTGACGCCATAGCGCACGCCCTATGCGCGGCATCGGCCAATTGCGTCGCTCGGCGCGCCCTATGCCCCGATTTCAGCCGCGTTGCCGAAGTCCGCTTCCTTCGGCGCCATCGGCAGATTGCTGATGCGCTTCACTTCCGCGGCGTCGAGCCAGTTCGGCGAACGTGCGACGTACAGCACCATCGGCAAGGTGTCTTCGCCCCAGAAAATCTGATCGTTGACGATGAACGTCGGCACGCCGAACACGCCCATCGCGACGGCGCGGTCGTTGTTGTCGCGCAGCTTCGCCTTGAGGTCTTCATCGTCGATGCGCGATTCCGCCTCCGGCATGCCGACGTGCGCGCACAGCGCGTGAAAGCCTTCCGGCGTCGACGGATCGCGGCCTTCGCGCCAGATGAAGCGGAAGATGTTGCGCACGACGGTGATATCGCCTTCCGCGAGCACCGCGAGCCGCAGCGCCTTGGCCGAATCGAACGGATGCGCGGGCGGCATCCGGAACGGAATGCCCAGCTGTTCGGCGCGAAAGAGCGCGTGCCGATACGTGAAGACGCGCTTCGACGGAATGGTCGCGGCGTGCGGCTGCTTCCAGCGGTCGAGCAGCGTGAGCAGTTGCACGGGCACGAACTCGAACGGGATGTCGGGCCACTTCTCGTGTTGCTCGAGAAGCAAGTAAGAGAACGGCGAGATGAAATCGAAGAAAAAGTACGGCCGACCGTCAGTGGTCGAATGCGGGGCACTCATGTCGTTTCTCCTTGCTTTTTGCGCGCCTGGCGCTGGCCTCGTCACCTGATGCCGCTCATCGCCGCTCATCGTCCGATCGTGCGGGTGTCGCGAGCTTCGGCCAGCTTCGTCAGGCGCGGGCGTCGTGTCCTGCATTCTTCGTGGCCAAAAAAGCGCCGCGTGTCCTTCCGGCCGCGTGCACTTTCCACGGCCGAATGATTCGGATATTACGTGCTGCCTTGCTCCGTGTCTGCACGCGACGCAGCCCTCGATGCGGCGAGACGCTCGCGCGGCTGGTCAGCATCGGCATCCGCGTCCGCATCTGCATCTGCATCCGCATCGCTCGCGGCGATGGCCGCGTGTGCGAGCCGCGCCCGCACGAAGCCGATGTGTTCACGCAGCACATAGAACTGATCGGCGAACGCGAGCGGCATCTTCATCCGGTTGACCGCCGACTCGATCGCGTCGATGCGGTCGAGCAGGGCGTCGCGCTGCGCGGTGTCGGGACCGCTGATCGCTTCCCGTTCGATCGCAATCAGCGCGCCATACCAGCGATAGATGCGCGATTTGACGCGCCACCGGTAGAGTCCCGGCACGAGCCGCAGCGCCGGAATCAGCACGACGATCAGCGGCACCAGCACGACCAGCACGCGGTCCGCGAGGCTCGCGACCCAGAACGGCAGCGTGCGATACAGGAAACTCTTGCCCGACTTGTAATAACGCTCGGCGTTGTCGCTGATGCGGAATTCGTGGACGAGCGGCGCGGGAAACTCGTTGGCCCGTTGCAGCAAGCCCGCGCGGCTGTGCACCTCGCGTGCGGCCTCGATCAGCAGGTCCGACAGCGCGGGATGCAGACTGTCGCGCGCAACCAGCTCTGCGGTCGGCGCGACCATGTGGACCGGATGCGGCGGCAGGTTCGCCGCGAGATCGAACGCGCCCATCGGCAATTCGATTTCGGTCAAGTACGGGAAGCGGCGCGCGTAGGCATCGGCCTGGGAGAAATCCATGAAGCGGATGCCGGACGTGCGCAGGAGCTTGGCCATCGTCGGCGGCTGGGCGGAATCGCCGGTCAGGAAGACGGCGTCGATCTGGCCGTCTTCGAGCGCCTTGGCGGCCGTGTCGCCGGCGAGCGGCAGCAGCGGTGTATCGCCGCCCGGCTGAATGCCGTTCGCCTTCAGCAGCGTCAGAGCGAGCAGCCGCGTGCCGCTGCCCTCCGCGCCGATCGCGAGGCGCTTGCCTTTCAGTTCCGATAGTCGCGATACCGGCGCACCGCGATAAAACACCGCGAGCGGCACATACGACACGCTGCCGAGCGATTCGAGATCGTCGTGCGTGGCGCCCGGCTTCGTCATGCCGCCCTGCACGAAAGCGACATCGATGCCGGAATTCGGATCGGAGAGCCGCGTGAGATTGTCGAACGAGCCTTGGGTTTCGATCACGTTGAGCGTGACGCGGTTGCGCGCGAGGATCGCCTTGTACTTCTGCGCACTGTTCCAGAAAGAACTGCCCTTGGGACCGGCGGCGATGGTCAGCGCGCTCGGCGGCGCGGGCTGGATCAGGCGCACGGCGAAGTACAGCGCGACGATGCTCACGAGGACGATCGGGCCGAAAGTCATCGCGAGGTCGCGCCAGGAGATCGCGACGAAGCGCGCAACGATCTTCGGTTGCGGTCTGCGGCGGGAAGTGGAAGTGGCGTCGGACGCTGCGGGTTCCTTGTGCGCGTCGGGCTGGGTCATATCGGTGCTTCGAGTCAATTTGTGCCGAGAGCTTACCCGAACGAGCGACGCGGGCGTTTCGTGCATCGCGGGTCAGCCGAATGTGACACGCGTATGGACGCGCCGGGCCCTTTGTCCATCCTTGTTGCGTGCGGCCGCTGCCAGCGGGCGCCGCGTCGTTAAAAGCTTTGCGCTATCGGCCGCGCTGGGCTAAATTGACGTTCGCCGCCGTACGATAAGAATCATTCGTCCGAAACCCGATAGTTGGGCTGTCAGGACATGCGCCGCATCGCTGGCGCAGACGCGCATCCAGCATGCGCCGTGCGGCTGGACATTCATAGACGAGCCGAGGGCCATCGAGCCCGACCGATCGGCCGAATTCGTTTCTTCGCCAGCCTCTCGCAGCACCGCATCACAGCATCGCGGCTTCTTCGCCGTGCAATCGTCAGCCGATCGGCATCGACGATTCGCGCGGCCACGATCGCCCGATGCCGTCGCCTCTTCCCGGGCGATGCGATCCGGTTTGATGTGCAAACGAGCGAAGTAGCAACTGTGCGAAGTCAACAAGCGAAACAAAAGGAGAAACCATGAAAGTTGTCGATCTGTTGAAGGCTCTGGGCGTCGTGGTCTGTGTGGCGGTGGCGTCGAGCGCCTATGCCCAGTCGAGCGATGCGGCGGCCACCACGAGCACCGAAGCCAGCGCACCGACCAAGGCGCAAAAATCCGCGACCAAGAAGACCGACCGCTCGCTCGGCTATGCCGTGCGCCGCGCGTTGTCGAAAGCGCAAGGCTTCGACGTGTCGAATGTGTACGTCCGTGCGCGCGGCGGTGCGGTCACGCTGACGGGCACGGTGCCGGAAGGCGCGCAGATCGCGCAGGCGGAAGAAGTCGCGAAGGGCGTGTCGGGCGTGACGTCGGTGTCGAACAAGCTCTCGCTGAGCGCGCAGAACGGCGGGAAATAAGCGGCGTATTCCGGCGGGCAGCCGCCGGGAAATGTCGAGCGGGCTCCGGTTTGCCGCCGGGGCCCGTTTTCGTTTGTGCTTGCGGGTTTCGTTATCGTTCGATGGATGCCGCCTTGCCGCCGCTCAGTGCGCGACCGCGGACGCCGCCTCGGCCGCCGATGCCGCGACCGGAGTGGCCGTTGCCGCTGCCTGCGCCTGGCGCTTGGTTTCGGCGGCGGCATCCGATGCCTGAATCGCCGTGGCGGCCGCGGCGGGCGCCTGCACGACGATCGGCGTCGGCGTGAGTTCGGGCGAAGTCAGCACCAGCGAAGGCACGAGCGGCTTGCTCTCGACTTCGTCGGCCGCGACGGGCGAACTGCGCGGCACCGTCTTCAGATAGTGGCCCATCAGGTTGAAGAAACGGTCGTAGAACTTGCCCGCCGGCACCGTTTCGCTCGAAATCTTCACCATTGCGTCGCTATTGGAGCGGATCGGCAGCGAAAGCGAGCCGAGCACGCTGAGGCCGACACTCGCCGACGTGTCGCTTTTCTTAAGCGCGTAGCCGTCCTGCACGGCGTTGACGTAGGCAATGCTCTGATTCGCGGTGTTCTCGCCGGGCGTGCAGACCACGTGAAAGGACACCACGGCGTGCGTGTCGGCGTTCGGCTGGAAATTCTTGGTGGCGTCGACGGTGTCGGGCTGGGCCATCGTCGTGAGGAAGCCTTGCGACAGCAGCGCGCGGCGGGCGGCTTCGCACGTTTCTTTCACGGTGGCGTCGAAATTATGCGCATAGGGACTCACGCCAGAACTGAACAACTCCTGCTGATAGCTCGGGGTGGTGGCGGCGCGACCGCCGCAGGCGGCGAGGGCGAGTAGAGCGAGGGAGACAACGGCGAGGCGCAACGACGAGATAGGCATGGGCGGCGGCAAAAACGAAATGTGTGACAACGCAGACCCAAATTGTAGTGCCGCCGGACTGTCCGATGAAAAAGCGGAATCCGAAATCGTTGCGAAATCCGTGGCTTACAGCGAGGTGACTGGCGCGATCCCGTACTGGACGGGCGTTTGGGCGCCGTTGCAGAAAGCGAAAAAGCCCGGCGCGGGAGCCGGGCTTCGCTGGCGGCAACGGCCTGTCAATTTACGGGCGATCGTAGATACCGGCGTTGACGATGCCAGCCGCACGGCCCGATGCGGACGCGCCTTCCGCCGCACCGCCAAAGGACGATTCCGCGACGCCTTGCTGCGCGTTCACGCGGGCCTGGGCAGCCTGGATGTTGGCGGGGTAGGTCGTGTGGTCGCTTGCCGGGTTGTAGCCTGCGCGCTCGAGTTGGACCAGCTGCGCCCGGACTTCGGCGCGGGTGATGGGGCTATTGCTCTGCGCTTGAGCCAGCGCCGGGACAGCCAAAGCAGAAGCGATGACGATGGCGGGAACGATCGACTTGAACATGATGACTCTCCGTATTCCGATTCGCGGGAACGTTGCAGTCGGGAGGGTGTCTCTCCACTGCTTCGTCGTTGAGAGGCAGTGTAAGCCGGTTGCGTCTCAGTACAAACCCTGATGCGACGAAATCAGTTTTGTCGGATTGACATTAATCGTGTCAATCGGAAGCCGCCATTCGATTGAAATCGCCTTCGCACGCGCCTCCGCCGTGCTCCCTCGGGATTCCCGCTGTCGTTTACCCTGAATTCTTTGAGCACTCAGTCCAGTTAAGTATCGGCGGCAACGCCTCAAAGTCGGGCGATCTTCGGAAGCAAACAGCGCAGCGGAACTGCTTTTTCAACATTCGCTGCTCGGTGGGGGCGCACGTCGGCTTACCTTACCGTTGACGGAGTGTCGTCGACCCCTGCCGACCGTCGGATCGTCGCGATGTGTACGGCAGGCACCAAAGTGAAGTGGAGATATCAAACCTTCAGCACGGGTCCGTCTTTCGGATCAGCGACTCACACTTTCAAGGTGGGACGGCCGTTCCTTTTTTTTACGGCTGCCGACAGGCCCTCGTCAGCCGTAGCCGACGCTCACCGTTCAGCCGACGTGCGGCTGCTGCACCTCGCTTTGCTGACTTGGCGAGGCGGCACAGTTGCATGTCAAGCTTTCCCTTGCACAACGTCAACATTTAGTTTGCTTTTCGACGGCTTTGAGCGCATGGTGAAAAGATCCAGATGCACCTGACCGCCCATTTTCGCATCCGGACAGGTATCGGTTCATGACGGTCAGGATCGCTTAAGGAGCGCGCCATCATGACCATCCCTACTATTGAATACAGAGGGTACGAGCTACGTGCTTACTCTCACCAGGTATTCCCCTTGCATCGTGATCCGTATGCCAAAGGACCAAGGCAGTTCTCATCGTTCGTAAGGATAGACACCATTCCGTCCAGCGAAGCTAAGGCTCGGCGCTATGCAACGTTGTTCGATGTGGTAAGTCCCGCCACCATGGGCGCTGCCATCGACCTCGCGATGCAATACGGCAAAGACATCGTCGATGGCAAGGTTAAGGCTACCGAACTATGACAGACCGAACGCGAGTCACCCCGCAACGGAGAGGGCAGGTCATGCAATATCCGCTTTATGTGCACCGTGATGGATTCGCCGGCTTTCGCGCCAGTTTTCCCGACCTTCCACGAGCAGTTGCGCGCGGCCATTCATTCGATGAACTCAAACGCAACGCGCAAGAGGTCGTTGAGCTGATGTATGACCGCAGCGAGCAACTCATACCCGCTCCCACCTGCAGTACATCGGAATTGCAATCACTTGACATGGACGATGGGCAAGGGATCTGGATGTTCATCGAGATCAATCTGACGCGGGTTACCTCCAAAGCTGTGAGCGTTCAATTCAGTTTGCCTGAGAGTCTGATGCAGAGAGTCGATGCTGCAACAAAAGAGCGACACTCGACGCGCTCTACATTCTTTACGCTGGCTGCTGTGCACGAACTCGGAAACGGGGGCGAAGGGCAATTGTCCTAGATTTCAGTCTTCGATTGGCATTCGCGGACCGCTTACATCGCGCGCCACGAGCGCGTCATTATTCGAAACGTGTCGCGTCGTCCCTGCTATCGGGGGCGATGCCGACTGCCTGTTGGCGAACCCGTTCTCCCGTAGCAGGAGTGCATCATGATTGATGACCAGGTAAATGCCGAAGAACTGGCAGAAAGCAGGAAACAGAGAAATGCCGCGGCGGATGCGACGGATGATGGCATGCCGGTGGCCCCCGAAGAAGAAAAGCGGGTCGCCGACGGGAGTCAGTGCAGAGGTCCGAAGCAATGGGTGAGGCAAGCAAGGAAATTGCTGGGTGCTGGAAGCAGCTTTATGCGACCTTGAACGTGGAAGAATCTGCGAAGCGGCGGCTTTTCCGGCGGCGCTGCATCGTCCCGGTAGAAGAATCATAAAGGGGCTTTGATGTCAGGTCTGCTGGAGCAGGGAGAAGCCGCGGACTTGATCCCGAAAATGGGGCGTGCTCTTTTGCGAGCCGGCACGACTGAAGCCGTCATTTGAAGCTTTTAGCAGGCGGAACCGTTGCTGTTACTCTGGCAAGAGCGCTTTTGGCCCGAAGCTCGATCCAGCGGCGCCCTTGACATTGAGATCACTGACGCTTCGAAGCCTCCTTCTTCAGCTTCTTCATGTCCTTCTTCTCTTTGGGCGTTCTAGTCGCTACTTTCTTTTCCGTCTTCTTGGCGTCATGGGCTTTGCTCATGATGGCCTCCTTTATCTATATTCTGACAGTGTACGACGCGACGCCCCCCGGGAGACATGGCTCGACCAAAAACACGTCGAGGCCTTCCACCAGGCTGTCGGCGTAGCTCAGCAAACGACTTCCACAACACTAGGGCCCTCTGAGGTACTGGGAAGATAGCGAGGAAAACACCAAAACTGAGTTGCAGCGCAAAGTAGCTACCGATGAGCAACGAGACAGGGCGCAGCGATGTCATCGAGAGTGCCCCTCAGTCGGGGCCGCCTTGTCTCTACGGTTAGACAGGACGTCTGCATCAGATGGCATCCTGCATGAGTGCAACCGAGGCCAGTCGTTGTCAAACAACGAAGGAAATTGGCATTTCCGCATCACAGCCAACATCCCGCCGGAGTGGCATCCTGTTGCCGGACAGCAAAGCGTTGACCTCTATACCGCGCCGGACAGGTAAAGCCAGTCCAGCAGATCGGCCTCACCGTTCCATTCATTGCCTCCGTGTCTCAATAAAGGGACGTCAGCGGCTTATCCTCTTAGATAACAGCGGGAAGATTTCCGGCGCTTATTCCATATTCGGTCATGCGCCGGCGAATCTAGGCGATTAGGCGATCGCAGGCTTCTTCATCAAAATTGCGATGCGGTAAGCGCGGAGCAGCTCGCGAGCTCACACATGGCCTTGTTCGCGTAAGCGCATAATTATCTCAAACGTAACGCCATGGGGTCGGCCTTCAAGGCAGCATTTCAGGGGGCAACCCGGTTCATTACGTCAGTCGTGCTGGCTGGGTCGGAGAAAGAAATATTCGGGAATGCAGAAAATACGGGAACCAAGCTGTGGCCGTCTTGAACAAGAGACTGCACGACGGCAGCATACGCTATCTTCGTCGCCGTCGAGTTGGCCGGTTCGTCCGGAACACATTTACACGGCACTCGAGAAATAAAAATCGCGACAGGGTCACCAGATGCGCTCACACTGGGCGACATGGCCGTTGCTTTCGCGACGGGCAATCTGGAGGCCATATTGGCGAAAAGCGCAATGCCCCGTAATCGCGAAAAAAAAAGCCCAAACAACCCAAAAAGTTGATGTCTCCTGCGGTAGGTGTGTCTGCAGCGCTTGCGCCGAAGAGCACCGCAGGCGGCGCACCGGCCAAGAAAGAAATAGCAGGCGCCTGGGACACGGATCCGTTTCCTCTCTGCTGCACGGTTTCCGTGTGTGCAGCCGAATCGGCGTCGACAGGGCTGTGCTCCTGTCCTCACTGATGCTGCGCCGGTCTGATGCAGGGTCATCTGCCAAACTTAGTGTGCGCCTCGACGGCAGCTACCGTTTGCGCGGGGCGAATCATCGCAGACCGTGTCCGCAGAAACTGCATACCGGCGTTGTCGTCCCTGGCGGTGCCTCGCGTGTCCACCCCCGCACCTTGAACCAGGCCACATCCCGCAGGCGTACCTGCACCCTACACGTGTTGTGTGGCCTGCCAGAAGGAAGATCCGTCATGTCACAACTCCGTAAGCCGTCGGTCGATATTACGATGGCAAACGCTGCACGCGCCCCTAACATTACACGCCACCGCGACCAGTCCACCCGACCGAACTCATCGACGCTGCAGGAAGTGCGTCTGTGAAAACGATCCTTCGATATGTCACGAGACATCGTTCGCCGTCGCCGCCGTGGACTGACACCGCGCCGGTGCGCGAAGAGCTGTTCGGCGTCGAACGGCTCGAGCAACACGCGGAGAGCCTCGCTGCCGCGCAACCGGTCACGAGGACACCGCCCGCCGTTTTATCGCTGCACACGAGGCTGAACGATAACGCCGCAGTCCTGCTCGCGGCGTACCGCGCGAGCGCCGAAGAATTGGAGAGCGGCCGGGGCGTGGTGCCCGCCGCGGAATGGCTGCTCGACAACTATCACCTCGTCGAGCAGCAGATCCGCGAGATTGGAGACGACTTGCCGCCCGGCTACTACCGTCAGTTGCCCAAGCTTGCCGCAGGCCCGTTCGCCGGGTATCCGCGCGTGTTCGGTCTCGCGTGGGCTTTCGTTGCGCACACCGACAGTCATTTCGACCCGCAGATCCTGCGGCGTTTCATCAGCGCGTATCAACGGGTTCAGCCGCTGACGATCGGCGAGTTGTGGGCCGTGGCGATCACGTTGCGCATCGTGCTGATCGAGAACCTGCGACGTCTGAGTGATCAGATTACTGCCGGCCGCAGCGCACGCGCCGACGCCGATGCGCTCGCCGACCGTCTGCTCGCATCGGGAGGCGCCCGTTCGGCGCTCGAAGCGGACATTTCCACGCGCTCCTCAGGCCTGTTGTCGGATTTGTTTGCCGCACAGATTGTGAAACGGCTGCGTGATCAGGATCCGCGCACCACGCCGGCACTTGGCTGGCTGGAAGAGCGGCTCAAGCTTGAGGGCTCCTCCGTCGATGAAGTCGTGCAACACGCGCAGCAGCGACAGGGCGCGTCGAACGTTACAGTGCGCAATGTGATCACCAGCATGCGGCTGATTTCCGACATCGACTGGACGGAGCTCTTCGAGAGCGTGAGTCTTGTCGACGCCCGGTTGCGCGCGGACAGCAGCTTTGCCACGATGGATTTTCCGACGCGCAATCTGTATCGCAGCGCGATCGAGCAACTGGCGCGCGGCTCGTCCTTCACCGAACTCGAAGTCGCAGGGCTGGCGCTGCAATCGGCGCGGGTGGCGGTGTTGGAAGCAGGCGATGGCGCACATGCGCAACGCGCCGGCGACCCCGGCTATCACCTGATCGCCGAGGGCCGGCGAGCACTGGAGCGGGCGATCGGCTTCCGTGTGCCTGCGCGTCTGCGGATCACGCGCCTTAACGTCCGTCTCGGCATCGGCGGCTACGCCGGCACGATTCTGACGCTCGCCCTGACGTTACTGACGCTCGCGTTGTGGGCACTGTGCACACTGGCGCCGCCCGCTCCCGAAGCTTGGATACTCGCAGTATTTGCCGTATGCGCATTTCTACCCGTCACCGAGGTCGCGACCGTGCTAATCAATCGCGCGGTGACATGGAATTTCGGCGCAATCACGCTGCCGGCTCTCGAACTGACTGCCGGCGTGCCGTCGTCATTACGCACACTGGTTGCGGTGCCGACGCTTCTGACGAGCGACGCCGATCTGCTCGAGCAGGTCGAACGTCTCGAGGTGCATCATCTCGCGGGAGCCGGTGGCGACCTGTCCTTCGCGTTGCTGGCGGACGGGCTTGATGCGGATCAGGAAGTGCTACCTGGCGACGCACATCTGCTCGCCGTCGCAGCCCGCGCGATCGAAGCACTGAATCGTCGTTACGAGCCAGGCCCCGGCGGCAGCCGTTTCCTGCTGCTACACCGCCGCCGCGTGTTCAACGCGAGCGAAAACAAATGGATGGGCTGGGAACGCAAGCGCGGCAAGCTGCACGAACTCAACCGCCTGCTGCGCGGTGCCACGGATACGACCTTTGTGTCGATTGCCGGCCGTGCACCGCAGGTGCCGCCCGAGGTGCGCTACGTCATCACACTCGACGCCGATACGCGTCTGCCACGCGACGCCGCGCTGCGACTGATCGGCAAGATGGCGCATCCGCTGAACCGGCCGACATTTAGCGACGCGGAGCAACGCGTGGTCAACGGATACGCGATTCTGCAACCGCGCGTCACGCCGTCGCTGCCCGTCGGCCAGGAGGGGTCGCTGCATCAGCGCGTCTTCTCCGGACCCGGCGGGATGGACCCATACGCCGCGGCCGTGTCCGATGTCTATCAGGACCTGTTCGGCGAAGGGTCATATACCGGCAAGGGCATTTACGACGTCGACGCGTTTGAGGCGGCTTTGCGTGGACGCGTGCCCGAAAACGCGCTGCTCAGTCACGATCTGTTCGAAGGAATTTTTGCGCGCGCCGGGCTGGCGTCGGATGTCGAGGTGGTCGAGGAAGTGCCGTCGCGTTACGACGTCGTTGGTAAGCGTCAGCATCGCTGGACGCGTGGCGACTGGCAATTGCTGCCGTGGATCGTCGGTTATCGCGGCCGGGACCGACACGCAATGCCGTCGATCGGCCGCTTCAAGATGCTCGATAATTTGCGCCGCTCGCTGCTCGCTCCCCTGATGGTCGCCGTGCTAGACCTCTGCTGGCTGATGCCGATCCGAGGCGGAATGGCAGGCGCGCTGCTGGTGCTAAGCGCGCTCGCGATTCCCGCCTTCCTGCCGACTCTATTCGCGATTGTTCCGCGCCGCCGCGGCATCCATCTGCGCAATCACCTGGAAGTGCTGGCCGCCGACGTCCGGCTCGCCGCCTTGCAAACAGTTCTGTCGGTCGCGTTCCTCTCTGACCAGGCGTGGCGCATGGGCGATGCAATCATCCGCACGCTGATACGGCTGTTCGTGACGCGTCGCCGGTTGCTCGAATGGACCACCGCTGCGCAGTCCAAGGGCCGCCCTCGTCTGGATCTGCGTGGCTTTTATCGGCAGATGGCGGGCGGTGTCGCGCTCGCCCTCGTGCTGCCGGCTGTTGCGATCGCGTTCGCGCCCTCACACTGGCCGCTCGCGCTGCCGTTTGCGCTGTTATGGCTTGCCGCGCCGGCGCTCGCGCTGTGGACAAGCCGGTCGCCGCCCGTCGCTCGGGGTATCGCGATGGCGGAGCCGGACGCGCGCAGCCTTCGCCTCATCGCGCGACGGACGTGGCGGTTTTTCGAGACCTTCGTTACGCCCGCAGAGAATATGCTGCCGCCCGATAACTTCCAGGAAGATCCGAAACCGGTCGTCGCCCACCGCACCTCGCCGACCAACCTCGGGCTGTATCTGCTGTCGGCGGTTGCTGCGCGCGATTTTGGCTGGGCGGGGACGACGGAAACCGTCGAACGGCTCGAAGCGGCGTTCGCTTCAATGCGCAAGCTCACGCGTTTCAAGGGGCATTTCTATAACTGGTACGGGACGCTCGATCTCCAAGTGCTGGCGCCCGCGTATGTTTCGTCGGTCGATAGCGGCAATCTGGCCGGTCATCTAATTGTCCTCGCCAACGCGTGCGAAGAGTGGCGGCATGAATTGCTCGCGACGGCTGCGCGGCCCGGATTGATGGATAACCTGCATCTCGCGCGTGAAGCCATCGACACGCTGCCCGCCGCAGGCGGGGAACGCGGCAGGCAACTGGTTGCGATCCTGCAAGAGATCAGCACGCAGTTGCACGGTCCGCAGACGCTCGAAGCGTTGTCGCCGTCGCTCACGCGGCTGACCGGCAAGGCCGCGAAGGCGACGCGTGAACTTGTACCTGCCGGCGGCGACGAGAGTGCGGCCGATCTGATGTTCTGGATCGACGCGCTGAACAAAAGCGTGGCCGAACTTGCCCGCGACCGGCAACAGCTCGCCGAAGCGCCGGCTCATCTGCAGGCACGCCTGAAGTCGCTCGCCGATACGTCGCGGGCGCTGGCGCTCGACATGGACTTCGCGTTCCTGCTCGATCCGGAGCGCAAGCTGCTGTCGATCGGCTATTCGCATTCCGACAACAGCCTCGACCCGAACTGCTACGACCTGCTGGCGTCCGAAGCGCGCCTTGCGAGCCTGTTCGCCATCGCGAAAGGCGACGTGACGACGCGCCACTGGCTGCGCCTCGGTCGCGCCGCGACGCCCGTCGGGAATGGCTCGGCGCTGATCTCGTGGTCGGGGTCGATGTTCGAATACCTGATGCCGTCGCTGGTGATGCGCGCACCGGTCGGCAGCCTGCTCGAGCAGACGAGCCGTCTGGTGGTGGAACGGCAAGCCTCGTATGGACATTCGCTCGGCATTCCGTGGGGCATTTCGGAATCGGCGTACAACGCGCGCGACATCGAATTTACCTACCAATATTCGAATTTTGGCGTGCCCGGCCTTGGCCTCAAGCGGGGGCTTTCGGAAAACCGGGTGATCGCACCTTATGCAACGGGGCTAGCCGCGATGGTCGACCCACAAGCCGCGCGAGAGAATTACGCACAACTCGCGGCGCTTGGCGCGCTGGGTCGCTATGGTTTCTATGAAGCACTCGACTTCACCCGCTCGCGGCTACCCGAGAACGAGGATGTTGCGATCGTGCGCAATTTCATGGCGCATCATCAGGGCATGACGATCGTGTCGATCGCGAACACGTTACTCGGCGCGCAAATGCGCGCACGTTTCCATCGCGAACCCATGATCCAGGCGAGCGAACTGTTGCTACAGGAGCGTATGCCGCGGAATGTCGCCGTTGCGCATCCCCGTGCCGAAGAAGTGAAAACGTCAGCAACGGTCGCCGGCGTCGTGCCGCCGACTGTACGGCGCCTCGCAGCGTTGGCTGTGGCCGGCGCCGCGCCGGTGACACATCTGCTGTCGAATGGGCGCTACGCGGTCATGTTGACTGCGACCGGCGCGGGCTACAGCCGTTGGCGGCACCTGGCCGTGACGCGCTGGCGCGAAGACGCGACCCGGGACGACTGGGGCTCCTTCATCTTCCTGCGCGATATCCAGAGCGGTCATGTGTGGTCAGCGGGCGCACAGCCGGCCGGTAGCGAAGCCGAGTACGAAGAGGTCGTGTTCGGCGAGGACCATGCGGAATTTATCCGCCGCGACGGCTCCTTGACAACGACGATGGAGGTACTGGTTTCAGGTGAAGCAGACGGCGAGGTGCGCCGCGTGTCGTTGGCGAACGGTGGACGCCGTCCGCGCGAGATTGAACTGACATCCTATGCGGAAATGGTGCTCGCGACTCCCGGTGCCGACAACGCGCATCCGGCCTTCTCGCGGATGTTTGTACAGACCGAACACCTTGCCGAATTCGGCGCGCTGGTGGCCACGCGCCGTCTGCGTTCGCACGACGAAAGACAGGTCTGGGCCGCGCATTTCGCGGTTGTCGACGGCGATGTTGTCGCCGATCCGCAATACGAATCGGATCGCGCACGCTTTCTCGGGCGCGGGCGTAACCCCGGCACGGCGGCCGCGATCTTCGACGACCAGCCCTTGACCAACACCGCCGGGACCGTACTCGACCCGATTTTTGCGCTCAGATATCGCGTGCTCGTGCCGCCGGGCAAGGTCGCGCGCGTGACGTTCTGGACAGTGGTGGCAGAGTCGCGAGCGCTGTTGCTCGATCTGATCGACAAACACCATGACCGCAACGCGTTTGACCGCGCCAAAACGCTAGCCTGGACACAGGCTCAGGTGCAGTTGCGCCATCTCGATGTCGAAGCCGACGAGGCCGCGGATTTTCAGCGCCTCGCCGCGCCGGTTATATACGCCGATGCGCGTTTCAGGGCGCCGTCGGACACGATCGTGCGCGGGGCAGGTCCTCAGTTCGGACTCTGGCCGCACGCGATTTCTGGCGACCTGCCCATCGTGCTGCTGCGTATCGATGACGTCCAGGACATCGCACAAGTTCGGCAATTATTGAGGGCGCACGAGTACTGGCGGATGAAGCAGCTGGGCGTCGATCTCGTCATCATCAACGAACGGGCTTCGTCGTACATCCAGGAGTTGCAAGGTGCGATTGAAACAGCCGTGCGTAGCAGCCAGTTGCGGCCGCGTCTCGGCGAAGAGCTGGCGCAAGGGGCGGTTTTTACTCTACGCGCCGATTTGATGAGCGTGCAGGCGCGTGCGCTGCTGCAATCGGTCGCGCGTGTCGCGGTGATCGCGCGCCGCGGTTCGATTGCCGACCAGCTCGCGCGCTTGCCGCAGTCGCAAGGCAAGCCGTCGGTGCCGCGGCGGCAGAAGCCGCCGATGGCGTCGCAATGGTCCGCGACGCCTCATCCGCCGGGCCCGCTTTCTTCGGTTCCGTCGAGGCTCGAGTTCTTCAACGGTCTGGGCGGCTTCGATAAAGACGGGCGAGAGTACGTGAGCGTTCTCGTGGCGGGTGCGACCACGCCCGCGCCCTGGATCAACGTGATCGCGAACCCCGGCTTCGGGTTTCAGGTCGCGGCGGAAGGTAACGGCTACACGTGGGCCGAAAACAGCCGCGAGAACCAACTTACGCCGTGGTCGAACGATCCCGTCGAAGACCCGGCCGGGGAGGCCATCTATGTGCGCGACGAAGTCACTGGCGATGTGTGGGGCGCCACCGCGTCACCGATCCGGGACGGCGGGACGTATGTCGCGCGCCACGGGCACGGCTACAGCCGCTTCGAACACGAAGCGAATGGCATCGCGCTCGACTTGCTGCAATACGTGCCGCTCGCCGATCCGCTGAAGATTTCCAGGCTGACGTTGCGCAATCTGTCCGGCACGCCGCGCCGTCTGTCCGTGACGACGTGGATGGAATGGGTGCTTGGCACGTCGCGCGGCGCATCGGGACCCTTCATCGTGACGGAAATCGACTCCGCAACCGGCGTAATGCTGGCGCGCAATCCGTGGAGCATGGGGTTCGCTGGGCGCGTCGCGTTCGCCGACCTCGGTGGCCAGCAGACCGCGTGGACGGCCGATCGCACCGAATTTCTTGGCCGCAGCGGCCGGACTGCGGCACCCGCCGCCCTGACCGGCAACGCTCCGCTGTCTGGTGCAACCGGCGCGGGCCTGGATCCATGCGCTGCGTTGCAGGGCGTGATCGAGCTGGGCGTGCGCGAGACCGTCGAAGTCGTGTCGTTCGTAGGGCAATGCGCGTCCGTCGAAGAGGCGCGGGCGTTGATCGAGCGCTATCGCAAGGCCGATCTCGACGCCGTCCTGGCCGAGGTGACGACCCAGTGGCTGAACGTGCTCGGCACTGTCCAGGTCAAGACCCCTGACCGCGCGATGGATCTGATGTTAAACGGCTGGCTGCTGTATCAGACGCTCGCGTGCCGGGTCTGGGCACGCTCGGCGTTCTATCAGGCGAGCGGCGCGTATGGCTTCCGTGATCAGTTGCAGGACGGCATGGCGTTGACGCAGGCGCAGCCAGACGAGACACGGCGACATTTGCTGCGCACCGCGGCGCGACAGTTCATCGAAGGCGATTTCCAGCACTGGTGGTTGCCTCAGTCGGGGCAAGGCGTGCGCACGCGGATTTCCGATGACCGGGTGTGGCTCGCGTTCGCGACGGCGACGTACATTGGCTGCGCGGGCGACGTCGCAATTCTCGACGAGATCGTGCCGTTCCTCGACGGACCGCCACTGCGACCCGGCGAGCACGATGCGTTCTTTCAGCCGATGGTCGCAGATGAATCAGCGTCGCTGTTCGAGCATTGTGCGCGGGGCCTGGATCAATGTATGGAACTGACCGGCGAGCACGGTTTACCTCTGATCGGAACGGGTGACTGGAACGACGGCATGAACCGCGTCGGTGCGCACGGCAAGGGAGAAAGCGTTTGGCTTGGCTGGCTCTTATTGCGGACGATCGAATTGTTTGCCCCGCTGGCTGAATCGCGCGATGCGGCTTGCGTTGCGCGCGCTGCGCGCTGGCGTGCGCATGCGGCCTCGGCGCGCGAGGCGCTGGAGCGTGAGGCATGGGACGGCGAATGGTATCGCCGAGCGACGTTCGACGACGGCACGTGGCTTGGCTCAAAAGACAGTGACGAGTGTCAGATCGATTCGATTGCGCAGTCGTGGGCTGTGCTGTCAGGCGCGGCAGATCCCGCCCGCGCGGCGCTGGCGATGACGTCACTGGAAAAGCATCTTATCCGTCGCGACGACGGGCTCGCTTTGCTGTTCACGCCGCCATTCGATAAAACGTCGCACGATCCAGGCTATATCAAGGGCTATCCGCCGGGGCTGCGTGAAAACGGCGGGCAGTATAGCCACGCGGCGATGTGGGCGATCCTCGCGTTCACAGAAATGCGCGAGGGCAACAAGGCCACCGCGCTGTTTTCACTGCTTAACCCGGTCAATCACGCGCGCACGCCGACGGAAGTCGAACGCTACAAGGTCGAGCCCTACGTCGTCGCCGCTGATGTGTATTCCGTGCCACCGCATGCCGGGCGCGGTGGCTGGACATGGTACACGGGGTCGGCTGGATGGATGTACCGGGCGGGTGTCGAGGGCATTCTCGGGATTTGTCGCGAGGGCGGTCTTCTCGTGATCGATCCTTGTATCCCGGACACGTGGCCGGGGTTTGAAGCAACGGTGACGATGCATTCGACGCGGTATGAGATTCACGTTGATTTCGCTGACGAGCGCGACGTGACGCGCGCGGTGCTCGATGGCGCGAGTCTCGAATGTGCTGATGGAAGGGTGCGCGTGCCGCTCGATGCCGGGTCGCATAAGCTCGTGATTTCGCTTTGTTTCCGCGTGAGCGAAGACGTGAACTCGGCCGCGCAAGTCGCGTGACGAAGCACGCATCGGTCTTCGGGAGGAAAACAGGAGACGAATAGTGGTAATACAGGCCAATGCGACCCGAGCAAACGATGTTGGCATGGCACTGCACCACAGGACAAGAGTTCGAGCAGATCAGCGCAAGCAGCATGCTCACCCCTTGGCGGCATAGGAGCCGAACCCACCGCAACGCCTGTGCCGTGGTTTTCGCGAAATCAGCCCTTCGCTTTTCGCCGCAGCACGATGGATGAAGCTTACGTGGCGAGCGGCGGACTCGTGCGGTATCGATGGGACGTGAAACGCCTGTACGCCGGCGAAGCGTCAGGCGGTGCACCGATTGCCCGGTTTCATGGCACTGGTCGCCGGCGGTTGCTCCCAATGCCCCAGACCTCGTGGGTCACCTTTGCCGTTGACAGCTGCAGCAGACGTATCGTGCCGCGTGGTGCGGCTCGGTTGACTCTATTCCGGTTGATGGCCTGCTAGTGCACGTGTTGAGCGAATCAATCAAATGGGAGCGCTTCGAGGCATGCGAGCGGATTGTCCGTCATTGGTAGTTGGGCTTTCTCGATATCGACCTTGACGTCTGCAAGGTGATGAGGGCTGCTTGCGACGGCGAAGTTTTGGCGATCGACAGGGCCGCCCGATTTTTACCAATGCCGACATTTGCAGCAAAGATATCGGTATGCGAACGGCCGTTTTAGCCGAGACGCTGTCCCCGGGGAGCCGGCTTGCATCAATCCGAACGCAACCAGGTGGCGTTAGATCTGCCAGGAGGCTTAGATGGCGAGATGGCGATCGTTGGCGTGGCACGCAACTTCCGTAATCCGAGTCGCACCTACGACGCTTCCAGACACTGTATGTGCTTCTAGGGCTCGCCGATTCTCGCAAGATCACCTTTTGGTCGACTTGGCTATGCTGGAGAAACTGGCCTTCGACATGGGTTTTGCTAGCACGCCTTGCTTGCGGCCTTCGACCGCAACCGCGACCGCATTCTGGGACTCCCGAGAGACCTTTTCAAGGGTGGTCCTCCGATCAGGTGTACGATCTCGTGAAAGCGGCCCCCACTTGCGCGCACGCCCACGTGCACCATGTTTGCGGCCTGCACTAGCCGTACTAGTTATCTCCTCGCGTGAAAAAACCCGCCAATCGTTGGGGCGGGCGGCCCGGTCAGGCCGGCCACGCGGCTATTGCCTGCCGAACGTCAGGGGTGCGAGGTGTGGAAGTTCGAACGGTGATCCGCGGACCAGTAAGCAAGTGCGAGAGCTGTGCAGCGCGCCGCTCCCGGAACCCGTGCGTGAACGTTGCGCCGTCGCGTCATCCGAGAAGTGATCCTATTTACGAGAGGATGAGATCGTGAAACGCAATATGGATCTGGCGATCGCCATACTGAAAACCCTTGAGGAAAACAAGGCCCCACACCTCAGCGAATTCGACATTGAGGGCGCGCTCAAGGTCGAGTTCGATGTTTCAAACCGCGGGGTATGGTATCAGTTGAACCTGCTGGCCGACGCAAATCTGGTCCGCTCATTGGGTAGCGAATGGCGGCTAACGTGGGATGGCCACGATTTATTGAAATCTTCGGCCCCGAATGCTTTTGAAGAAACCTGAAGGGCGACTCGCTTGCCGGAAACACCGCCCTGCGCGAGTGCCGCACACTGCTTGGGGGGCGCCGAAGGCGATGGCAGTTGGCCGAAGTGCACGAGGTTCCACGCCGTGATGACGGCCACGCTCCGACGTCGAGCCTTCCGGTTTTGTACAGCCGCGTGTGCGGGTATTCGAGGTCTGAGTGGAACATGGATCGGTTGAAGCATGCGCTGCTCGATTATCACGAACGCAGCAAGCACCGTCTCAGCGGCTACGCTCCTGGCCCTGGGGGGCTCGACTGGGCAACCCAGCCGGATCCGTTCCGGGTGTTTCACGGCACCCCGCGCGTTGGTCTGCCGTTAGCCGCGGACATCCTGGCCACGCGCTACAACGAGTTACGCTGTGGCACCCTGCCGCCCGCACACGGAATTGATCTATCCAATCTGGCAATCCTGTTCGAACTTTCGCTCGGGTTGTCGGCGTGGAAAACCTATGGCGCCCAGCGGTGGGCGCTGCGCTGCAACCCTTCGAGCGGAAATCTGCATCCGACCGAGGGCTATCTTCTGTGTCCGGCTCTACCGGGTTTGTCCGCAGGCGTCTATCACTACCTCAGCCGGGACCATGCGCTTGAACATCGCGCCGCGGTGAACGAGCAGCAATGGACCGAAGCGTTTTCGGAAAGTGGTGTCCTGATCGGCATAAGCTCCATCCACTGGCGCGAAGCGTGGAAATACGGCATGAGAGCTTGGCGATACTGCCAACAGGATTGCGGCCATGTCATCGCCGCGATGAGTTACGCAGCGGCGGCGCTCGGCTGGCAGACGCGGTTGATAGAGGCGGCTGCGGATGATGCAGTGGGCGACCTACTTGGAGTGGACCGCCGCGAAGATTTCAGGGACGCCGAAGCGGAGGCGCCGGATCTTTTGCTCTGGATCGGCAGCCCTGAAACGAGGCCAGACCTTGAGAGCATGCGGATCGCTTTGGAGAGGGCAGAATGGCACGGACGCGCAAATCAGCTGAGTCCAGGACATGTGATGTGGCCGGACATCGATTCGATTCATCGCGTCACGCACAAGACCTATACTCGCGAACCACTCTCGCCGAATGTGGAGCGGCGTCCGGCACCGGCGACGCCAGCCCTTGATCTCAGCTTCGCCCGAATCGCCAGACAGCGTCGCAGCGCTGTGAACTTCGATGGCACGACGCGCATCAGCGACGCGGCCTTTTTCGGCATGCTGGCGTGCCTGCTGACCCATCCCGATACGCCGCCGTGGAATGCGCTGACGTCTCCAGCCGAAGTGCATGCGGCGCTATTGGTGCACCGCGTCGACGGCGTAGAGCCAGGGCTTTACATGCTCGTCAGAAATCCGGAAGCGCTGCCGGGGCTTCAGCGGTCTCTGCGTTCAGAATGGTTGTGGCAAAAGACGGGGCCCAAAGATCTGCCGCTCTATCTTCTACTGCCTTACGATTTGCGCGCGGCGGCAAAGTTGATTTGCTGCCACCAGGACATTGGGGCTGATTCATGTTTTGCGGTGGGGATGATCGCGAGATTCGAAATCGCGTTGAATCAACCATGGCGATATCGCTATCTCTTCTGGGAATGCGGCGTTCTCGGCCAGGTGCTCTATCTCGAAGCTGAGGCAGCCGGAGTTCGTGCCACGGGGATCGGCTGCTTTTTTGACGATGAAATGCACGCATTACTCGGGGTGACGGGTCACACGTGGCAAAGCCTGTATCACTTCACCGTCGGTGGCGCGGGGGACGATGAACGCCTGTCCGTAGTTCCGCCGTATGATATTCAGCCTTGAGGGAGAGCCTCACATCCTAATCCTGGCGAAACGGCTTACTTCAGGGGCACTCGGCAGATGAACGGCGGCCGTATCCCTCGTTGTCCGTACGGTGGCGTGGTTGGTACATGCGCGGCCCCTTCGTAAGAGAACAGTCTGACGTCTGGCTCCGCAGTCACGACTTACCGTCCTGCAGGCGTTGTGTCCGTGTAGGTACAATTCCACTGGCACGGGGTTGATGTCCTCCTGAGTCATCTCAAGATTCTCCTCGAATCCAGTCATGACACTCTCTTTCATCAACACATTCGGCTGCGCCATGATCGTCAGGAAAGACGAGCCATGCCGCGTCACTCCGAACGCAATCGATGCCATTCGAGTATGTCTGCAAGGCGGACTGCGAATGGCCGACCGTCACGCTTGATAACGGGGACAAATGTTAGCGTCTCCCGAAACAGACCCGGTCGTTTCTTGACGCCGTTACCACACTCCTCCCAAAGCCGCCTCAGAGCCGAAGGTTCTAGCAGATGGCAGATGTAGTAGGGCGATGCACGACCGGACGACTTTCAAGCCGGCAGTCGGACGCGCCGTACTCAAGTTTGGACTAAATGCGATCCGATAATACAGCCCTTTAGCCGGAATCGCATTTGCAATTCTAGCGATTCCGATGGTCGATAGAAAGGAAGGGGCATGAGAACTGAATCGATAATATCGAACGTGCTAGCTGGTACGTGGTGTGCTTGTGTGCGAGATTTTCATAACCGTCTATATGGCGGTGCGTGTACGGAAGTACCGCCGCACAATGAAGGATAACGTATCTCGAAAAATCGATGCCGGGGTCAGCCTGGTCGCTGGCGATTTGATAAACATGGGCAAAGGATTAGACCTGAACAGGTTTAGCGTCAATCGCTGTCTCTTCCGCCGAGCATAGAAAAGGCATCGGCGAGATCAACGAGGCTGTCACGCAGCAGGACTCAGCCCTCGTTGCGCAAGTGTCGGCTGCCGCGTTCACGGTGAAGCCGCAGGCGGACGAGCTGAACCCGACAGTCGGGCGCTGCGACATCTCATAAGGCAACTGACGACCGAGAAGAGGCCGCGCGCGTCGCCGCCTCTTCTCGGCCAGCCGGTCGTCTTGTCGAAAAGGCGCGGCGCGCCCGCCCTGGCGATGCGAGCACTGAGATAGCGTACAGTGGTCCATCTACAGGAGATCGACATGGCGACTGAAGAAAACGTGCTTGCAACTTTTGAGCAATTTAACGCGGAGGGGCGTGATTACATTACGCTCGACGATGCCTGTACGGGTTTGGCTCGCTGGCTAGCTTCGGCGTGGGAACGCCTTGAGCCCGGTGACGCGCAGCTGCTGATGGCAGTCGGCGCGACCCTGTGGCGCGAGGGCTTCTCGCAAAGATAATGCATCCTTGAAGGCGACGCACATTGCCCCACCATTCGTGTGCGCTCTGCTGACGAAAGCCGGGCTCTGAGCAGCCTCCTAACGTCGCTTTCGTGCAGCCAAGAAAAATATGTGTACGGCTTGGGCGCGCAATCGTTCAGCGCCCTGCGACGGCAGGCTTCCCGCTCGCGAAGGGGCATCGCTCTGGCCCCACGCTCACCTGCGCCAACATCATGGGCCCGACCGCTGCCGCCGTTTCCGCCAGCCGCCGCATGCGTTGGGTATGCTTGCCGTTGGCTTCCCCACCTCTCGTCCAGCAACACAGCGCGCTTGTCCAGGCGTTCGTCGGCTTCTTTGAGAGCATTAACGATGCTACGGCCGCATCCCGCCCGGCGGTGCCGTTGTGACCTGCCTCCGGAAATATTACGAAGCGCGTTAGAGTCCGAGTTAATAGTTCCTTCGCTCTGTGCGCCTGCTCCGTCGGCGGGAGCCCTGTTTCTTTTGAACTCTGACGCGATTTAGTTTGCTTTGCCATGGCATTAGGCGCATTGTGAAGTGAACGAAATGTAGCTCTGGCCGTCCGTTTATCGCTATCTGTATCGACACCGTTGCTGGCGGTCAGCACCCCGAAGGACCGCGCCATCATGACTATCGCCACTATCGAATATAGAGGGTACGAGCTTCGTGCTTACTCTCATCAGGAATTCCCACTGCATCGCGACCCGTATGCCAAAGGTGCGAGAAGGTTCTCTTCCGTTGTGCGAATCGAGAGCATGCAACCCGGCAACGTGAAGCCCCGGCGCTACGGAACGGTGTACGCTGAGACTGACCCTACGAACGCGATCGACGCCATCGATTTAGCCATGGAATACGGCAAGGACATTGTAGACGGCAAGGTTCACGCAAACGAACTCTGACGTACTGCTCCGTATCCCAGCTTTCTTTTGTTCCTGAATGGCGCCCGAGAGGGCGCAGATTACGCTTGGATGCGCGGCCAGGAATGGCTGTCGCGACGGCAGGACGTTCCGCTGGTCGGGCAAACGATCAATAAGGCACCGCTACAAGGGGTTCACTATGACATATGCAATCTACGCAATCCTGACGGCGATGACGATCATATTTTTCGTCTCGTTCTACTGGTATCGGCAGAGCGTCCGCTGCGCGGAGGAGGCCCGGTGGTTCAGAGACAATCACGTGATAGACAGATTGCGCGGTAAACCCAGCCTTTAGGCGTCGACTGGATGACCGCCCTGTATCTCAGTCGGCCAGTCCTTTCGCTTAGCTCCAGGCCCGCGCCTTTTATCTGGCTCGCGGCCGATTGCTTCGACGGGTCCAGCATATTTACTGACCGCCTCCTCAGATCCCGTTCGTCCATCGGAGCCAAACCGCAGTCTGTCCGATGTGAGGCTTACTACCGCGGAGCATCCGGGACATTGGATGCCGTGTGCGCTTACGATTGACCAAAGGGCCACTAGGTGTATGCACCATATTTGCGCGCCGGTAGCGTCCCCAAGCGTCGCCGGAATTCTTACCCACGAACTACGGTCGATCGACGGCGAGATTGCACACATTCGTTTCGCGATCAAGTGGGAACTCAGTGAAGAGTAGTCCGCGCCGGTCCTTGCCATCGGTTATTGGCGCCAGCAGTTGTGGAACCCTCTCACGGGACGAAGTCTCCTCGCGCATCAGCGCGAGGCAATCTTTGGGCTATTAAAGCGCATAGAACGGCACGACGATATTTAATGCGATGCGCCGTTTTAACAACGCCCTTATCAGACGGCGCGGTTGAACACTGACTAGAAGTGAGGAGCAATGGCGAGAGCAATTTCGCATCTGTGCGCGTACGACCTGCTCTTCATCGATGCCGACGTTGCACATATCCGATTGTCGATTGAACGGGAGTTCGATTCACGTTTCCCACAGCCAGTCCTACCGCGCCTTTACTGGCGCGATCGCTTGCTTCGCCTAGTCAACGCGTTTCATCTTCTTCCGCAGCAGTCCGGGGGCCATTGATGAGCTTTTGCGTCGACTTGATCGTTACGAGGATGGAAGGTACGGACGCTGACCGGCGTTTCGGCCGCTGCGAGCTTGTGCGCCTGTTCAATTCACTAGAGATGATCACACGAGCCGTCCGTGCCTTGCGACACCCGAGCACGTTGGAGTTGCCCCTGTAACTCAGGACACGCGGACACTGCTAGGTTGATGAGACCGCGGCGCGTCTGAACTCGCGAGGCGACCGGTATTTCAGGGCTTTGTGCGGGTGGCGCTCATTGTAGTGCTCAAACGCGATGGCCAGACGCGAGAGCGCTGTTGGTGCGTCGGGCTTGTGTCGTCTTCTACGAGTCGTTGCGGCACCTGGCGATGTGGCAGATACTTCCCGATAAACCGGGGGCAACGCGAAGGTGCGCAACCCCGTTCCGCAACTCAGAGTTATCGGCGCCGTGAGAATTACGAAGAAAACAGCCACGCGACGCATGGCGCTCCGTGAAACCCGGCCAAATGTGTCCAAGTCTGGCGTCCGTTATCACAGCGATGCGCGAGCCGTTGCGGCCGTTGCGTGGATATGAAGAGTGGCTTGCAATTCAACCCAACGAGAGATGACCGTCGGGTCTCCCGTCAAAAACAGCGGCGAGGACACCCACTCCGTAACATCGTCTTCCGACCAGGCCATCTCAAAGATCCGTAGGTCCTCGTCTCTGCTCTTGCCGAATCCAATCAGTTCCGTACAAGAGTGAAGGCCGTAGAGCGAAACGAAATCTGTCGATACGTTATATACAGCGCACACTCCGCGAAGCGCTATCTTCCACGCATCGTTGCGATTGGCCGCAAGCATGAACACAGTTTGCTTACCGGGAAACTCCAAAATCATTCGATATAGATGTTTTCTGCAGTCTTCGCTTAGCTGGGTCATCACGATCCCCTCACAACTGTGTCGCGACACGGACCGGAAATTCATCAGTACGTGGTCGTATTGCCCGTCGTAGTGGTCTCACGAATCACCGTCAGTCTGCGCTTCTTGGACCACCTGTATTTGCGGGCTGCTTTGGGCGCTCTGTTCGAGCGCCTTTTCGTCGTCGTCCTCGACGATCCGCATCCCATCATCCGTCGCATTCGCTGCGGCCTGCCTGCTAGTCCTGCTCTCCGTCAATTCTTCGGCATCTACCTGTTTATCGATCATGACCTTTTCCTCTTTATTGAAAAGACTGCGACTCCCGCTCCGAGCGGCAGCATGTCGGACTCCAGTCGTTGGCAATGGACGATGGTCACGGCATTTGGTTGTACGTCGAGATCAACCTGGTGCGTCACATCGCAGGTGAGTTCAGCCTTCCGGAGAGCCTGCCGCGCTAAGTCGATGCGTGCGCAAATCGTCATTTGACGCGCTGGCGTTCTTTGCACTAGCTGCGGCGCGTGAAGCTTGGACTCCTAAGAACGGGTGAATGTCCGCAACTCCCGTCGTGGCGCGCGGTTCCAGATTAAACATTAATGGGCGTTGAATTCAAGAACATTGAGAAGCAAAGACTTCTGGTCGTTCGTATCGCTTAACGTGCGGTACGAGCGCAACCACGGTCCCGGTCGTAAGCATTTTCGTTCGCCGCAGCGGAAATTGCATTCTTGTTTTTTAGTCGCATAACTACCTCTGGAGGACGCCTCCATAAAAACGCAAGGCGTTCTTCGACTGTACACCTTTGGACACCGCGTGATATGTTTTATTTTGGCTAGCTCGTCCGGTTCACTTATCGTACTTTGCACTCCCGATCGAGTTGACGCCGCCCTATAGGTTGGATGATCACAGGCGCTTATTCGCGTTGCCTTGCGAACACTGCCGCAGCGCATAGAAGACGATTCGCCTAGATGGGCAAGAGCTGCGCCGACGTCGCCTCCGATGCGCGCGCTCGGCAAACGCCTTTGCCGACGCTCATGACCATGGAGGCCTCCGAAAGTAGACCGGCGAGGCGCATTGCGGACGCCCCTTGGAAACACTGGCTGCTTCGTCGCTCGCAGATAGGACGCAGCCCTATGGTTGTGCAACTTACGCGGCGCCGAGCGCGTCGCGGCCAACGCAGCAGGCGTGCGGTGATAGCCGGAGCAGCGTAGGTATACAACACCGGTCGCGGCCCGTGACCCCGCGTTTCACCGGCGGAGGCCTGAAAGGGATCGGTCATACCACCTCATCATCGGCCGGACCGAAGCGCCATGCAGCACGATCGATGCGGATATAACGCCAAGCGTCAGCGCCACAAATAGCTCAGAGAGGGGGACTGAGGCCATGGTTGATCGCGTACATCCGGTAGAACATCGAACCGATACCACGTATGCGGAACCACGCCACCATCGCGCCAGTACGTGTGATCGTGGCGATGCCGAGCGCGCCGCTTGCCACTTCCGCAGAGCGCGAGCAATAGCACGGTCCGAATGAACCACCACAACGCACCTGCCGGCGCCGCCTCGGGAAGAAGTGCGCCGATGATCACGACTACCGGCAGCTCGACGAGATGTTCGAGCTGCGCGTTAAAGTTCCGCACTGCGTCGCTCATCACTTCGCTGGCGTGATGCGAATGCGTTGCGAGCGTTTCATATCATGTCCGACGGCGCTCGAAGCAGCGCCCAAGGGGACCGTACCGCGTCGGGGCAGGTTCTGCACTCGCTGGAGTGCGAGACCAGCGGCGAACACAGCGAGAAAGCCCGAGGCATCGCATAGCCGTGCGCCGCCGTAAGCCATGCCGATCACGCCAAGCGACAGAAATTCGTCTAGTCCGAGCGCTTGCGCATGTCGCGTTCGCAAATACACAACCACATGCCCGACCACAGCCCCTATCAGCGCCCCAAGCACGATGCCAGCGGCCACTCGACCAGAATACGTCCCACATCATCCAGTGCCAGACGCTTAAATGTTCAAGGCCCCCCCTGGGGCAGCATCGCCAATCCCAGCGTGACGAGCGGAAACGCCATGGCGTCGTTCAAAGCGCCCTCGCCATCAAGGTTGAACCCGAGGCGATCAGGGTCCTGACAACGCTCCGTCCATACGCCGGATGCCAGGACGGAATCGGTCGGATCAAGAATGCCGCCAAGCAAAATTGCCGCGCCCACTGGCAATCGCAGTCCCCAAACACCGATCGCGGTGATCAAGCCGACCGTGGCCGTCATCGAAAATACCTCAAGGCGTAGGGGGACACACCATCGCCGATCGAAAATCGGTACGCCGATGCGCAGCCCGACAGTGAATAGCGAAACCAACAGCGCGAGCCCCCAAAGCGAAAACCTAATCGCATATCACTGTACTTCCCCCAGAGAAGGTATACAGTGATTCTTGTTGTGACGCAGCATCAAGCGAGGCAGCGTTACGCAGCGCGCAAGAAAACGGCGTCCTGCATGAGCAGTTCGTTGGGCGGTCTCGCCGCCAGAGCAGGAAGCCGGCAAGACGCCGGCTTTCTTTTTTCCCGCGTCGCCATGTGGGCCTCGAGTTGTGGTCGACGCGTGCGTCCGCGCAACGGTTCGGGGCCGGTTGCTCTTTTCGACTCACCCACTGGTGGCTCCGACACACGCACAGGCCGTCGCTCTGAGCTCGTACCGATTTGGGCTCTGCCTTGATTTTCCTTTTTAGAATGCGCTGTGTCGACTGCCGACAGGGCGGCGGAATATTGCTGCGCTGCGCCGCATAGAGGGGGCTTCGAATGACCCTGTTCATCGCAACAGCTTTTGAATGGGTGCTCTAACCCTTCTCGTGATTCTCCCTTGCGGTAGTCGCAGCGTGAAGTGCCGCCCTGTTTCTTATTGTCTACACAACCGCGTCTGCGACCTTTTTCAATTTTTTTGCGCCGGTCAACTGTCAGGCGATCCATAGCCGCTGAAATAAACCTAATTTCAATCTCCGATTAGGCGTACGCTGAACCATTAGTCTTCGGTTCCGCAAACGCCTTGATGCGGTTGGCGACAGATAGGTCATCATCGGGCCGGAGCACTACCGAACACCAGGAACACGCGCCTCACCACAACGCATGCGAAAAAGGGACCGCTTCGCCTGTCGGAGTAGGCGCAGCCACGCAAAGTGCAAACCAATACTTTTCAATGCATACGTCATTTATTTTAGCGCGGCTGGAATCTGTAACCGCCGTAATCGACGTCCTTCAAGGAGCACACCATGTTAGTTAGTGAAAGGATGAAACGGGCAGTCTTTTTAGGACCTGACGAGACGTTAGCGACCGCAGCACGCAAGCTCCGGAAGGACAATATCGGCTGCCTACCAGTCTGCGAAGACGGCCGCCTTCTTGGAATGATCACCGACCGCGACATCGCAATGCGCGGAGTCGCCGACAGTCGCGATCCCAATCACATGCGGGTGCGCGAAGCGATGTCGATAAACGCAATTTGCTGCGCAAAGGACGACGCTGTCGAACATGCCGCCGCGCTCATGCATCAGTGTCATGTGCAGCGACTCGCTGTAGTTGACGCTGACCACAATCTAGTCGGCGTCATATCAATGCGCGATCTCGAGGAAGGTAGCTCCGAACGGCGTCCGTTCGAAGTGATTTTCTATAAGGAGATATTGGACCATGTTGGGCTAACGCATCATAGCGAACTGATGCGGCTCTCCGTCGCCCACGGGACGAAAGCGGAGGCAGTCGAAGCAGCCATCAGCCAGTTCGAAGCTGCGAAGCAGGTCACCAAGTGGACCGCAGCGGCCGACGGCTACGATGTTGTAAGCATCCACGTTGGCGAAAGTGGCGAAAGCTTGGAGTCACTTGAACTTACGTCTGAAAGAGATGCGCAGATTCGACCTCGTGCACGAGCTTTGTGGGAAGAGGCGGGCTTCCCGAGCGGCCAGGACGTGCAGTTCTGGGAAAAGGCGGCCCAAGGCGTCGATGGAGAGAACAAGGCTGAAAGATGAGGGCAGCGATCACGTAACGATCGGCTAGTACCTGCAATGATGCCGATCACATTGTTGTGACGAACGCCCCTGCGCTTGCCAAGCCGGCAACGTACAGGAAGCGAAATTCCCGAACTCGTCACAGCAAACGCGCGCGCTCTGTTAATCCTATATCGATCGTCGCGTCAAGGGCAGGGATCCGCCCTCAACGTACGCGGGCACAGAACAGCCATGGGGACCCTGCCCGTTTGCGGACAACGGAGCATGAAGCGAAACGTTCGCCTGTATGCGATGAGAAGCTGGACCGGAGCGCCGCGAAAGACCACACAACCGATTCAAATAGACCGGGACAATTCTTTCGAATGCGTCCACACTTCTAAGCGTAGCGGTCGCATTTCGCGGCCGCCGATGGGGGGAGAAAATATCGTGGCAAAAGGTCAAGTACGTGGAAACAAAGAGGCGAAAAAGCCGAAACAGCCTAAGCATGTAGCGTCTCCTGCGGACGCGGTGTCGTGGGCAACGCCGAAAAGAGTCGCTGAAGCCAGCGCAGCCACCAAGAAAAAATAGCACACGCGACTCCGTCGGATCCGTTGTACGGACGACCCGTGCGGGTCGGATCGATGGCACGATGGCTAATCAAAGCAGGCTATTTCGTTGGTCTAACGCCTCAGCAACGCCTTCAGGTGAGAGATGCGACGCCGACTCTACGCCCGATTAGTCGGTTTGTGACGAGCAGGACGGCACTAAGAGTCAAAAATGGCATATGCAGCTACGCATTTGCACGCGTCTACGTGTCTCGCAGCCAATGCCACTCGCCCCTTGAAGCTAAATGCTTTTCGATTCGGTTCACTGAGTGATCCGAGAACCGCGTGACGAATCAGTAGGTGGCTTTCCTAGCCTCGCGGGTTCCTTGCTCCGGTTGTGCGGGGCGGTGGGTCCGGCTCCATGACGCAACGCAGAACGAGAGGATGCCGTATTTTCGAGATTTAATTAAGGGAGCAAGGCATTAGTACCGAACAGATAACAAAACTTTTGGCAGAATTTGACGACCTCGCATCGAATAGCGAGAATCCCGCTGTCCAATTCATAATCCGTGCGATCAGACTTCACGCAGAACTATTGAACACCCGGCTTGCCGCGTTCGAGGAACAAGTGGAGATGAAAAATTCGTGCGCCGGTACGTACCGGTCACTAGCGAGCGTTCGATCGTGAGAATCGCCGGACAACCCCGCTCGGCCGCCGAGCACCGACGCTTCCGATAGGGTCACAGTGGATCGGGGGTCCGCCTGTGCATGCGCCATGTGCCTGAGGAAGTGCCTTACGTTACCCGCAACCGCGCACGACCCTGCGCGTTGCAGTTTTGAATCTTACTGCACAAGCTTCTTATGCAACTCGCCCGTCAGCGTCTCGACTCGCTGAATCAACTTCTGGGTAAGCTCCGTCAGCTCCGTGTTTCGTTGCAGCAGTTCAAGCAGTTGTCCCGCGTTCTGGGCTGCGATCGCCTGCCGTTGCTCGTTAGCGACTGCAAGCGCCTCCCTGTGCTGTGCGTCAGCCTCGGCGAGCACAGTGTCACGCGCTGCTTGTCGCGTCTGGGCAAGCAGGATGAGCGGCGCTGCATAAGCTGCCTGGAGACTGAATGCCAGATTGAGCAGAATAAATGGATAGACGTCGAACCTCGTAAGGCCGAGGACGTTCACTGCAATCCAGACCGCAACGATGGCTGTCTGGGTACCTAGAAAGAGGGGCGTTCCGAAAAAGCGCGCAAACGCTTCGGCCTTGAGCGCGAACGTGTCGTTGCCAAACGCTGACGAAAGGTGCGCGTGACGACGATGGTAGCGAAAGTGATCGACAGTCAGAGTGTCGGGCGCAGCGGTAGCTGAGTCGGGCTTCATCGTTTCCATCATTCCCTCCAGGGCCTAGTCGTGGCGGAGCGCCGCCAATCCAGGTCTGCGGCACGTTACATCGGGCAGACACGCGGATCCGAGTCAACGTCCTGGGCCTAATGCACTGTACCGCTCGCTCCGGCATGACGCGAACCTGGACTCACGGCTCGATATGCCAATCATCTGGAAGCCTCGACGATGACCTTCAACGCGTGCGTACGTACAGCATTACCGAAGGCGTCGTAGGCGTTCATGATGTCGTCCAGACCGAAGCGGTGCGTGATCAGCTTGCTTGCCTCGAGGCGGCCCGAGCGCACAGTCTTGAGCAGCATCGGCGTGCTGACGGTATCGACGAGACGCGTCGTGATCGTGATGTTGCGGTCCCAGAGCGCTTCGAGGTGCAGGTCCGCCTTGACCCCATGCACGCCGACGTTCGCAATCGTGCCCCCCGCCGCGACGATCGATTGGCACAGTTCGAACGTCTCCGGCACACCCACGGCCTCGATCGCGCAATCGACGCCCGCGCCTTGCGTCAGCTTCATGACTTCCGCGACGGCATCCGCGCGTCCGATATCGATGCAGCCGGTCGCGCCGAACGTGCGCGCGACTTCAAGCCGGTTCACGTCGCGGTCGATCATCACTATCTGCGCGGGCGAGTAAAACTGCGCCGTCAGAAGCGCAGCGAGACCGATCGGTCCCGCTCCAACGATCGCTACGGTCGACCCGGGCTGCACCTTGCCGTTCAGCACGCCGCACTCGAAGCCGGTCGGCAGGATGTCGGAGAGCATCACGAGCGCTTCTTCGTCGGAGCCAGCCGTAATCAGATAAAGGCTCGTTTCGGCGTGAGGGATGCGCACGTACTCGGCTTGCGTGCCGTCAATCTTGTTGCCGAGGATCCAGCCGCCCGTCGTGCAGTGCGAATACATGCCGCGCCGGCAAAACTCACATTTTCCGCAAGACGAGATGCACGAAATTAGCACATGATCGCCGGGCTTGAGCGACGACACCGCCGCACCCACGCGCTCTATCACGCCCACGCCTTCGTGCCCGAGGATGCGGCCGGGCTCGCACGTGGGCACGTCGCCCTTGAGGATGTGGAGGTCAGTGCCGCAGATCGTCGTGCGGGCAACCCTGACGATAGCATCGGTCGGGGCTGCAAGTTCGGGCATGGGCCGTTCGTCGAGCGACTTCGTGCCGGGGCCGTGGTAGACAAGCGCCTTCATCGAAACTCTCCTTTAGCTGGTTGCTCAATTCGCGTCGATCCGACCCGCGGGCGGCGCGTCGGTAACGTCGCGATCGAGGTTCATAAAAAAGCCATCGCATGGCCGCGTGAACAAGGCCTCGCCCGCCCCGGATCGTCCTGTCGGCCCGCGGCGCGGGGGAAGCTATACTTCGAGCAGGAATTGATCACGCGCGGGGTGCTTTGGTTCGATTCCTTGAGACGGCCGCGAACCCGGCTGACGCATCCTTATGACCGCAGTCTGCCGACTCCCTTATCTCGCGATTCTGGCGACACGGAGGACCCGCTATGCCTGCCGATCCCCTTCTAGACGAAAATCACCTGCTTTCAGTTTTGCCCGAAGCAGAAAGGGCCCGCTTGGCGCCGCATCTGGTTCCAGTCCACATGACGCTGGGGCAGGTCGTGTACGAATCGGGCGATCGCCAGCGCTTTGTGTATTTCCCGACGACATCCATCGTGTCTCTCCTCTACGTGATGGAGGATGGCGCGTCCGCAGAAATCGCGATCGTGGGTAATGAGGGGCTCATCGGCATCGCACTGTTCATGGGCGGCGAAACGACACCGAGTCGCGCAATCGTGCAGAGCGCCGGGGCGGCATTGCGGCTGGACGCGCAGATTCTCAAAGAGGAATTCATCCGCGGCGGGCCTGTGCAGCGGCTGCTGTTGCGTTATACACAAGCCCTGATCACGCAGATGGCACAGACGGCCGTTTGCAACAGGCACCACTCGATCGACCAGCAACTGTGCCGGTGGCTGCTGCTCAGCATGGACCGTCTGCCGTCCAATGAGCTAAAGATGACGCAGGAATTGATTGCCAATATGCTCGGCGTGCGGCGTTCCGGTGTGACGGAGGCAGCGCTGAAGCTTCAAGACGCCGGGCTAATTCGCTACGGTCACGGACAGATCCAGGTGCTCGACCGACCGGGGCTCGAAAAACGCGTCTGTGAGTGTTATCGCGTCGTGAAGCGGGAGTTCGATCGTCTGTTGCCCGATTTGAAGGCCGTCTGAATCGCCTCTCGCGGCGCCGCCCTGCGGCACCGCCAAGGCGCTTTTGTTACCTATGTGTGCTTCGACAGCGCCTTGAGCTCCTGCATCGTCTGTTCGGCGCGTTTGCTCATTGCCGCCAACGCTTCCGTTTGTGACTTCTGTGCCATTTCAGCCAGCTCGTGCATGTTTTCGAAGGCCCTCTGCAGCGACTGCTGGATGAACTCTCCCCGCTTTGTCAACGCCTCCTTCGGATTGTCGCCGCTCATCCGGCCCGCTGCGGCCTGGATCGCCTGCGCGCTCGCATTGAGCATTTCGGTTTGCTTTCGAACCAACGCCTGCATTCCTTCATACGCGAGTGTGTTGGCCTGAGCGAGCGCTTCGACGTCCTTGCGCCGCGCTTCCAGCAACGACGTCATATCGACGCCGGGAAACTTGAAGCTCTCTAAGATCTTGCTGAAATCCGTGATCTGGGTAGAAGGTGTTGCCATGGTGAAGCTCCTTTCGACATGTTCCTGAATAGCCAGTGCGGGGGTACCTTCCGGCATCGTCCGCTATACGGTGGCCGCGTGCGGGCCGAGCGTGCGCGCCTCGCCGATCGGAAACACGGTCCGCTCATAAACTTCGTTGATGACATCGGCGGCCGAGAGGTAGAACGCGAGGGCGGCCGTGAGCAGACCTCCATATCCCCCCGCCATGCGCAGCGCTACCGAGCCCGTCCATTCGCCACCTGCGAGCAGCAGAAACGTCATCCATAACGCTAGGAAGATGAACTGGAGCGCGCGCGGCGAGCGGAAGGTGGCAAGCCACATGTTGAACGTGAAGACGCCCCAAAGGAACAGATACCAGCCGATGAAGGCAGCAGGCACCTTGCCATGAAAGAACACGATAAATAGTGCAAGTGACCACCAGAACGCCCCATAACTCAGGAACGCCGTCGCGCCGAACGTATTGCCTCTCGGCAGTTCCATCACGCCTGCGATCGCTTGCGCCGTGCCGCCGTACGCGAGCGCGCAGGCCAACACGAGGCCCATCGAATCGCCCGAGAACCAGCCTGCGTTGATCATGCTCAGCAGCCAGGTGGTCAGCGCAAATCCGGCTAGCCCCAGCGGTGCCGGGTTCGCCAGTTTCATTTGAATCGATGCGGTACTCATACTCTGCTCCTGACGGTATTGCGTGGCGCCGCGACGAACGCTCCCGCGCTCAACGAAGCTGGTCCAGAATGGCGGGATTTTCCAGCGTCGATACGTCCTGTGTAATCTCGTCGCCCGCTGCAAGCGAGCGCAGCAAGCGGCGCATGATCTTGCCCGAGCGAGTTTTCGGAAGATTCTCGCCGAAACGGATTTCCTTAGGCTTCGCGATCGGTCCGATTTGCTTGCCGACCCATGTGCGCAACTCGTTCGCGATTTTTTCCGCTGCGTCGCCTTCGGGGCGCGGGCCTTTAAGCACTACAAACGCCACCACTACTTCCCCGGTTGTCTCGTCCGGACGCCCGACGACAGCCGCCTCCGCCACCTTTGCGTTGGCTACCAGCGCGGACTCGATCTCCATCGTGCCAAGCCGGTGGCCGGACACGTTCAGCACATCGTCGATGCGACCGGTGATCGTAAAGTAACCGGTCTCCTTGTCGCGAATCGCGCCGTCGCCGGCGAGGTACAACTTGCCGCCGAGATCTTCGGGAAAATAGCCCTTTTTGAAGCGCGCCGGGTCGCCCCACACCGTGCGCAGCATCGAAGGCCAAGGGCGCTTGATGACTAGAATCCCGCCCTGCCCGTTCGGCACGTCCTGGCCGGTCTCGTCTACGACGGCCGCCAGGATGCCCGGCAGAGGCAGCGTGCACGAACCGGGCACGAGCGACGTCGCGCCCGGCAGCGGCGCGATCATGTGACCGCCAGTTTCGGTCTGCCACCATGTATCGATGACCGGGCAGCGCCCGCCGCCGACGTTCTCGTGGTACCACATCCATGCGGCTGGATTGATCGGCTCGCCGACAGTGCCGATGATCCGCAGCGTCGACAGATCGAAGCTCTTCGGATGAACCGACGGATCGGCGTCCGACACCTTGATCAGCGAGCGAATCGCTGTCGGCGCGGTGTAGAAGGTCGTGACCTTGTGGCGCGCAATCATGTCCCAGAAGCGGCCCGCGTTCGGATAGGTCGGCACGCCTTCGAACACGACCTGCGTCGCGCCAATCGCGGTCGGGCCATAGGCGATGTAGCTGTGCCCCGTGATCCAGCCGATGTCTGCCGTACACCAGAACACATCCGAAGACTTCCAGTCGAAGGTCCACTTCATCGTCTGCGCGGCCCAGAGTAAAAAGCCGCCGGTGCTGTGCTGCACGCCCTTTGGCGTGCCGGTCGAACCGGACGTGTACAGGATGAAGAGCGGATGCTCCGCCCCGACCCATTCAGGCTCGCAGGTGTCGGCTTCGCATTCGGTGATTTCATGCAGCCACAGGTCGCGCTTCGGACTCCACTGGACTTTGCCGCCGGTGCGTCTGTAGACGATCACGCTGGAAACGGCTTCGCAACCGCCCGCTGCGAGCGCTTCGTCTGCGATGCTTTTCAAAGGCAACGCCTTGCCGCCGCGCATCTGTTCGTCACAGGTTATCAGCGCCGTTGCGCCGACGTCGACCATCCGCTCATTCAGCGATTTCGACGAGAAGCCCCCGAACACAACCGAATGCGTGGCTCCGATACGCGCGCACGCCTGCATCGCGACAATGCCTTCGATCGACATCGGCATGTAGATTACGACACGATCGCTCCTCTTCACGTCGCACTTTCTTAGCGCGTTTGCCAAGCGGCATACGCGTTGCAGCAGCTCGCGGTACGTGACATGAGTGACGGTGCCGTCGTCCGCTTCAAAGATCACCGCAACCCGTTCGCCGTTGCCGGCCTCGACGTGGCGGTCGAGACAGTTATACGATGCATTCAGTTCGCCATCTTCGAACCACGTGTAGAACGGAGCATTTGTCTCGTCGAGCGTTTTTGAGAACGGCTTGCTCCAGGTCATCGTCTCTCGTGCGAGGCGTGCCCAAAAGCCTTCATAGTCGCGCGCGGCTTCGGCAAGCAACGCCCGGTAAGCGTCCATTCCCGAAACCTCTGCCCGTGCAGCAAGATCACCGGGCGGGTGAAAGACGAGTCCGTCGTGGACAGTGGATTCAATGAGCGACATTTTGCATTCCTGTTCCGCGAGCGTCGGGACACGAGAATCCGGGCCCCTCATCACCGATCGCTATGAAAGTTGGTCGGACACCACCCGTCCTTCAACCACACTGTTGGCTCGAGCTTCCGCCCACGAACCAGTCGTGACGCGGGGAGCGCTGCCTTGCAGCGCCACTGACTCGCCACCACGAACACAGCAGCAGGAAATAAGGTTATCCGTTGGGAGGCATCGTGGCCGTGCCCTGCCTGAAGGGAGGCTGCTGATGCAAGCGATCGACGATGATCATGCTGCGCGGCGCCGTCTTGGGCACCCTGCTATGGGACGCGTGGCGTCAATGAGTACAGTGCGCGCGCGTCGGGATGAAGTCGGTACGGTAGCGTACGGGTTGTGGGTCCACACCCGGGGTGCCCTCCAGCATCCGTCTGAACCACACTGCATGAAACGACTGCTTCTAAATCCTGCTTTGCCGTACCTCGGCAGCCGACCGCAAACTCGCGACCGATAAGTCCAAGGGCAAGTGATTATGGCTACGGACAGCGACTTTTCCCGGAGGCATCGTTTGCCAGAGGACCGTGGTAAGGCGCATCTCAACGACGAGGCAGGGTACTTCGTCCGAGTCTTTTGGAGGCAAATAAATAAACTTAGTTTCCGTCTTTGAACTAGGAGTAGCCTCAGCGAATAGCTGCGGATCCGAGAAGGCAAAGACGCCAGATATCAGCAAGGCTTGTCATCCCCTAGAATAGCGCTATTTGTTTCGGCAGTTCTTAATGATGACTTGTCAGAAGCATCGAACCTCGGTTCCGACTCCCCGAAATCAGGGAATAAAACCGAACGCGCGCTGCAACGCGACCCGCAATGGCTGACGGGCCGATTTTCTCATCCGATGGGTGTGCATGAATTAAAGGTCTACGTGCCATCGACCTGTCAGGGCACAGCCATATCGCTGATTGTCACGCTTCACGGCGCAGGCCAGGACGCCGACGAGTTTGCGTTAGTCACCGAAATGACTTTGGTCGCTGAAGGCGGCGGTTTTATCGTCGTGTACCCCGAGCAGGGGACGAGTGCCAATAAGTTCCGATGATGGAACTGGTTTCGGTCGGCAGATCGGGTCCGCGATTCCGGCGAAGCCTCCATCATCGCAGTCATCACGGGCAAAGTGATGGCGTCTTACACGATCGATCCGACGCGGGTTTTATGGCTGGTATGTCGGCAGGCGCCGCGATGGCGGTCAATCTTGCGGTCACCCACTCCGATCGTTACGCGGCGGCTGGAGTTCATTCCGGCCTGGCGTTCGGCGTCGCCGACGAAGCATTTTCGGCGATGTCCGCAATGAGGATGGGCACCGGCGCGGCGCCAATTGCGCGCCGCACGAGATGCGATAGGCATGTGCCGCGCGGTGTCGCTTATTGTCTTCCACGGCGATCAGGACACTACGGTGCATCCGCAAAACGCCAAGGTCCTGATGCAGATGCATCGGAGCCTGATGGTGGGCATCGATGACGCGCGCGCATCCGCTACGACCGAGCTTGGACAAGTGGTGGACGTTATCCCTATACCTGCAATAGCTTTTGCCAGGGCGGCGGCGAGGTTTTCGGCGAACAGTTGGTGATTCATGGGCTTCTGCACGCTTGGTCGGGCGGCGCTTCGAGCGCCACGCCTACCGACGCCCGGGGACCGCACGCTGCGCGCGAGATGATGCGTTTCTTCGACACCGTCGCCGACGCCCGATATGCGGCTCAATGAGACGGCGTGCGGGATGATTAAATAGGTCGTTTATACCTGTTCTGACTCATTCGAGGAATAACGAAATGCGGCGGCGTAAAAAATACGAGCGATTAACATGATTCCGCGTTAATTGAAATAAGGCTTGACGCTCGAATTATATGCTGTAGGATGATTTTCAAGGTGCAGTGCAAAAAAAGATTGGCCGCGTTGCTGCGGACAAACGATTTTAAATTTATGCGGAGTATCTCATGTTCTTAATTTCTGCCCAACAAGTAGCAGCGTATCAAAAATCCCAATTCGAGTCTTGGATGAGCCTGACCGATAAATATATGGACGGTTTTCAAAAGCTGACGCAATTGAATGCGCAAACCGTCAGAACGCTCGTATCCGAAAACGAGGGTGCAGCTGATTTTGCGCCTGTGAATGGGAGCGACGTGGGCGAGTGGCAATCGAATTTGCTCAAGCAGTTTCAGGAAAAATCCGCATCGTATGGTCGGCATTTTTATGCAATTGTCTCGGCGACTGGTGAGGATATGGTGCGCGAGGCGCAAAGCCAGTTTGCTTCCTATGGCGGCCAACTCAACGAGGTGTTCAGGACTGCGGTGGAGAACGCGTCCGCAGCATCCGAAAAGGCTGCTGCGGCTGTGGAGACAAACTTGAGGCAAGCGACCTCGGCCTCGTTAGACGCCACAGCGAACGCGGCGGATTCACTCGCGAAGGAAACCCAGTCGAATGTCTCGGCCACGGGCAACGCCGTGAAGACCGGTGCCGATACCGCCATGCAGTCGGTGAACAAGCCGAATCAAAAGCATTGACTACCTGGGTCTGGTCGTTTCAGCACGACCCATTGAAGCAACAAACAATGGCCCGCTTTTGAGCGGGTTTTGTATGCCGAACGCCGGTCGACAACCAACGGACTTCGCGTGACAGCCAGTCCAACTCCTTGAAACGTTCCTCAGCTCGAACTCTTTCGAGCGCATCCCTCGCCGTAGCGCCAACGGGTAATTACAGCCATCGGCACTTGTATTGAGTGAATGCCGCTAATTGCGCTCTCCGGGCACCGGAACCCGCGGATAAGGCTTTCGCTCCATCCGTTTCGCCCCCGGCATAGCCCATGCCCTATCAACCTCAGCACTACCTCTGCAAACACAATGTGCTTCGGTTTCGTAACGATATGCGTTAGAAGATGCGCCTGCTCATTACGCACGACGGTCTTCCCCGCATCTCCGATGCTCTGCGCTTGTTCAAAAGCGACGTGCTCCGCTGCTCTAACCATCGTCTAACTTGCGGCATTGGCGTTCCACCACCCGACATTCATCGAGAATTTTGATGTCCAATCTTTTCCCCAAACGTAAAACTAGGGCCCCCGCAGTAGCCGCGCTGGCAGTGGCGGCAACTACCGCAGTCGCGGCTGCTATTTGGAACCGCTATAAGGCGAAACGAGCCGAGCGCGAGGACCCACCGATTGGCCGATTCGTCGATGTTGATGGCGTTCGGCTCCACTACACCGATACGGGGAGGGGTCCATGCGTAGTGCTTCTGCATGGCAATACCGTGCTGCTGCAGGATTTCGAGGCTAGCGGCGTAACGGGCATGCTTGCTGAGGACCACCGGGTGATTTCGTTTGACCGACCGGGCTTCGGTTATAGCGAGCGTCCGAGAAATCGTCTTTGGACGGCACAAGCGCAGGCGGCCCTGTTACAGCGTGCGCTCGAACTGCTTGGCGCCAATAGGCCAGTAGTTATTGGGCATTCGTGGGGCACGCTGGTTGCGCTTTCTCTCGCCGTCGATTCGCCTGCGCTGGTGCGGGGCCTCGTTCTTGTTTCGGGCTACTATTTTCCGTCGGCGCGTCTGGACGGAGTGATGACAGCGCCGGCCGCGATGCCCGTGGTCGGCGACGTGCTCCGATACACCGCATCACCTTTCGCAGGCCGCCTGCTCATGAAAAAGACCGTGCAGGCGATGTTCGCGCCCGCGTCCATGCCAGAAGCGTTTTTCGGTAGCATGCCGCGTGAGATGCTGTTGCGCCCCAGCCAGATTCGTGCGACATCGGAAGACGCGGCCCTCATGCTCCCTGCAGCGGCGCGACTGCGCGATAACTATCCCTCGATCGACATGCCTGTGCGTATCTTCGCAGGAGCAGGCGACAAGGTCGTCGACCCGGAATCGCACTCCGCACGCTTGCATGGGGTCTTGCCGAACAGCACGCTCGATATCGAGCCGGATGCAGGACACATGGTGCACTACAAAATTGCCGCGCTCATCTGCGCCGCGGTCTCCGACATTGAAGCCCACACGCCCCATTCGGCAACTGCCGACTCCGATGAGGACCATCTAGAGGCCATGGCCGCATCCTAAGTTGCGCGGCCAAAAAGGCTGCTATTCGACAACTTGATTCTCGCACCCAACGGCGCAGCCATTGAGAAGCAGCGCTGCACGCGGACAACCACAATTGAAGACTCCCCTCTGCGAAGCCGCCTGTTCGCAGTGGTTCGAAAGCGCGTGCAGATTGGCGATAGAACAGCGGGAGCCGCGCGTTCTGTTCCGCCTCCGGGGCCTACGCCGCTGACACCGCCGATGCGACTGCCCCCTGCACCTGCCGCTTCACGGAAGCGATCATATGATTGGCACCGTCCGTCTGATTCGCAGGGGTCGCGCCGACATGCGCACTCGTTGCGGGAACGCTGCCGGCCGCGCTCACAGCGCCGGTGATGAGCGAGGTCATACCGTAGACAATTAGCAGCGTCATGACGGCCCAGGCAAGCAGGCCGTGCAGCCAACCGAGGACCGGCGTCCAACGTCCGGAGAGTAAGAGCCAACAAACACGGCCACAGCCGTGGCGACGATGACCCAGACGCCCGAACGGAGGCGAAAGCCGCGCAGCGCGTCTGGTTTTGACATCGGGGAGAGCGGCGACGGCCGATAACCGTGCCCAGCACGCTCACAACGATATACATAATTATCGCCAAGATGACGCCTGCGATGGTCGAACTGCTCGACAGCCGCGGCAGTCCAGGATGAAGTGGTACCTCTGTGGTAGCGGTCCTCAAAAGCGCACGCGTTGTCTCGCGTCCGCTTAAACGCGCCTGTTGATTTGAGCCGAACGAACGCCGCCGTGGTCTGATACTGGCGTCGAACTATGTAACTGAACACGTGCTCGCCGCGGTACTGCGGCCATGCCAGGCGGCGTCGCAACGACACGTGCCAGCGTCCCTTGATGGCCGATTGGGTGAGGTCGCCAACGGCCGCTTGCTGGTATTCCAGTCCGCGAGATTTGAATTGCCCGAGTGCCGGTTTGAAGCAAGTTGTTTGGCCGGAGTGGGTCGCTTAGCGACGTTCGTTCGATCGAATCCGCACATCCTACTGCCGCTGCTGTCGTGACCCCGCCCAAAACTCCGGTGGTGCGCCCGCGTCGGACTTAACTTCTTGTCCCTTGACGGCGAACGGCAATAGATGAGACGGCTCAAGGGAGGGTAAACACTTAACCGTGAGGGGACGACACTTCGCATGGGCGAGTCGTCTGATTCTGAGTCTTCGGCATGCTCACACGGCGACTGCCCGGGTTGAGCGTCGCGTCCAACCATCCTAAGTCGCTCATCGGACGGACGATCTTTGCGCCGTAAGAGACGCGTGCTTGCGTTTAGCGGTTCAACGTTCGATGAACGTAGTTCAATGTTCGGTGAGCTTCGACAACCGGCAGGCGGATCGCTCCTTGAAATTGTCAAATGACGTCCATATAATTGGCACTCACAGCACCAGAGTGCTAACAAAATTTCCGTCCGGCGGGTTTACGCCTAAAAGACGGGTTTTTCCGCGTTTTCAGTCTCAATCTAGAGAGGAGTGTGTATGAACCTTCGTCCTTTGCACGATCGCGTCATCGTCAAGCGTCTGGACCAGGAAACCAAGACCGCATCGGGCATCGTGATCCCGGAAGCAGCGGCAGAGAAGCCGGACCAAGGCGAAATCCTGGCCGTCGGCCCGGGCAAGCGCGATGACAAGGGCACGCAAAACGCCCTCGACGTGAAGGTGGGCGACCGCGTGCTCTTCGGCAAATACGCCGGCCAGACCGTCAAGGTCGACGGGCAGGAACTGCTCGTCATGCGCGAAGAAGACATCATGGCCGTTCTGGTCAGCAAGTAAGCATCCTTCCTGTTAGCCGGGCTTCGCGCCGACAGGGCGGCGAGGCCGGCACACTGAATCGAATCAAGGAGTCTGGATATGGCAGCTAAAGAAGTTATTTTTGGCGATTCCGCACGCGCCAAGATGGTCGAAGGCGTGAACATCCTGGCCAACGCGGTCAAAGTCACGCTGGGTCCGAAGGGCCGCAATGTCGTGCTCGAGCGTTCGTTCGGCGGCCCGACGGTCACCAAGGACGGTGTCTCGGTCGCGAAGGAAATCGAGCTGAAGGACAAGCTCCAGAACATGGGCGCGCAAATGGTCAAGGAAGTCGCTTCCAAGACCAGCGACAACGCCGGCGACGGCACCACGACCGCTACGGTCCTGGCGCAATCCATCGTTCGCGAAGGCATGAAGTACGTCGCATCGGGCATGAACCCGATGGACCTGAAGCGCGGGATCGACAAGGCGGTTGCCGCTGCAATCGAAGAACTGCGCAAGATCAGCAAGCCCTGCACGACGAACAAGGAAATCGCGCAAGTCGGCTCGATCTCGGCAAACAGCGACACGTCGATCGGCGAGCGTATCGCTGAAGCGATGGACAAGGTCGGCAAGGAAGGCGTGATCACCGTCGAAGACGGCAAGTCGCTGCAAGACGAGCTGGACGTCGTCGAAGGCATGCAGTTCGACCGCGGCTACCTGTCGCCGTACTTCATCAACAACCCGGACAAGCAAGTCGCCGTTCTGGAAAACCCGTTCGTGCTGCTGCACGACAAGAAGGTTTCCAACATCCGCGATCTGCTGCCGGTGCTGGAACAAGTCGCGAAGGCTGGCCGTCCGCTGCTGATCATCGCTGAAGACGTCGAAGGCGAAGCGCTCGCAACGCTGGTCGTCAACAACATCCGCGGCATCCTGAAGACCGTCGCCGTCAAGGCTCCGGGCTTCGGCGACCGTCGCAAGGCCATGCTGGAAGACATCGCGATCCTGACCGGCGGTCAGGTCATCGCTGAAGAAACCGGCCTGACGCTGGAAAAGGCGACGCTGCAAGAGCTGGGTCAAGCGAAGCGCATCGAAGTGGGTAAGGAAAACACCACGATCATCGACGGCGCTGGCGAAGCGTCGAACATCGAAGCTCGCGTGAAGCAAGTGCGCAAGCAGATCGAAGAAGCGACCTCGGACTACGACCGTGAAAAGCTGCAAGAGCGCGTGGCCAAGCTGGCCGGCGGCGTTGCGGTGATCAAGGTCGGTGCTGCGACCGAAGTCGAAATGAAGGAAAAGAAGGCACGTGTCGAAGACGCACTGCACGCAACGCGCGCAGCTGTGGAAGAAGGCATCGTGGCGGGCGGCGGTGTTGCGCTGATCCGTGCTCGCCGTGCAATCGACGGCCTGAAGGGTGCGAACCCCGACCAGGACGCAGGTATCAAGATCGTCCTGCGTGCGATGGAAGAGCCGCTGCGCCAGATCGTCACGAACGGCGGCGAAGAAGCATCCGTCGTGGTGGCGGCTGTTGCTCAGGGTTCGGGCAACTACGGCTACAACGCGGCAACGGGCGAGTATGGTGACCTGGTGGAAGCCGGTGTCGTCGACCCGACCAAGGTGACGCGCACGGCGCTGCAAAACGCGGCATCGGTGGCAGGCCTGCTGCTGACGACCGACGCAGCCGTCGCCGAACTGCCGAAGGAAGATGCACCGATGCCTGGCGGCATGCCCGGCGGCATGGGCGGCATGGGCATGGACATGTAAGCTGGCTTCGGCCGGTGATGTCCGCGCGGGCTTCGTTTCTCCGGAAGCGAGGTCTGCGCAGCCAAAGAAAACCCGCAGCGATGCGGGTTTTTTTTCGCCTGTCGAAAGCGCGGCCCTACTTATTCATCTGCTCACGCAGATTCTGCGCCGCCGCTTTGTAGTCGTAAGTCGGATAAAACTCGGTCGTATATCCGCCCCACGCGGTCGTTTCGATCGCGCGATTCACTTCGCGCAATCTCTCTGCAGGCACCCGCAGCGTCACCACCTGACCGATGCCCATCATCACGTACCACGACACCACTTCGATTCCCGGCGGCGGAAACGTCTTGAAGAAGCCTTGCTCCTTCAACTGCTCGTTGATCTTCGGCAGCGGCTTCGACTGATCGTGTTTGAGGAAAATGGTCAGCAGGAACGTGCCGTCGCCAACTGGCGTCGCGGGTGGCGGCGGCGCGGCGGTCTGCGCGTGCACGGGCAACGCGATATGAAGCAGCGAAGCGAACATCGTGATCTGAACGAGGCGTGCCATCCGTCGTGCCGGCTTGTGCATCGGGCATTCTCCTTTCGATTGAGCGAAAGCTGAACCGCGCTTAGCGGTGATGAAGCCGCAACCGTTCCATCAGATGCAGCGCATTGGGCTGGGCGTTGCCTTGCGCGGTGTTGTCGAAGATGCACCAGACTTCGGCGCTTTTCTTCGCGCGTGCCTGCAGCGTGTGCGCGAGATGGTCGAGATACGTGTAGTCGTAGGAAGACTTGTACAACTCGGGCGAGCCGTGCAACCGCACATAAACGAGCGACGCGTCCGCGCGATGCTTGATCTCGCAGTCATCGGGGATCGGATCGGCATCGACATAAGCGATGTGATGCGCTTTCAAGAGCGCCGCCGCATCCGCGGTGAACCATGTCGGATGCCGCGCCTCACATGCGACCGGCAGTTTCGTGCGCTCGCGCAGCGCCTTGAAGAACGTGTCGGCCAGATCGTGCTCGAAGGGCAGGCTCGGCGGCAGTTGCGTGAGCCAGCAGCCGAGCTTGTCGCCGAGCTGGCTGGCGCCGAGCAGGAATTCGTCGATGAGCGCTTCCGTGTCGACGAGCCGCGCGTCGTGGGTGATCGCCTTCGGCAACTTTACCGAGAAGCGGAACGATTCCGGCACGCTCTGCGCCCACTTCTCGTAGGTCTGCTCGCGGTGCGGCTTATAGAAGCTGGAGTTGATCTCGACGCAAGTGAGCACGCGCCCGTAGCGTTCGATGTGCGAGCCTTCGCCGGGAAAACTCGCGGAGACCGCGCTCGTCAGTGACCAGCCCGCGCAGCCGATGCGGATCGCGCCTTGCGGGCCGGGCTTGTGCAGATGGGGCAATCGATACGGCATGCGTTCGCGAAGCCTCCCTTATGTGGTCTCCGGCTACCTCGATTCACTGCTTCTCTTCAGTGCCGCGCTTCTCCCGGCAGCCCGGCCGATTCGTCGGGCAGCGCCGAAGTCTCGCTTTCGTCGTCGGCGTCGTTGGAACGCGCCCAGAAAAAGCGATCCGGCAGATACGCGCCCATCCCCGGACGAAACGCGGCGCGCGCCGCCTGAAACACATACTCTTGCGCCTCGCGGGCGGCTTCGGCAGGCTCCTGACCGTTGGCGAGCAGCGCCGCGACGGCTGCGCCGAGCGTATCGGTCAGCCCCATCACGCGATTCAGCCCGCGATCCCAAAGGTCTTGCCGCACCTGGCCTTCCTCGCTATAGAGCGTGTTGACATGCCGATGCGTGCCCGTTTCCATCGCCAGAACATATTCGCAGCCTTGCGACAGAATATGGGAGATCGCGGAATCGAGCGTCGGGGCTTCGGCGTCGCTGTCGGGCTGCGCAAGCTGCAAAATCGTGGCGTGATCGGCGATCAGCATGGTCGTTTGCGGCACGAGCAGATCGGCAAGCGATTCGCGCAACTCGTCGGCGGACAGCACGTGTTCGTCGTCGAGCGTGAAGTCGGGCGCGAGGATCAGCGGGACGTCGTCGTAATCGGATACCACCTCGGCAATCGCCGATACGACTTCAGCCCGCGTCGCCGCGCCGATCTTGAACGCGGCGATCGGCATGTCTTCGAGCAACATGCGCGCCTGGGTCGCGACGGTGTCGGGATCGAGGCCGGTCACTTCGTCGCAACTCGCGGAGTCGCGCACCGCATAGCCGGTGAGGACGGTGGCGCCGTGGCAGCCCATGCTCGCGAGCGTCAGCATGTCGGCCTGAAGGCCTGAGCCGCCCGTCGGGTCCGAAAGGCCGAAAGTCAGAACGATCGGTGGCGAATCGCCGGTCATGGCAAAAGCGGACATGGTGGATTGATGGGCACGTGTGGACAATCGGGTCGGGGAAATGCGTTGTTATTGTGCGCGCCACCCCGTTAGATTCGATTATGCGGCCTATTGATGCCCGCCTGTCGCCCGGAACGATGCATTTTCCGCCGGGCGGCGCGTGGCCGTCCCGTTATTCGGGAGGAACGCGGGCGGGCGGGCGGCTTGCTAGGCATCCACCCGGCAACACGGTACCATCATGTCCTAATTTCAATCGATCAATCGACGCGGCATAAGTATGGAATACAGAAGCTGGATGTGCCTGATTTGCGGCTGGATCTACGATGAAGAGGCGGGATTGCCGGAAGAGGGCATCGCGCCGGGCACCCGCTGGGAAGACGTTCCAATCAACTGGACCTGTCCCGAATGCGGAGCCCGCAAGGAAGATTTCGAGATGGTCCAGATCTGATCCGCCTATTTGCCCGCGCCGCATGGCTTACGTCATGCGGCGCGTGTTTTTTGCGGCCTGCGTTTCCGTGCGGAAGCCGTTCAGCCGTGGCTGGCTCGGCTGATTAGCCGTTTCCCGGGGCTGCTCGCGCAGTTGCGGGTAAAGGCATACGCTTCCAGAGGGCGGGATGCGGCGACTCCCGCCGCAGGCCCGTCGATGATGCAGTTTCACCGCGCGCCGGCGCATCCGCCGCGCACGCGATCTGGCTTGTGAGCGCCCGTTATGACCTCTCGTCCCGATCTACCCGTTCCGATCGAAGCCCTGCCGAATCCGCGAGGCGGCTCCGTGCGACTCGCCGAAATGGCGATCGGGGATGCGCTGCACGCGTTCCAGCGGCAGGGCGAGACAGCGCCCGCCCTGAAGCGCGCGATCGCGGCGCTGAACGCCGCCGGATGGCTGCCCGCGCAGCGTTTCGCCGAAGCGCTCGCGCTGGTGGCGCCGATCGGCGATGAATCAGAGCCGACGCGCCAGCGCATCGCGGACGCGCTGCTCGCCTTCGGCATGGCGGTCGATCGGCACAATCTGCGCGAGCTGGCGTGCTCGACGGAGCTTTTCAATCACTATCGCGGATTGCACGCGCTGCTTGCCGCGCACACGCGCATCGCGCCGGTTTCCTACGACGACCTCGCGCTCGCGGGCCGCGCCATCGCGCCGGCCACGCTGCGAGGCGTCGCATCGGAACGGCTCACGCGTGTGCGGGCGCATTACGAGCACACGCTGCTGGCGCTGCTGCGTGCGCCCGCCGATCAGCCGCAAGGCGACACCGACGAAACTTTCGCGCGTCTCGACGCCTGCCTCGCGGACCTGGCCGGCCCCGATCCGTACGATTTCTGGCGGCTCGCGTCGTCCACGGTGCGCGCGCTGCGCTCGCGCGGGGGCATTTCCGGACACGCCGACGCCAAGCGCCTGTACGCGCGGTTCAATCTCGTGCTGGCCGATCAGGCGCATGCGTCGTCGTACGCGCCGCGTTCGCTCGTGCGCGCGACGCTCGCGCTGCTATGGCGCGACTTCGCGCTGTACGGCGCGACGCCGGAAGACGCCGAACACGTCGATGTCCTGCGCGACTACGGCCTGACGGTGGCGTGGCACGTCGCGGCGACGCCGGCTTCCGAGGCGGCATGGGAGCAGGGCGCGGCGCAGGCGAGCGAAGAAAGCACGCGCGATGCGCCCACACGGGACCTCGGCGTGCTGCGCGTCAACGCGGCGGCCTACGAAGACTTTCTGCAGAGCGCGGAAGCGGCGATCGAAGGGTTGGTCGAACGCGGCTCGCAGGCAAGCGAAACCGGCGCCGTCGATGCGTCTTCCGCGCTGCACGCGGCGGATGCCGCGCATCGGCTGGGCGCGGCGGCGTGCGCGCTCGGGCTCGGCCACGTCGCGCTGCTGGCGGATACGCTCGGGCTCGCGTGGCGACGCATCGCGCATCAGGGCGACGGCGCAGCCGCCTACGGCGATGCGGGCGCGCTCGACGCCGCGATCCCCGAACGCGCCGCCCAGACGCTGCGCTCGATGCTGCATCAGGCTGCTGCGGGCATTGCGCCGTCGGAGGGCCGCGCGTCGATCGTTGCGCTCACCGCGATGATCGAGCGGCCCGCGGCCATCGTCCGCTAGGCGTCGTCGTCCTCGATGTCCGGCGTTATCGCGCGTTTGCCCGGACCGCGCACGACGTCATAGCGCAACAGCGTGCGCTTGCGCGCGGCATCGTGATCGACGATCGGCGGCGGATACTCCACGCCGGGCGCGACCTTCGCCGCTTTCAGCGTGTCGGGCTTCGCGAGCCACGGCGCGTGGATGTCGCGATCCGGCAGACCCGCGAGTTCCGGCACGTAATGTCGAATGAACTTGCCCGCCGCGTCGAATTTTCGTGACTGCGTGATCGGGTTGAAGATGCGGAAGTACGGCTGCGCGTCGCATCCACTCGACGCGGCCCACTGCCATCCGCCATTGTTCGACGACAACTCGAAATCGTTGAGGTGCGCTTCGAAGTACGCCTCGCCGCGCCGCCAGTCGATACCGAGATCCTTCGAGAGAAAGCTCGCCGTTACCATGCGCAGCCGGTTGTGCATGTAACCCGACGTATTGAGCTGGCGCATCGCGGCGTCCACCAGCGGATAGCCGGTCTGGCCCGCGCACCACGCGGCGAAATGCGCGTCGGCGGCATCGCCCGTTTCCCATTCGATGCGATCGTATTCCGGCTTGAACGCGCGATGATCGCCCGGCACGCCGACGCGCGGAAAGTGATGCAGCACGCCGAAGTAGAAGTCCCGCCAGACCAGCTCGGAAAGCCACGTCGCCGCGCCCCGGTCGCCGTGGCGCTGCGCGTCGTGCGCCACGCGGGCGAGGGCGCGGATCGACACCGTGCCGTGACGCAAATGCACGCCAAGATAGCTCGGAGCTTTCTGCGCCGGGAAATCGCGGGCGTGGTCGTAGTCGGTCATGCGGTCGCGGAAGGCGTCGAAGAGTTCGTACGCGCCGCTCGTGCCGGGCGGAAAAGCAGGGGCGTGAGCGTCCGGGAAACCGAGTTCGGCGAGCGATGGAATGCCCGTGTCGGCCTGGGCCGCCGGTTTCGTCAACGCATGCAAATGATCCTCGGACGCATACGGCGCGAGCGCATCGGGCGTCAGCGTTTCGAGCCACTTGCGCTTGTACGGCGTGAAGACGGTGTAGGGCTTGCCCGCGCCGGTCAGCACGTCGTCGTGATCGAAGATCGCCTGATCCTTGAAACTGAAGAACGCGACGCCCGCGCTCGCGAGCGTCCGCGCGATGGCATCGTCCCGGGCTTTCGCGGACGGCTCGTAGTCGCGGTTCGCGAAGACCGCGTTCGCGCCGCATTCGCGTGCGAGCGCCGGGATGTCGTGAACCGGCACGCCGTGACGCACGATGAGCGCGCCGCCCGCGTCGCGCAGCGTGCGATCCAGTTCGACGATGCTTGCATGAATGAACGCCACGCGACGGTCGTTTCGAGCGAGCGGATCGAGGATTTCCCGGTCGAAAACGAAGGCGCACAGCACCCGGCGGCACCGTGTAAGCGCGTGATAGAGTGCAACATTGTCCGTCGCGCGCAGGTCCCGCCTGAACCACATCAGACCCAGATCAAAGTCGGCCATCCGCCAGCGCCTTTGTTAAAATCCTGAATTATGTCCAAGACTTCCGATCGCATCAATTTGACGAACCAGTTCCTGATCGCCATGCCTTCCATGGCCGATCCGACGTTTTCGGGAACGGTGGTCTACCTTTGCGATCACACCGATCGCGGTGCGCTGGGTCTCGTCATCAACAGGCCGACCGACATCGACCTTCAATCGCTTTTCAATCGCATCGACCTCAAGCTGGAAATCGAACCGCTCGTTCACTTGCCCGTCTATTTCGGCGGCCCGGTGCAGACCGAGCGCGGCTTCGTGCTGCACGAAGAGGGCCAGGGCGAGCCGTACAGCTCGTCGATGAGCGTGCCCGGCGGCCTCGCCATGACCACGTCCAAAGACGTGCTCGAAGCGGTCGCGAGCGGCAAGGGCCCCGAGCGCTTTCTGCTGACCCTCGGCCATGCCGGCTGGGGCGCGGGCCAGCTCGAGGAAGAAATCTCGAAGAACGGCTGGCTGACGGTCGAAGCCGATCCGCGCATCATCTTCGAAGTGCCTGCCGAAGACCGGCTCGAAGCGGCGCTGTCGCTGCTCGGCGTGTCGCGCTCGATGCTCTCGGGCGAAGCAGGGCACGCATGAGCCGCGAAGCCACGCTGCTGGCCTTCGACTATGGCGAGAAACGCATCGGTGTCGCCGTCGGCAATACGCTGACGCGCGACGCACGCGCGCTCGCCGTGGTGGAGAACCGCGACCGCGACTATCGCTTCCAGCAAGTGGGCAAGCTGCTGGACGAGTGGAAGCCCGATACGGTCGTCGTCGGCATGCCGATGCATCCCGACGGCACGCCGCACGAAATGAGCGCGCTGGCGAAGCGCTTCGGCAATCAGGTGAACGGCCGTTTCAACGTGCCGGTGCAATGGGTCGACGAACGCTATTCGTCCGTTGACGCCAAAGCCGATCTGCGCGAGCGCGGCGTGCGCACGAATGCGCGCGGCCGCTTCGACGGCATCGACGCCGAAGCCGCCCGCGTCATCCTTCAACAATATCTCGACGGACTTCCCGACGATCATGAGTTCCATTGACGCCGAGGCGCTTTATCGCACGCTCGTCGAACAGATCCGCGCGGCCTATGGCGCGTCGCTCGCGGCCGAAGACGGCGCGGTGCTCGCGGGTGTCTACAGCGGCGGCGCGTGGCTGGCAGAGCGGCTCGCGAAAGAGCTGAACGCGCCGCACTACGGCGTGGTGAACGTGGCGCTGCATCGCGACGACTACGCGAAGAAGGGCCTGCATAGCCAGGCGAGCCCAACCTCGCTGCCGTTCGATGTCAACGGCCGGCGCATCGTGCTGGTCGACGACGTGCTGTCCACGGGCCGCACCGTGCGCGCGGCCATCAACGAGCTTTACGATTACGGCCGCCCGGCGTCGATCGATCTGGCCGTGCTCGCCGATCGCGGCGGGCGCGAAATGCCGATCGCGGCGCGCTTCACCGGCGGCAGCGTCGACGTTCCCGCAGGCGAAGACCTCGTGCTCGCGCGCCAGAACGGCGACACGTTCGCTTTCACGACCGAACCGCGCGCGCAGTAACGCGTGCTCTGCGCGGGTTGCACGGCGGCCCGCGTTCGCAAGCCTCCATCTTCGAAAGAAATACCTGGGATCACCATGAACACCGCCACCCAGAGCGCAGCCGAGACTGGCGCGCAGCATTCCGACAAGGCCAGCGACAAGTTCCGCTACGGCTTTCTGAAAGGCAATCCGCAACTCACGAAGAACGGTGAGTTGAAGCACCTGTTGACCATCGAAGGCTTGCCCCGCTCCATCGTCACGCACATCCTCGATACCGCCGAGCAGTTCGTCAGCGTGACCGATCGCGAAGTGAAGAAGGTGCCGCTTCTGCGCGGCAAATCGGTGTTCAACCTCTTCTTCGAGAACTCGACGCGCACGCGCACCACGTTCGAAATCGCCGCGAAACGGCTGTCGGCGGACGTGCTGAATCTGAACATCAACGCGTCGTCGACGAGCAAGGGTGAATCGCTGCTCGATACGATCAACAACCTCTCCGCGATGCACGCCGACATGTTTGTCGTGCGTCATGCGTCGAGCGGTGCGCCATATCTGATCGCCGAGCACTGCGCGCCGCACGTGCACGTGATCAATGCGGGCGATGGCCGTCACGCGCATCCGACTCAGGGTCTGCTGGACATGTACACGATCCGCCATTACAAACGCGACTTCACGAAGCTGCGCGTGGCGATCGTCGGCGACATCCTGCATTCGCGCGTCGCGCGCTCGGACATCCACGCGCTGACCACGCTCGGCGTGCCGGAAGTGCGCGCGATCGGTCCGCGCACGCTGCTGCCGGGCAATCTCGACCAGATGGGCGTGCACGTCTATCACAACCTCGACGAAGGGCTGAAGGGCGTCGACGTGATCATCATGCTGCGCCTGCAGAACGAGCGCATGAGCGGCGCGCTCTTGCCGTCCGCGCAGGAGTATTTCAAGAGCTGGGGCCTGACGCCCGAGCGGCTCGCGCTCGCCGCGCCCGATGCGATCGTCATGCATCCGGGGCCGATGAATCGCGGCGTGGAAATCGATTCGCAAGTGGCCGACGGCCCGCAGTCGGTGATTCTGAATCAGGTGACGTTTGGCATCGCCGTGCGCATGGCGGTGATGGGCATCGTGGCCGGCAACAGCGATTAACGAAAACGACATGAAGATCCAGATTCAAGGCGGCACGATCATCGATCCGGCTGCGGGCACGGAAGCGCGCAAGGACGTATTCATTGCGGCGGGCAGGATCATCGCGATCGGCGAAGCGCCCGCCGATTTCAACGCGGCGAAGATCATCGACGCAACGGGCTTGTATGTCGCGCCCGGTTTCGTCGATTTGTCGGCGCGGCTGCGCGAGCCGGGCTTCGAGCACAAGGCGACGCTCGAATCGGAAATGGCCGCGGCGATGGCCGGCGGCGTGACGAGCCTCGTTTGCCCGCCGGACACCGATCCCACGCTCGACGAGCCGGGCCTCGTCGAAATGCTTAAGTTCCGCGCGCAGAAGCTGCATCAGGCGCATGTGTATCCGCTGGGCGCGCTGACCGTCGGGCTGAAGGGCGAGAGCATCACCGAGATGGTCGAACTGACGGAAGCGGGCTGCATCGGCTTCTCGCAGGCGGACAACCCGATCGTCGATACGCGCACGCTCCTACGCGCGCTGCAATACGCTACGACGTATGGCTACACCGTGTGGCTGCGTCCGCAAGACGCGTACATGGCGCGCGGTGGCGTCGCGGCGAGCGGCGCGCTGGCGTCGCGGCTCGGCTTGTCCGGCGTGCCGGTGTCGGCGGAAACCATCGCGCTGCATACCATCTTCGAACTAATGCGCGTGACCGGTGCGCGGGTGCATCTGTCGCATCTGTCGTCGGCGGCGGGCGTGGCGCTCGTGCGCGCGGCGAAGGCCGAAGGGCTCGCCGTTTCGTGCGACGTGACGATCAACCACGTGCATTTGACGGACCTCGACATCGGCTACTTCGATTCGCAGTTCCGCCTCGATCCGCCGCTGCGCCAGCAACGCGACCGCGAAGCGATCCGCTCGGGCCTCCAGGACGGCACGATCGACGCAATCTGCTCCGACCACACGCCGCTCGACGACGACGAAAAGCTCTTGCCGTTCGCCGAAGCGACTCCCGGCGCGACGGGCCTCGAACTGCTGCTTTCGCTGACGGTGAAGTGGGCGCGCGAGGCGAACGTGCCGCTCGCGAAGGCGCTCGCCCGCATCACGGCCGCTCCCGCCGATGTGCTCAAGCTGCCGGCCGGACGCATCGCGACGGGCGCGCTCGCGGACGTCTGCGTGTTCGATGCCGATGCGTCGTGGCGCGTCGATCCGTCCAAGCTCCGGAGCCAGGGCCGCAATTCGCCGTTCCTCGGTTACGAACTGCCGGCCCGCGTGCGCGCGACGATCGTCGGCGGACATCTCGCCTTCGAAACTCGCTGAAGCATGAAGTTCGTGTTGCGCAAGCTGCGCCTTGCGGTCCATCTGCTGGTCGGCGTGTGGATCGTGGCGCGGCGCTTTCCGCGTGCATCCGCGAGCGAACGCATGGCGATGAACCGTGCATGGTCGCTGGAGATGCTGCGGCTTGCGGGCATGAAGCTCGTCGTGCATAACGACGACGCGCGGCTCGATGCGGGCGTGCTCGTCGTCGGCAATCATGTTTCGTGGATCGATATTTATGTGATCAACGCGTGGCGGCCGACGCCGTTCGTCTCGAAAGCCGAGATTCGCAAGTGGCCGGTGGTCGGGTGGCTCGCGCATCAGCTCGGGACTGTGTTCGTGCAGCGCGAGAAGCGCAGCGACGCGAAACGCATCATGCACGAACTGGCGGACCGTCTGCTTGCCGGCGAAATGATGTTCGTGTTCCCCGAAGGCACCACGAGCGATGGCGTTTCGCTCTTGCCGTTCCACGCGAACATGTTTCAGGCGGCGGTGTCGGCTTCGTGTCCGGTGCAGCCGATCTGCCTGATGTACGAGGATGCGCGCGGCATGCAGACGACCGCGCCCGCTTACATCGGCGAGATGTCGCTCAACGATTCGCTCGATGCGCTCTTGCGCTGCGGGCCCGTCACCGCGCATCTCTACGTGTGCGATGCGCTTGCGCCGGGGTCCGACAGGCGGTTGCTGGCGAGTGAGGCGCAGGCGGCGGTTGTGGCGGCGCTCGAACGGATGCGCGGCGCGCCGTCCGTAGCGATGGGTACCTCGGCCGTTCAGCCGGTCACTTCTTCATCACGCAGCTCACCTGCGTGAGCACGCGCCCGGCGGGATCCTTCGTCAGCAACACCGCCGACAGCTTGTTGCCCCAGACACAGCCCGAATCCAGGCAGAGGACGTCGTCGCGGATCATGAGGCCGAGCGCGGCCCAGTGCCCGAAGACGATCGTCGTGTCCTGCGTGCGCCGGCCCGGCGCGTCGAACCACGGCATATAGCCGGGCGGTGCGGAATCCGGACCGCCGTTGTTGGCGAACTCCATCGCGCCGTCAGCCGTGCAGAAACGGATGCGTGTCAGCGCGTTGTACGTCACGCGCAAGCGATCCATGCCCGTCAGCGAATCTTCCCAGCGATGCGGCTCGTTGCCGTACAAGTCCGCCAGCGTGGATTTCCAGTTCGGCGCGCGCAGCGCGGCTTCGAGTTCGTGCGCGAGTTCGAGTGTCATCGACACGTCCCACTGCGGCACGACGCCAGCGTGAACCATCAGCGCGCCATTTTCGTAATGCGCGACGGGCTTGTGCCGCACCCATTCGATCAGATCGTCGACGTCGGGCGCGGCGAGGATATCGTCGAGCGTGTCGCCTTTCTTCGGCTTGCGCAGCCCGGCCGCGACGGACAGCAGGTTCAGGTCGTGATTGCCGAGCACGACAGTCGCGCGGGAGCCGAGCGCCATGACTTCACGCAGCGTTTCCAGCGATTTCGGGCCGCGGTTGATGAGATCGCCGGCGAACCAGAGCGGCGTTTCCGGCGACGGCGCCGCCTTTTGCAGCAGGCGATGGAACGGATCGCAGCAGCCTTGAAGGTCGCCGAAAACCAGCGGGGCGGGCAGAGCGGTTGTTGCGCGGGCGAGAGAAGCGGGTGCGTCGGTCATTGAATGTTTTTTGCGTTGCACGTCGGGCGTGTGGGGCAATAGGTGAATAAACGTCGCATCAAGTTATTGCAAGGTGTTATCGGCCAGGCGATGAATCCGGCTTGCCCACAAATATTTGCCGCGAGGGCGGTCCGTGGCCGAATGCTAGCTGTATCAAGTTGTTAGCCGTGTAGTTTTTGCACTTCGTAGCTTTATAATCGACGTTTGACCGGACGGCGCGCGCCGTGATCTCGATCGGTCACAGATTCCGTAACAGGTGCGGAATCCCGTTCGGTGCGCAATTTTTTCCACACCTCCGAGTGTGTGTTCGGTTTCATTCTGACTGAACGCAGTTAAAAGGGTATTTATGATTCTCGTGACGGGCGGCGCCGGTTTTATCGGCGCCAATTTTGTTCTTGACTGGCTGGAAGGCTCCGATGAACCCGTGCTCAACGTCGACAAGCTGACGTATGCGGGCAATCTCGGCACCCTAAAATCTCTGAAGGACGACGCCCGTCACGTGTTCGCACGTGCGGACATCTGCGATCGCGCAGCCATGGACGAACTGTTCGCGAAGCACAAGCCGCGCGCGGTCGTCCACTTCGCGGCGGAAAGCCACGTCGACCGCTCGATTCACGGTCCGGCCGATTTCGTGCAGACGAACGTCGTCGGCACCTTTACGTTGCTCGAAGCTGCGCGCACGTACTGGAACGCGCTGCCGGAGGCCGAGAAGCAAGCCTTCCGTTTCCTGCACGTCTCGACCGACGAAGTCTTCGGCTCGTTGTCCGCGACCGATCCGCAATTCTCCGAAACCACGCCTTACGCGCCGAACAGCCCGTATTCCGCGACGAAGGCCGGCTCGGATCATCTGGTGCGCGCGTATCACCACACGTATGGGCTGCCGGTTCTGACGACCAATTGCTCGAACAACTACGGCCCGTACCAGTTCCCCGAGAAGCTGATTCCGCTGATGATCGCCAACGCGCTCGCGGGCAAGCCGTTGCCGGTGTATGGCGATGGTCAGAACGTGCGCGACTGGCTGTATGTGGGCGATCACTGCGCGGCCATCCGTGAAGTGCTGGCGAAGGGCAAGCTCGGCGAGACGTACAACGTCGGCGGCTGGAACGAGAAGAAGAACCTCGAAGTCGTCCACACGCTGTGCGATCTGCTCGACCAGAAGAAGCCGAAGGCGAGCGGTTCGTATCGCGATCAGATCGCGTATGTGACGGATCGCCCTGGCCATGACCGCCGTTACGCCATCGACGCGCGCAAGCTCGAGCGCGAACTCGGCTGGAAGCCGGCTGAGACGTTCGAAACCGGTTTGGCGAAGACCGTTCAGTGGTATCTCGACAATCAGGCGTGGGCCGACGAAGTGGCTTCCGGTGAATACCGCAAGTGGGTCGAAACGAATTACGGTCAGCGGGCATAAGGAGCGGGGCATGGCGCGCAAAGGCATTATTCTCGCCGGCGGTTCCGGCACGCGGCTCTATCCGATCACGCACGCGGTATCGAAACAACTGCTGCCCGTGTACGACAAGCCGATGATCTACTATCCGCTGTCGACGCTGATGATCGCAGGCATTCGTGACGTGCTGGTGATTTCGACGCCGCAGGACACGCCTCGCTTCGAGTCGATGCTCGGCGATGGCAGCCAGTGGGGCATGAATATCCAGTATGCGGTGCAGCCGTCGCCGGACGGGCTGGCGCAGGCATTCATCATCGGCAAGGATTTTGTCGGCAATGATCCGTCCGCGCTCATTCTCGGCGACAACATTTTCTACGGCCACGATCTCGCAAAGCAGCTCGAAAGCGCCGATGCCCGCACCGATGGCGCGACGGTTTTTGCGTATCACGTGCATGATCCGGAGCGTTATGGGGTCGTCGAGTTCGATCAGCAATTCCGCGCGCTCTCCATCGAGGAGAAGCCCGCGAAGCCGCGTTCGAATTACGCGGTGACGGGTCTGTATTTCTACGACAAGGATGTTTGCGATATTGCATCGGACATCAAGCCATCGCCGCGCGGCGAGCTTGAAATCACGGATGTGAATTCGCGCTATCTGGCACAGCAGAGGCTGGATGTCGAGATCATGGGCCGTGGCTATGCGTGGCTCGACACGGGCACGCACGATTCGCTGATCGAAGCGGCGACGTTCATCGCTACGCTGCAGAAGCGGCAGGGTCTCGTGGTGGCGTGTCCGGAGGAGATCGCTTACCGCAAGCAGTGGATCGGCGACGAACAACTTCTCGCGCTCGCGAAGCCGCTTGCGAAGAACGGCTACGGTCAATATTTGCTCAATCTTCCGAAGGACCAAGTAGCATGGCCATCCAGGTAACGGCAACGGCGTTGCCAGAAGTCAAGATCATCGAACCGAAGGTGTTCGGTGATGCGCGCGGCTTCTTTTACGAGAGCTTCAATGCGCGTGAGTTCGCCGAGCAGGTGGAGGCGGGCGTCGAGTTCGTGCAGGACAACCATTCGCGCTCCGCGAAGGGTGTGCTGCGGGGCTTGCACTATCAGATTCAGCATGCGCAGGGGAAGCTCGTGCGAGTGGTCGAAGGCGAAGTGTTCGATGTCGCTGTGGATATCCGCAAGAGCTCGCCGAACTTCGGGAAGTGGGTGGGCGTGAATCTGTCGGAAGCGAATCATCGGCAATTGTGGGTTCCGCCGGGGTTCGCGCATGGATTCGTCGTGCTGTCGGAGTCGGCGCAGTTTCTTTATAAGACGACGGATTACTGGTATCCGGAGTTCGAGCGGAGCTTGCTTTGGAACGATGCTGAACTCGGCATCAAATGGCCGGTCGCGGGTGAATTGAACATCGCGGAAAAGGACCTCAACGGTGCGTTGCTGGCCGACGCAGAGGTGTTTGCATGAAGCTGCTGCTGATCGGCGCAAACGGGCAAGTCGGCTGGGAGCTCGCGCGCAGTCTGTTGCCGCTTGGACAGGTGATCGTGGCGACCCGCCAGGACGCCGATCTCGCAGAGCCAGAGCGCGTGGCGACACTTGTCGAGTCGCACCGTCCGGATGTCATTGTGAATGCAGCCGCTTATACAGCCGTCGACAAGGCCGAGCAGGAGGAAGCGCTTGCCTGGCGAATCAACGCGGAGGCCGTCGGCGAACTGGCGGCAGCGGCGCGGCGCATCGGTGCGCTGCTTGTGCATTACTCGACGGACTACGTCTTCAACGGAAACGGCAGCCAGCCCTGGAAGGAAGTCGATGCACCGGCACCGCTTAATGCCTACGGACGTTCCAAGCTGGGTGGTGAAGAGGCGATCGTCGCGTCCGGTTGCGATCACCTGATTTTCCGCACGACCTGGGTCTATGCCGCGCGCGGCAAGAACTTCCTTTTGACGATGCTCAGGCTCGCAGCACAGCGCGAGGAACTGAGCGTCGTGAGTGATCAAACCGGCGCGCCGACGAGCGCGCGGCTGATCGCCGACCTGACGGCTCAATGCATCGCACAGGCAAAGGCGGAGCGGCGTCACGGGCGCTTCCGTAGTGGCCGCTTCCATATGGCAGCGGCGGGAAGCGTGACCTGGCACGGCTTCGCGGAAGCGCTTATCGACTATGCGCGGTCCGTTGGTCAGTTCGATATCAAGACGCGCCGCGTCATTCCGATCGCGACGTCGGAGTATCCGCTTCCAGCACGTCGTCCGGCGAACTCGCGCCTCGACTGTTCAGGCTTCGACGCGCGATTCGGCTTGCATCGTCCCGAGTGGGACGTATGCATGCGGCAAATCATCGACCAGCTCGCTGGCGCCTGACGCTCGCGCCCCCGCGTGCGGGCGCGTGCAATACAGCTTTGAAGAGAAAAGGATTGAATGAGCCGTTACAGCTATCGGAATCCCCTTGCAGTCATCGATTCGCTCGTGAGCCAGCGTGCACTGATATATCAGTTCGTCAAACGAGAGGTGTCGGGCCGATATAAAGGATCGTTCCTCGGCCTATTCTGGTCGTTCGTGAATCCGCTTTTGCTTCTGAGCGTCTACACGTTCGTCTTCGGAGTGGTTTTTAAGTCCAAGTGGCGCCCGGCGTCGACCAGTCACTTCGAGTTTGCGGTCGTCATGTTCGTTGGCGTGCTGACGCACGGGTTGTTGGCCGAGTGCATCAACCGCGCGCCCGGCATGATCGTCGCGAACACGAACTATGTGAAACGGGTGGTGTTTCCGCTGGAGACGCTGACGTGGATCACGATTGGAACTGCGCTGTTTCACACTTTTATCGCGTCTCTGATTTTGATCGGCGGGATATTGCTATGGCAGCAGCATCTTCCGATCACCGCGCTGGCAGTTCCGCTGATCCTCGTTCCCTACGTGCTTCTGATTGCGGGCGTGACTTGGTTCCTGATGTCCCTCGGCGTCTTTCTGCGCGACATCGGCCAACTCATGTCCATCGTCACTTCGCTGCTGATGTTCCTTTCGCCCGTCTTTTATCCGACGACATCGGTGCCCGAGGAACTGCGATTCCTCATCGAGTGGAATCCTTTGACCTTCGTCATCGAGCAACTTCGTAACGCGCTGATCTGGGGCAATCCGCTGGATTGGCTCGGCATTCTGAAGTATTTCGTGTTTGGCTACATCGCCGCATGGTTCGGCTACGCCTGGTTCCAGCGGACGCGCGGCGGCTTCGCGGACATCCTTTGAGCGCAGACACGGAAAGAATAGACCTATGAGTGATTCCGCGATTGAAATCCGCGACGTCGGCAAGTGCTACAACATTTACGAGCGCCCACGCGACCGTTTGCTGCAGATGCTGGTCGGCCGGCGCCGCCAGTTGTTTCGCCAATTCTGGGCACTGAAGAACATTGGCTTCACGGTTCCGAGAGGAGAAACGGTCGGCATCGTGGGCCGTAACGGCTCGGGCAAGTCCACGCTGTTGCAAATCATTGCCGGTACGCTGACGCCCACGACGGGTTCGGTGTCGGTGCATGGTCGCGTCGCGGCCTTGCTGGAGCTTGGTTCGGGTTTTAATCCCGAATTCACAGGCCGCGAAAACGTGTATTTGAACGCTTCGTTGCTCGGACTCAGCTCCGAGGAAGTGGATGAGCGCTTCGACAGCATCGTGTCATTCGCTGACATCGGCGCGTTCGTCGATCAGCCCGTCAAGACTTACTCCAGCGGGATGATGGTTCGTCTCGCGTTCGCCGTTCAGGCTCAGACGAACCCGGAGATCCTGATCGTGGACGAAGCGCTCGCCGTGGGCGACGCGCGCTTCCAGGCCAAGTGTTTCGACCGCCTCAAACAACTAAAGGACAACGGCACCAGTATTTTGCTTGTCACGCATAGCAGCGAGCAGATCGTGACTCATTGCTCCAGCGCCGTGCTGATCGACCAAGGCGAGATGCTGCAGGAAGGCAAGCCGCGCGAAATCGTCAACAGGTACCTCGATCTTCTGTTCGGACGAGACAGTAACCGCAAGCGCGCGCAAGCGTCGAACGGCGATGGAGACGAAGGCGGCGCGGACGGCAAGGGCAAGAAACGGATCGACGAAAGTATCGATGTCGGGGCCGGCAAGCTGATTTTCGATCAGGACGCTTTCGTGCAACGGCCCGGCTACAACCCGTATGAATATCGATGGGGCGATGGCTCCGCCGTGATCAGCGATTTCCGCCTCCAAAGCGATGGCGTCGAATATCCGCATTCCGTCGAATCCGGCGCGCGGCTTCGTCTCGACCTTGCCGTGACGTTCGAGCGGACACTCGTGCGCCCGATACTCGGCGTGACCGTGAAAACGAAAGAAGGCGTAACTGTCTTCGGCTCGAATTCGGAATTGCTCGCCTGCGACGAGGTGCGCAACATGGGCGGGGCCGGCGAGCGCATGCGCGCAACGGTTTTCCTCGACTGCAAGCTGGGGCAGGGCGACTATTTCATCTCGCTCGGAATCGCGACGCGCGAGGGCGAGAACATCGTTCCACACGATCGCCGGTACGACTCCATTCATCTGGTCGTCAGTCCTGATTCGTCCTTTTTCGGATTGCTCGACATGAACATGTCGATGCAACTGCATCAGCCATGAAAAACGCGTTCCGTGCAAGGATGCGCACGGTCCGGCGCGCGCGCAACGTCGTTGCGGCGGCGGGCGGGCCGGCGGCGGTGTCGCGTTATGCGTTGAGGCTTCTGCGCACTGAAGGCGTAGCAGGACTGTGGTCGCGTGTCGCCCGGCACGTTTTCGGCTCGAGGCCGGTCGGCTCCGACCTGCGAGGCGATCGCGCAGCGGCGCGTGCTGCGCTGGCCTCGCAGTTGACGTTGCTCGACACGCACGATCATTCCTCCGTGGCCGATGCCGCAGGTCTTGTGTTTCCGTCAGCCGAAGCGCCTGCAGTCTCGGTATTGCTGATTCATCGCCACGGCGGGCGTCGCGCAGGCGAGAGCCTGATGGCGCTGCAACGCGCCTCGGCCGCGCCAGAAACAGTCGAGTTCCGCATCATCGCTTGCGGCGAAGCTGAGGCACCGCTTGGCGCGTTGACGGGCTTGCGTCAGTCGCGGGTGCGTTCGGAAGCCGATTTACTGGACGGCATCCGCGAGTCCGCACAGGAACTTCGCGGCGAATTCGTGTTGCTGACGACCGATTCTGTGCAAGCCCAGGCCGGCGCGATAGACGCGCTCGTGCGCAGGCTACGCGCCGACGTTTCGGCCGCCGCCGCATGCGCCGCCATCCTTCGCGCCGACGCGACGCTGATCGAGTCCGGCGCATCGTGGACGCCTGATGGGACGTTCCGCCGTCTCGGAGAGGGTGACGACGCCAGCGATCCGTCTTACGCGGTGAGCCGGCGCGTGCCCGCTGCCACGGACCTCGGCGTGCTGATTCGCCGCGATGTCTTGCTGCGCGCCGCGGATGACGCGAAGACGCAGCCTCGGGCGACGGCCATCGAAGGATTGATGCGCGCGCTGTGGCAGAGCAACGACACGATCGTGTTCGAGCCGCAAGCACGCTTTGCATGCGACGAGACGCCGCCAGCGCCTGCATCCGCGGTTTCGCTTCCCGCCGAGCCTGGCTCGGCCGCCACATCGGACACGCTGGCGCGTGCCGCGTCGGATATTCGCGTGCTCGCGTTCTATCTTCCGCAATACCATCCCATCCGCGAGAACGACGAGTGGTGGGGAAAAGGTTTTACGGAGTGGACCAACGTTTCGAAGGCTCGTCCAAACTTCGACGGCCACTATCAGCCTCACTTTCCGGCCGACCTCGGTTTCTATGACCTGCGCGTGCCGGAAGTCCGGCAAGCGCAGGCGGATCTCGCTCGCGGCGCCGGCCTCGCCGGCTTCTGCTATTACCACTATTGGTTCAGCGGCCATCGTCTTCTCGAGCGGCCGCTTCAGGAAGTACTCGATACCGGCAAGCCCGACTTCCCGTTCTGCATCTGCTGGGCCAACGAAAACTGGACCCGCCGCTGGGACGGCCTCGAGTCGTCTTTGCTGATCGGCCAGTCCTATACACAGGAGGACGAGGTCGCGCTTTTCCGTGACTGGCTGCCGCTTCTGAGAGACGAACGCTACATTCGCGTCAACGGAAAGCCGCTGGTTCTCATCTACCGCATTTCCCTGCTTCCGGAGCCACGCAGGGCAGCGGCAACGTGGCGACGCATGGCGCGCGAGGCGGGACTCGGCGACGTGTACCTCGCGTACGTGCAGTCGTTCGATAGCTGGGCGCGCGGTGAGAAACCAGCCGACTTCGATTTCGATGCGAGTGTCGAATTCCCGCCTCATGGCTGCGGCGTGCCGTTCGCCGGAGACGTGCCGGGTCTGGCCTCCAGCTTTCGCGGGGCGGTATACGACTACCAGGCTACCGCTGAAGTCTGCCTGGCGAAGCCGAATCCTGGATACCCGATGTTCCGCGGCACGATGCCGTCCTGGGACAACACCGCTCGAAAGCAGCATACGGGGCACATTTTTCTCGGCGCATCGCCCGAGGCGTACGAGGCGTGGCTCGATGGAGCGCTGTCTTACACGGATCGTTTTGCTTGCGGCGACGAGCGCATCGTCTTCGTCAATGCGTGGAACGAGTGGGGAGAAGGGAATCACCTGGAACCGGACATGCGTTACAAACACGCGTACCTCGACGCGACTCGCCGGGCCATAACGCGATGGACGCATCGCCCGGCATGAAGTCCATGAACACCGCGCGACTGAATCGCTTGCAGTCCGTGCTGCGCTTTCAGTCCGGCGTATGGGCGCGACATGTCCGTTCTTTATGCAGCCGGACGGCGCTGCTGCGCGCCGCGTCTGCCGTCCTCGGCGCGGCAGGCTCGCGTGCGCTTGCAGCGGCCGGCGTAATGCGCGATCGCATCGGCGGTGACGAGGCCGACGCGGCGGTAAGGCTCATCGAGGCAATGCCGCTGTCGGCGCGTGATGGACTGCGCCGCGTGTTCCTGCCTACGCAGGCTGCGCGTCATCCCGAGTACAGCGAGCGTCTCATTGGCGGCATCGCGGCCAGCCGCGTCGTCGCGATCGCCGTTTATCGGTGGTCCAGTGACTGGGACTGGGCAGCGGTGACAGGGAGCCATGCGCAGTTCATCGGGCACAGGCAACCCAGAATTCCTGCGACGTTTGGGTGTTACGCGCGCACGGATCGAGCGCTCGTCATTGAGCAAGCCAAACTCGCTTCAAGTTTTGGCATCCGCGCTCTCTGCATCAATGCCAGAACCGATGCAGGACGCGCTGCCGACGGCGCAACGGCTACCGAACTGCTCAGCCTCATGGACGATCCCGACATGCTGCTGCAGGTTTGCGTTCGTTTCGACTGTTGCGAAGAGGCGGCATCGCTGGCGGAGTGGCGTGGAGTACTGACGCATCCGCGCTACCTCCCAGCCAATGGACGGCCGGTTGTACTTGTCGATATGTCGTCCCAGGGGAGTGACGCGCAGCAATGGAGAGCGTGCTTCGCTGAAGCCGGCATGGCCGATGTCCATCTCGTCGCCGTGTCGGGGCGAACGCCCGCGGGCCATGGTTACGACGCAAATGTGCGCCTTGCGCCGGGAAAAGCCGATACGCCTGTGCGGCCGACGCTGCTGGATTCGCACTTCGCCGGCGCCATTTCGCAATACGCGGACGATGCGCGGTTTCTGCTTGGCGACGAGACGGGAAATTCAGTGTCTTATCCAACGGTGGCATGCGGGGTGGACGACAGCCCGTTGGCCCGGGAACACGCGCGGATCTGCGGAGACGCTGCGCCTTCCCGCTATTCGGCGGCTTTGCGTCAGGCATGCGGTCGCGCAGTCAGCCAGCCGGACCACCCACCTTTCGTCTTTCTGCAATCCTGGAACGACTGGCTGCATGGCGCGGTGCTGGAGCCAGACGGCGACAACGGCTTTGCCTATCTGGAGCAAACGCGCCAGGTTCTCGAACAGTTCGGTCCGGCAGCGCCCGAGCACTGGACGCCACAGCCGCGCGATGTTGCCGTGATCCTGCATCTTCACTATCCAGAATTATGGCCGGAGATCAGCGAATATCTCGCGCATCTGCCAGACGGATTCAGGCTTTACGTCTCCATTGGCATGCATGCTCCGGCGGCATGCGAAGACGGCATCCATGCGAACTTTCCCGAGGCAGTGGTGCAGCGGCAGGAAAATCGCGGCCGTGATCTGGTACCTTTCATGCAGTTGCTGGCCCGGGCGCACGCTGACGGCTGCCGCTTCATATGCAAAATTCATTCGAAGAAGTCGCTGCACCGTCTGGACGGGGACGTCTGGAGAAGGGATCTCTTCGACAAATTGCTGGGCGCAGAGGCGGGCGCGCGCCGCATCCTGTTCGCGTTCGAATCGCGTCCCTCGGTCGGCATGATCGGTCCGGCGGGGCACATGGTGTGGTCGGATCGTTTCCGCGGGTCGAACGACGCTCGCGTGCGCGACCTCGCGGCTTCGCTGGGCGTCGACGTGACAGGAGCGCGGTACCGATTTGCGGCCGGCACTATGTTCTGGGCAAGAGTGGAGGCGCTGGAGCCGCTGCTCGGGCTCGGACTCACGCGGGAGTCGTTCGAGCAGGAAGAAGGCCAGATCGATGGCACGCTCGCCCACGCGCTGGAGCGTGTGCTTCCTCTCTCGGTGCGACGCGCTGGCATGAGCGTCGTCGATACCGGGGAGATCGCCGGCGGCAGCAGCTTTGACGCGACTGGCCGTGTCGACGAAACATACCGCTGGGCGCAGTCGTCCTGAACATTGAGTCATACCGCTGCGGCGCGGTGAGCCCAGCAATCAGCAAACACTCGGAATCTGGAACCAAGGATCAACGCATGTCTTTTTCGTTGGAGCGACGCGGATATCAGCTCGATGCCTCCACTCGCGTATGGCGGCGGTCGGGTTATGAAGGAATCGCCTATAGCGATGGCGATGCCGTCGAGGAGCGGATCGGCGATATCGTTGCTGCCGCCGCCGACGTTTCGCTTCACTCCGCGGAGCTTGCGGCGCGTATCACGGACTGGCCGTCGCTTTATCACCTCTCGGGCGGGCGCGCAAACGTCCTCCGGCCGTTCGAAGCGAAGCTCGCGTCGCGGCGCGTGCTGGAGATCGGCGCCGGCTGCGGCGCGATCAGCCGTTACCTCGGCGAAGCCGGCGCGCAGTTGCTCGCGCTGGAAGGCTCCCCAAGGCGCGCCGCCATCGCTGCGTCGCGGTCGCGCGATTTGCCAAATGTGACGGTCGTAGCTGAGCGGTTCGACGATTTCGCCACCGATGAGCGTTTCGACGTAGTCACGCTGATCGGGGTCCTGGAATACGCTTCGCTGTTCACGTCGGGAAGCCAGCCGGCCGTCGCCATGCTCGAACGCGTGCGGCGCCTGCTCGCGCCAGGAGGCGTGGTGATCGTCGCAATCGAAAACCAGGTCGGCCTCAAGTATTTCGCTGGCGCACCCGAGGACCACGTCGGTGTGCCGATGTTCGGCATCGAGGACCGCTATGGCGACATCGGTCCGCGCACGTTCGGCAAGTCGGAGCTCGCGTCGGTGTTTCGGCAGGCTTCGTTCAGGGCGCCGCGTTTCTTTGCGCCGTTCCCCGACTACAAGTTTCCGGTAGCGATCGTCAGTGAACCAGGCTTCGCGCATCCGGCGTTTCAGCCATCGGCACTCGCGATTCAGACCGTGCACCAGGACCCGCAGCTACCGACAAATCTGTCGTTCATGTTGCAGCGGGCCTGGCCCACGATGATCCGCAACGGTCTTGGCATGGATGTCGCCAATTCGTTCATCGTCGTGGCCGAACGCGACGGAGCCAGTTCCGATGTGCAAGACGACATGCTCGCGCACTACTACAACACCACGCGACGCACGCCGTTCTGCAAGGAAGTACTGTTCCGGAGTGATGGCGCCGAGGTGGTGGTCGAATCGCGCGCGCTGTCTGCGGCCGGGCAGGCGTCGCATCGCTCGGGGCGTTACCGCTTCGTCCTCGAGGCAAGGGACGCCTATGCAACGGGCCGCCTGCTTGCCGACGAATTCGTCGAACTGATCTCGCAGGATGGCTGGACCGTCGCGAAGATCGGCGCATTCCTTCGGCGCTTCCTGGCGGTCGCCGAGCGGCTGATGCGCGAGCGCGGTGACGACTGCGCGCTGGACTCCGCGCGTGCGTCGGTGCCGGGCCGTTATCTCGATCTGATCCCGCAGAACATCGTGATGCGCGACGACGGCCATGCCCAGGCGATCGACCTCGAGTGGCAGTCCGAGAACAGCATTGAACTCGGCTTCCTGTTGTTCCGGGCCGTGTTGTCGTTGATCAACCGGAATTTCAGCTTCTCGCCGAACAGCGATGCGGCGTTGCTCGACCGCAAACAGTTCTTCATACAGGCGGCGCGCGCGGCGGGCATCGCTATTGACAATGCCGACTTCGATCGCTATGCGACTGAAGAAAGCGAGTTCCAGAGTTTCGCCACCGGTCGTGATGCTTCAGGCTTCCTGGCCGGTTGGGCCGAAGATGGACTACCGCTGGCGGCGGCTGCTCCCACGCGCTTCACCGCGACGGTCTATTACGGCCACCCGGATGTCGGATTTGCGGATGGCAGAACCGTGGCGCTGCAGGTGAGCGGCGGCCCGGAGACCGTTCGCTTCACGCTTCCGAAAAATGCGCCGTTGCCAAGCATGCTGCGTCTGGACCCTTCCGACCGGCCGGCCTGGTATGAAATAACGCACATCGAACTATTCGATGATGGCGGTATTCGCCGCTGGTGCTGTGCGTTGAAAGAAGATCTGGTCCTTTCTCCGACAATCATCGCACTGCGATCCGCAGCGGGCGACGCAGGGCTCTTGTTCTACGCGACCGACAACGATCCGCAGATGCTGCCGGTGCCGCCTTCCGACATCTCGTCGCAAGTGGGTCCGGGCTGGATGCTGGAGATGGGCATTCGCATCGTGGATACGCCGGAGATTGCTCGGCGCTTCGGGGACAGCATCGCGCATTGGGCGGAGCAGGCGGACCGGGCGCGCGCAGGCGTCGGCGCGGCTGCGGCCCGGCAACTGGAGAGCGAAAGAACGCTGCGCGACCTTGGCGAGCAGCTCGCCGCCAGCAAGCAGCGCATCGACGCGCTAGAGGCGTGTCTTGCCGCACGCGGCATTGCGCTGGATGAAGACGAAGGGAAGTGAACACCTTGAACGAATCGCTAAAGTCGTCGGCTGACATGCCGTTGCTGACCATCGTCACGCCTTGCTACAAGACGGTTGCCTATTATCTGGAGCGGCTTGCCACGTCCTTGTGGCCCGTGCAATCCAAAGTGCAGTGGGTAGTCGTCAACGACTCGCCCGACGACACGGCCATCGATGCCTTCGCACAGCGCATGGCGTCCTGCTTTGCGCACTTCACGTATGTTCGCCACGACCGCAATCGGGGAATCTTCGCGGCCTATACGTCGGCCTTGGCGGCTGCGGGCGCGCCTTATTGCGCGATCCTGGATCACGATGACGAAGTCGATCTCGTCCCGCTCACGCAGTTTCTGGAGCGCCATCGCGACGAATACGATCTCGTCTTCACCGATGAAACCAAGTTTGCGCCCGAGACAAGGGAGCGTTACTGGAAGCCTGCGTTCGACGGCATGAGTGCGATGCATTACTTCTACATGCATCACATTACGTGCTTCCGCACGGATGTCTGCAAGCAGATGATCCTTGCTCAGCCAGACGCAGAAGCGAACTACCGCAGCTGTTTCGACATCTGGCTGGCGTTCGGCTATCAGCAGCAGTTCGCCGACAAGCCGATAAAGCACGTTCATTTGCCGTACGCCGCCTACGGCTGGCGGGTTCATCCTGCCAGCACGGCGATGAATCTCGGGCAGAAGCCCAAGGCGGAAGCCGAGCGCCTGGAGATTGCCGCTGCTCTTTACGAGCCGCTCGACAGGACAGCGGTGATCGCCGTCGATCCGGTTGCGCGATACGTCGTGCGTTACGACCATCCGCTTTCGTCGGGCGAATCCCAGAGTGCGCTGGCGGCGCTGATCGCCACGCAGTTCGAGACCGGACTGGTCACAACGGACGGCCGTCGCGTCGACCTCGACACCGAGACCGATCCGCTCATGCTCAATCTGCTCGCGCGCGTGCCGGTCGGCTATCTCCCAAGCTATGCAGGCGAATGCTGCCTCGTTTTGCCCAGAAAGGCCGTGCCGGAAGGAAGTGAAATGGCTACGCAGGCCGGGCGGCATATCGCTGACGTGCCGTTCATAGCTTCTGCCGACAAGCTCGATGACGCCGAGCTCGAGGCCGTTCTGCTCCAGCGACCCTCCGCGCTGGTGCGCAAGGGCACCGGGGCCGCGCTGAATCGGTCAGAACTCAAGCTTCTCGTCGTTTGACCCGGTGTACCCTTACATGACTTCAAATACGCCACTCATTAGCGTTGTCCTGCCCGTCTACAACGGACAGCTCTTTCTCGGGGACACCCTCGCGTCGATCAGCGCCCAGCAGCGCGGGGACATTGAGGTGGTCATCGTGGACGACGGCTCGTCGGATGACAGCTGGGACATCATCGCGCGCTGGAGCAGCGCCCAGCCGTTCCCGGTGCGCACCATTCGCAAGCCGACCAACTACGGTGTCTGCGCAGCGTTGCTCGATGCCACAGCCGTGGCGCGTGGGCGCTTCATTGCGCAAATCGGCCACGACGACGTCTGGCTGCCGGGGCATCTGAACGGCCTCGCCGATGCACTGGAACGTCATCCCGGCGCATCGGCTGCATTCGCGGACGTCACTTACATCGATGCCGACGGCATGCCTGCCAACGTCAGGATTTTCAGCCATGACAAGCTGAATACCGCCACGCGCGCAGACCTGTTCGCGGATCTGCTGAGCGGCAACTTCTTGTGCGCACCAGCCTCGATGTTCAGGCGCGACCACTTCCGGCAGTCGTTCTGGGGCGTGTCGAATGAGCGTCTGCAAGACTTCGAACTATGGCTGAACCTGCTGTTCGAAGGCCGCTTTGTCAGTTCGGGGGCATCGACGTGTCTGTATCGCGTTCACGCCAACAATCTCAGCAGCGGATCGGCCATGCGGCGCCAAAGCGAATACGAGTTGTTGGCGACCTTCACGCGCGTGCTTCTGAGCGAGCGCTTCGGGCGTTTCTATCGCTCGCTTCAGGCGCCCGAGGAGCGGCTGGCGTTTCTCGATAACGCGCACGCCCGGTTGCTCAACGTGACGGAGTACGCCCCCGCCATTCGCGCGCTTCACTCGATGCTGCTCGAGAATCTCGTGGCGCTGGAGGAGGTCTGGCCTGCGCGCATCAACGCGCTGCGCGCCGAACTGGCGTTGCGCCTCGGCATGTTCCGCAAATATCTGACGATCTCGAAGACGTATCCCGCGCACTATGCGGAATCGCTGCCGCACATTCCTTATCTCGTACGAGTCCACGACAAGGTCGCGGGCCCGTTCGGAGCTCTCGTGGAGGCCGGCGTTTTCCGTGACGGCACTGGCGTCGACCTCGCACGGTCGGGCACCGTCTACTTCTTCGCCTGCAACGAGGACGAAGTGGAAGCGCATACCAAGTATCCGTCGTTCGCGGAAGCGGTGGCGCGCCGTCGCGTGGTCATCTTCAACGCGCAAGCTACCCGGCCCGTGGAAGCCGGCTTCGCACTCGGCGGCAATGTGAGCGTCGACCACGGACTGATCGACAAGATCTTCCGATTCTTCGAGGAGGATCACGGATCGTTTCAGGTGCATGCCGACTGGCGTCGAGTGGAAGCGCCGCCGCAGCGAACCCTGTTGCGCCGTCTGTACCATCGTTCGGGCACTTTTGTTCCTGCACGATACCGACCCGCCGTCGCGGCGGGAGTGCGTCGCTTGCTGCGTCGCCGCTGAATCGCTAAAAAATCCCGACTGGGCAGTTCGATATGAACCCGAAAACCTTACTTATCACGGCCGCGGGAACCGCGACCGCAGTCAACGTCATCAAGAGCCTGAGCGCGCTCGACGGCGTGCGCATCGTCACGACCGATTCCAATCCGGCAGAGATGATCGCTTCGCCGACACGTTGGAGAACCGTTCATCATCAGGTGCCGCTCGCCTCGAACGTCGACGCATTCGTCGACGCGCTCAGCCGCATCTCCCAGCAGGAAGGCGTCGACGCCATCTATCCGATCCACGACCAGGAAATTCTTGCGGTGGCGCAGTCGCGGTCGAAATTCGGCAGCGAGGTGAGAACGCCAATGCTTTCGGCCGAGGCGGTGCAGGAGTGCAACGACAAGTGGACCAACTTCCAGAAGTGCCGCAGTGCGGGCTTGCCTGTGCCCGATACCGTGCTGGGCAGCGAATTGACTCAGGCGAACTTCGCCGGCCCGATGGTGCGCAAGCCGCGCCGCGGCGTGGGTAGCGCCGGCGTGCGAGTCGTCAGTGCATATGAAGATCTGCGTCCCGAAGATCTTGCGGACGACGTCATCTTCCAGTCGGTGTGCGCCAAGCCCGAGTATACGATCGACGTCCTCGCCCTCGACGATTATTTCGGCGCGGTCGTGCGCGACCGGCTGGAGACGAAAGCCGGCGTCTGCGTGAAAGCTCGTGTCTTCTTCGATGCCGAACTGAAAGCGTTGAGTCGACGCGTCGCGGACGCCTTCGGCCTGCGAGGCATGTTCTGTTTCCAGGTCATGACGAATCCCGGCGGCGGCTACAACATCGTCGATATTAATCCGCGTTGCGGAGGCGGCACCGCGCTCACCGACGCCTGCGGCTTCCCGATCTATCAGACCTACTTCAGCGATCTTCTTGGCCTGCCCGGCGCCGCCGCGTTGAAAGACCAATGCCGGCAACGCGAGGCGCAGGGTGGATCGGCGCTCGTATGCCGCTACTACGAAGAAGTCGTCACCTTCGAGTCGACAGGTGCCGCGTCATGACCGGCGCGCCCGATGTGCCGCTGATTGGCTTCGATCTCGATGGCACGCTAATTACGTGCCGCGCGAAGCAGCTCTCGGCGCTGCGCGAGGCGCTGCAGGCGTGCGGGGTAGAATACGCCTCGGATGATGCTTTCTGGCGACTGAAGCGGGACGGTGCGACCACCATCGACGCGCTGGTTGCGACAGGAATCGAAGAGGCGCGCGCCCGCGCCGTGTCGCACGCGTGGGTCGAGCGGGTCGAGACCTGGCCGCATATGCAGTGTGATGAACTCTTCGCCGGCGTGGTTCCGTTGCTCGAGCGGCTGAAGTCCCGGTCGCGCTTGTTGCTGCTATCGGCACGCCGGGAACCGGACCTGTTCCGTCGGCAGGTCTCCGACCTGGGCATCGCGCAGCTTTTCGATTTCGTCGAAGCGGTGCAGTCTGGCAACGAGGCGGCGCAAAGGAAGGCACTCAGACTTCGCGCTCACGGAGCGGCGTGCTACGTCGGCGACACCGAGAGCGACATGGATGCGGCCGAGCAGGCCGGCGTGCCGATGTACGTCGTATCCACCGGACAGCGCAGCCGGTCCTATCTGGAGCGGGCCGCAGCCCGCAGACAAGCCGCCATGCCGATATTCGAAGAGCTGGCTGGCGCAATACATGAGGTGGAACGTGAGTTTCTCAGTTGAAGAATGTCGGTTCATTGAGCTGCCCCAGTTTGCCGACCGTCGCGGCAATCTCTCTTTCGTCCAGGAAGGGGATGTCCCGTTCGACTTCCGGCGGCTTTATTACCTGTACGACGTGCCATTCGGCGTCGAGCGGGCCGGTCACGCGCACAAGGACCTGCATCAGTTGTTTTTTGCCTTCGCCGGTTCGTACGAACTCCATCTGGACGATGGGCTGAATACCCGCACTGTCGTGATCAATCAGCCCAACCGGCCATTCTACGTGTGCCCGCACATCTGGCGCGTCGTGAACAATTTCACGTCGGGTGCGGTCTGCGCTGTCCTCGCGAGCGAAACGTACAGCGAGTCGGACTATCTTCGATCCTACGACAGTTTCCTGGAGTTTCTGCGGGAAACTGGCAAACCTATTAAAAGTGACCTGGCATGAACGTGTCCTTTCTGGAGCTATCCCGGCTCAATGCTCGATACAAGCAAACGTTCCTTCGACAGCTCGAAGGCTTTTATGACGCGGGCTCGCTGATCGGTGGCAAGCACCTGACGGACTTCGAGAACGGCTTTGCCGAGTATTGCGGAACCAGGCACTGCGTCGGCGTCGGGAACGGACTCGATGCACTCACACTTTCATTGCGGGCGCTCGAGATTGGTCCGGGCGACGAAGTCATCGTCCCCGCTCAGACGTTTGTGGCGACGTGGCTGGCCGTGACGCAAGTGGGCGCGACGAATGTGCCCGTGGATGTCGAGCCGCGTAGCGCCAATCTCGATGCCGCGCTCGTCGAAGCGGCCATTACCCCGCGAACAAAGGCGATCATTGCAGTGCATCTGTACGGCGCCACTGCGAACGTTGCGCAGTTGAAGGATATCTGCGCACGTCACAACCTCTATCTCGTCGAGGATGCGGCTCAGGCGCACGGCGATGTGCGCGACGGCAAGAAAGCCGGGGCGCACGGCGATATCGCAGCGTTCAGCTTCTATCCGTCGAAGAACCTCGGTGCGCTCGGAGACGCCGGCGCGATCGTCACTGATTCCGATGAACTCGCGGCAAAGGTGCGGGAGCTCGGAAACTATGGCAGCGCGGTGAAGTATTACCATCAGTCGCTTGGAACGAACTCGCGGCTCGACCCGCTGCAGGCGATGTTCCTGTCGATCAAGCTAAAGCATCTCGACGAGATCATCGAGGAGCGCCGCCGGATCGCGTCGCGATACGACCAGGTTGTCGCGATGGCACCGGGCGATGGTCCCGTTTATCGACTGCTGGATCCGTCGCAAGGTTGCGTGTGGCATAACTACGTCATCGTGTGTGACGACCGCGACGCGGTGCAAGCGCGCCTGCAGGAAGCGGGCGTTGGCACTAGCATCCACTATCCGGTCATTCCTGCGGCGCAGCAGTGCTACGCCTCCGCCGGGCTCGACCCGACGGCGACGCCTATCGCCAAACGACTGAGCGAATCGGTACTCAGCTTGCCGATGGGCGAGTATATGAGCGACGCAGAGATCGATCACGTCTGCCAGGCGCTTTCGGCACTGCGCAAGTAAGAAGCAACGCGCAAGCAACGCGCCCCGCGTATCGGGCATCGGACCAGTACGCGGGTCGTTGATTCATGGTTCTCGTTGCGCAGCGGCGGGCGCGGGCAAGAAGAACCGCGTGAGTGCGTCGGCCAGCATCGTCAGCAGCCTGCCGACGGTGAAGGCGAGAACCAGTACGATCAGGTAGAGGAAGTAAACCTCGACGTGAGACAGGGCGCCATTCAGGAAGCGCACGAGCAACTCGCCAATGATGTTGTGGTGGACCAGAAAAGCAGCAAACGAGTACGTGCTGAGAAACGCAATAACTTGCTGCCATCGGACTCCGAATCTGAGGCTCTCACCGGCATAGGCGAGCAGAGTGAACGCGGCGATGCCCGTCTCCAACGCAACATAGATGTGCGGCACCGGAACGGTCCACACGAGCGGAATGCACAGCGCGATAAGTGCGGCGAGCGCTACGTACCAGCGCACCTTGGGAGCGTATTGGACGAACAACATGCCGAAGACGAACTCTGGAAGACGAGCGATCGGATTATGAATAACGTCGATATGGAATAGCTTGTCGTAGTTCAGTGTTACGGCGAGATACAGCGCCGCGACCGCAATTGTCAGCACGACAGGGCGGCGGAGCACGGCCCAGCGCAGAATCGGGAAGGCGCCATACATGATCAGAATGAAGCCGATGAACCATTCGCCAAGAAGGTAATAGTTGGGGATTCGATAGTAGAGGAATCCGTCCATTCCGATGACGGTCAGGATGAACTTCCAATGCGATGAATCTCCACGTACGTGCCCGTGAAGGATGAATAGCGCCGCGGCAGTCAGCAGGAAACCGGTCCAGTAGAGAGGAAATATCGCGAGGAAGCGCTTTCTTGCATATGTCGCGAGATTGAGGGAATTTCCCGAACTGACCATCAGCGCGGCCCCGGAGATGATGATGAAGAGCGTGATGCCGAGCGAACCGATGTTCTCGCTATGGAATGTCTGCTTGAAGATTTCGGCTGCACGTATGCCGTGAGAGCCTATTTGCTGGTTGAAATGGAAAGTGATGATAAGCAGAACGGAAAGTGCTCTTATCAAATCTATGTAAAAAAGGCGCTCACGTGTCTTTGGCTTCATGTGTGTTCCGGCGGTATCGGCAGTCGTTGGGCATGCCGGGGCAAACTGTGACGTTGGCAGTAGCGCTCTCGTAAGGTCGCGTACGCTCTTTCGTGTCGCTGCGGTCGCGGCCACATCTTGCCGTAAGCGAATCGCCTGAGGCAAGTGCAACAAGGGATCTGCCGCTTTTCTATGGCGCATCGTCGTATTTTGCGCACGGCGTGGGAGCGCGCATTCGATATGAACCGGCCACTGACGAACTGGGACGGTCTGGAACGACTCAAACTGCGCAATACCTGCCCGCTGCTGATGCAGGACATTACCCAGCGTTATTCGGAGTTGAATGTGCCGGGACTTCCGCAGGGCATGAAAATGCCCGGTGCTACCGGGGCGATCGATTGCCGCTAGGCCATCCAACAAGATGACATTGAATGATCGTGTGTTGCCGTTCCTGCGCCAGTCGCTGAATCATGTATAAGAACACTGCGGACCGACAAGGCATGGGACTCGAAGCTACTCTGTTGACTGTATCGGTCGTGGTTTATAGACCTGATCGATGCCTTCTCGATCGTACACTCGATGCGTCGTTGCGACGCCTGGGCGCGCATTCTTCAGGTAGCGGCGCGCGTCTCTACCTGGTGGACAACGGCGGAATGCCGGATACGGAAAGCACGGTGCTTCCTGACGTCAGCGTGCTTCGCGGCCAAGGCAACGTCGGCTACGGCCGCGGCCACAACCTGGCGATTGACCGCGTCGACAGCCAGTATCACTTGGTTCTAAACCCCGACATCGAGCTCGACGCTGACGCTCTCACGCAAGCGCTGACCTTCATGGACGCTCATCCCGAAGTCCGCCTGCTTTCGCCGCTGATCGTGGAAGAAGACGGCAGCCTGCAATACCTTTGCCGCCGCTACCCAGCGGTTTTCGCCCTGTTCATCCGCGGCTTCCTTCCACGAAGCCTGAGAAAGCCGTTCACCAATCGCCTGGCCAGACCGGCAAGACCGCGCAATCGAGCGGCTCACGGGCAGTTTACAGGTCGATTCGTCTTATATTCGCGATGTGCTAGGGTGGCGGCCTCCAAGCTCGCTGGGTGCGGGTCTTGCCGCCACCGCCGACTGGTTTCTCACGGACGCGAAGAGGACGAGCTAACGTCCCGTTACACACAAGCCGGCGGTAATACCCCGATGATCCGGAAACCCGCATCATCTGCCTGGTGAAAAGGCCATAAACGTCGGCAATACCCGGGGATTGAGTGCCCCGCTGTCCGTTTCGTCGTCCATTCGCCGTAGATCGCCGCTGCACGAGTGCCGGCGGCATCGCTGGCAGTCTGCCCGCGGATTCTCTTTCTGCTTCTGAGCACCAGCCTGGCGCGGCGTCTCGCCAACGATGCCTCGAACCATCGTTCGCTGCACACGCGTCCGACACCCCGCGTCAGCGGGATGGGGCAGCGTCCCGGTCGCCATCATCGCGATGCCGTCCCTGATGCGCCCGATCTGCTCGCCACGCTGGTGGCCGCGGCGCTTGCCGCCGTATCGCAAATCGATGCCCGGCGTGGTCTGCCCGCGTGCGTGCGGTTCGGTACGCACGTCGCCGCCGTCGCCGTGCTGATCGCCGCGAACCCTGCGCCCGCGCCGTGGTGAGCGGTCGCGGCCGTCAACTTCCTGATGGTCTGGCTCGTGAATCTGTACAACTTCATGGACGGTTCCGACGGCCTCGCGGGCGGCACGGCGCTGTTGGCTTCCGCGGTTAGCGGTGGCGGCGCTGTCGGGGCTGGTGCCGCAAATTGACCTCGGCGACCGGGGCAGCTTTCGGAGTGCGGTTCTTCGCTCCCGCGGCCGAATCGGTTCGCTAGTCGGGCTTTCGACCAAAGGAAGCGTTCGTTGCCCGTCGGCAGATTATTGCAGCGCTAACGCTATGGGCGACCGTTGCAAGCGGGCCGATCACGGCGCGGTAGCAACACGACGTCGCTAATGTCGATGCACCGGGCTGCAGAGCGCGCGCGGTGTAAAGCGGGAAAAAGCGACGCCGAGCGCGAAGCCATAGTCTGCGGGCGCGGTCGACGTGACGTCCCTAATACATCCCGAGACGATCGAATCGTCGGCGCATCTTAATGCGCGCAGTCGCGTATGCATGAAACGTCACGAGGTGTCGAGACCCATCTCATAGTCGCAAACTGTGGGACCGGTCATAGCCAATGGAGCAATCTCTCAGGAGATATCTGAAAGAGATAGCGAATTCGCGAGCTTTCCGCCTGCATTGAATCGCTATAGAGCGCATGATCCTATTCACCTATCCGCGTTTCGACGCATCGACCTCAGTGCATCGCACTTCATCTCTAATTTGCCTGCGTCCGACGGACGCTACGTACTTGATTCGCAGTGACCCTGCAATCTAGCCATGCGCACAATGCGTGAAACTGAGTCCTGCGAGCCCCGCATCCGCACTGGATTTGCGCGCGAAACGCAGTTTCGCATCGTCTGAGAACAACTTCGCACGGACAGTGCGAACGTCACCTATGCCTTTCGTCGAGGGCGACTCTCGCCAAGCTTGATTCGCGCGGTCCCAAATCGAGGCGACCGTGATGAACAAGCTCGCAAGACGGGAAATCACTTGCACCCTGTGTGCGGATTTCTATATCCCATTTTGTCGGCTCGCGCTGCCGATACCAAAAAGCGCAAAAGGAATTGCTTGGCTCGACAGGCTAACGCCTGCGGTCAAGTAGCCATGCATCGGATTTATCCGACGCATGGATCATCAGGCAGCAGTGCTTCCCTGCGCCGGGTGAATCGAAAAATCTGATCTCTAAGATCCCGGAAAGCAAAGCGTGCAGTATTTCGACAACCCGGGACGTTCTTCTGATAGGTGAGAACGTCGCCTTTAATGCGACGGCCATGAAGATCCAATTCAACTTTTCACCCCTGTTGGACAATGCGGGGCTTCCTCAGCGGCTCACTAAAGAGCTCGCCGAACTTTTCAACCGCCACCTATCGAAACCTCACAGCACGACGCGCGTGACGTCGAATGCAATTTCGATCAAGACGCAGAGCTACCGCGTGCGGCATCTCATTGCCGGATTCCGCGAACTGCGAAAGGGCGGCTTCGCGGTGCAGTCTCCGTGGAACCTCTCCGAGAAACACATCGCCCATCTCGTGAAGCTCTGGGTCGCCGAAAAAGACCAAGCGCCAGGCACGGTCGAAAACAAACTGACCTACTGGCGCACGCTCGCAGCCTGGATGAAAAAGCACCAGCTCGTGGGCACCGTCGATGACTACATCAAGCGGCCCGACGGTTATCGCCGCTATTACGTCGCGCAGGAAGATAAATCCTGGGAAGCGGCTAACGTTGACGTCAACGAAGTGATCTCGCGGCTTTGCGAGCATGATCGGTGGGTCGCCATTCAAGTCGAATTGCAAGCGACGTTCGGCTTGCGTGCCCAAGAAAGCATGCTCCTGCGTCCACTGCAATGCCTGCGCGTTTCGGGCCACCTGCACGTCATCGATGGTACGAAGGGCGGCAGGCCCCGGCTCGTGCCGATCGATGCTGAATGGCAATACGAAGTCCTCATCCGTGCAGCGAGGCTCGCGAATCCGCGCACCGGCTCAATGATTCCGGAGCCATGGTCGCTCAAGCGGTGGTACCGCCATTTCTATCACGTCCTCCAGAAAGAGGGCATCACGCGTAGTGGCATGGGCGTCACGGTTCACGGACTTCGCCACGCTTACCTCCAGAAGATGTACGAGGCTATAACGGGGGTGCCGGCACCGATCAAACTGCCTGATCATCGGCCCGATCCGGAACTTCATCAAAGGGCCATGCAACAGCTGGTCGAAGCCGCGGGGCATAGCCTTGCAGCGAAGGCGACGGCCTACATCTCGACCTTCGCGACGGCGGAGCGCCTGTCGCGACCTGTCGTGACTTTCGAGCAGGCGATCGCGGCTCTTGATGCGGCGAACGGCGTCAAATCAGAGGCGGCAAAGCGGCTGAAAATTTCACGGCAGGCGCTCTATCGGATACTTGCAAAAGGCGGCCCGGTGCCAACTGTAACGCCTGCAAACGCCGCCGAAACGGAAGCACCGCCGACATCCGCGCCCAACGAGGTCCTCCAAAATCCACCGTTGGCTCTGACGATCAACAACGCCACACCGGACCAGCTTTCACTGCTCGCCGAGTAGGGTTGCCGTCGCCATCCGACGACGTCGCAGTCGTCATCATCGGCGACGGCTTCCAACCCCGAGGTGCAGTTGACGGTCGACGGTGGTCATGATGAACAATCATCAACACAGGACTCTGCGCAAGCAATGAAGAAGTTGTACGCTTGGTCACGCCCGTGTCACTTGTCGTCGGCGGTAGTCGCCCGAAGTGGCACCAACGCACTTGCCGCGGATTTCGATGAACTCGATGCTATGCGATCGCCTGGCCATGCTCGTCTCGGAACACGGCGTGTAGGTGCGTCTCTAAGAGCGTGTCGTTTGCTCGGGTCGAAGTTCTCGTGCACGGCTATTCCTTTGACTCGAAAGCGACCATTCCCCACCCGACGGAGTCATTTCACGATGTGAAAAGCGTGCCGAATAGGGGGGAGGTGAATATTCGGCACGTTTTGTAACAGGCAAATTTACCATTGCAACCAAGCGGTTGCCCCGGCCGAAGAAACGTAACGGGACGCTCTCCGGAGAGCGTTGCTCGCGGCCAAACAACCGCGGCACACGCTGCTAGCCGCCCACCAAGCTAGGACGCCGGCTAAAAACAAAACGCACCGGCCGCGAAGGTATGGTCTAGCTTGCACTATCTTGGCCAAGAAAATTCCCCGGCACTAGACCTAGACAAGCGTAGTAACAATGCTTTGATACCGCGACTTCCGCAGCGCAAAGCGTGACCCCGTCAAGGCTGCTTGTTCCAGACAACGCATTTATCCGCAAATAGACAAACCGACGCCAGTTTTTGAACCGGGGAACGTGCCCGAGGACGACTCCACCGTCAAGACGTCCACTACTCGTCCGTCGTATTGATGAGGAGTACCACATGAAAGGTTCGCCTGCGCCAGCGACTTCGCGGAAAGAGCGAGGCCTGCTTAAATCTCGCGGATCGCCCAAAAACGCCATCCGTTTCAAACCCGAAACTTCCGATAGCGTTCCCGAGCAGTGTTACGACCGGAACACACCGCGGCGATCCAATGAGCGCGTTTCCGCAGGTTCAGCAGCGTAAGCAACGAGGACATACGGCTATACACGCGTGAGCCGACCTACGTGACAAACGGAGCCTGGGCTTAATCGAAAGGGTTGAGCACATTCGGTTGACGCCAGCAATTCACTCGCTTCGACGGTCATTTGCGACGCGTTGAACGTCACGTTTGCGCTACGCAGACCTGTGCGCACTGCACCTACATACCGCCTCGCGACCGTTTCGAGCGGCACGCAAGCCTGACGAGCGATGTTTCTTCCTTTTTATTGAAAGAGCTATCGAAATCGTGACCTTTGCGAACTCCCGAAGCGCGGCGTCGAACCTAAGATTGGTTCTGCAGCACCCGAAACGATAAATCGAAAACTTGTGACCACCGCAGACCTGGAGCTTTGCAATGTCAAGACGATCCCGCTCGCACGCTCAAACGCAGCCTACCGCCTTTTTTCCAACGCAGGCGTACCTCGGGTACCCCAAGGGTTATCAACAGGAGCCTTCGCTTAGGCAACGCCGGCGCGAATACGCCGAGTTCTCGCGCAAGCTCCGCGCAATTTTCGCTCCGTTGCTACTGAACCGCTATGCGTTGCTCGAACACATGATGGTTCAGACCAGTCAGGGATTCTCCGGCGGGGCGGCAGGCGCGGACTGCGTGGCTGTTACTCGCTTCGGGGTGTTCGTTATCACGCACATTCGGTCGGTCGGAACGCTAAGCTTGACGACAAAAGCAAATGAGCTGCTCGTCACCGAGGCCGACACGGAGCACGCCATTCGCTGTCCCCTTTGGCAAGCCGCGCCAGTCGTGCATTTCCTGTCCGCGCTATTGGCCGATATTAAGTGCCCTGTCGAGGCCATCGCCATTACAGCCGAGGACGCATGCAAGATCGATTTCGACCTTCCCCCTTCAATCATGAAACTTCACGAAGTCGACCAGTTCCTGCGACAAAGGTATGCGCCGTTCGTTGGGGTGCAGTGGTCCTTCTTCGATGTCAACCAGATCAGTGCACGCATCCGGCAGGGGTGTCGTGATTGGGACGAGGAAGTGGCTGAGGCGTAGGCAAGTACCGGCTTTGCGCCTAACGAGAGCCGCGCGCGCAATGGTTGGCCAAGTCGGTTGCTTAGATCGGCGCAGTCCCGCCACCGGTCGACTGCCCAACCATTGCATCAGCTCGCAGATTCGCGAGGCCTCGCCGGGACGGTGGCGCCAGTAACGACACGGCGGGCATTTGGAACGCTTCATTGCATCCCGCCCAAGAATCTTATGCGGCCACATGCGTGTGAAGAAGCAATTTGTAAGCTGCCGATGTGAAGTTCGAGCGTCTGAATGCACCGAGTCGATTTCGCAATATTCGCTCTTTACCCGTTTGAAATCATAGGGTTGGAGTTCGTGCGAGCGCGAGCGAAGGGGCGTTATCCGGATGAACTCTCTCAGCCCGGGTCTTACGGTTCAACTTGAGAAGTGGGGGCGTGCAACGACGAAAGCGGAGGGGGCTGTGACGGCGACGCTACGATACAAGCGTGCCATTTGAGAACTGCAGTTTGCGAAGTCTAACGCGACTCGTAGCCGAGCGCAAGCTGCATGCGTCAAGCCATCGCTCGCACCCGCAGGCTAATACGAGCGCTTGCCGTCCGGTCAACCTGCGTCGGGCTATTTGCAGTGCAGTGCAGTGACTGACATCAGTTAAAAGAGGGGGGTTTTTATACCTCTTTTCACCGGTTCGAAGCGAAAGACGCATGTTTTTATGCGCCTTTCGCCTTTGATTATGGAATCCCAACTTCAATTGGAAAAATTAGTTGCGCATTGATGCTTCCAGTATGCAATGATCCGGTCGCTCGATTCAAAGGAGACCATAATGAGCCGTTCAAAAAGGCCGTATCGATTGATCAGCCGTCGAAGTTGCTTGCGCCTCGCGCAGCTCTATCGCGAAGGACTGGCTGAAGGAAAATGGACTACACAACTTGGCGCGTTGAATGCGCTCGGCGTCAGTCAAGGCGACTTGTCAATGGCGATGCAGCTTCACGAACTCCCTGAAAAGATTGTTGACCTGTTCGAAGATAACATCGACATCAGCAGCCATACAGTCCGCGTTATTCGCTACACGATCCGTCGCGATGGCCTTAGAACGGTCCTAGGCCGTATCGAGCGAAGTGGGGCTTCCGGCACAAAACACTCCAAGAGGACGGTGTTGAGTATCGTCAAGGGGCAAGCACTGGAGTCAAAGAAAATGCTGCGATGGTCTGGACAAGATCCAGAGAAGATCGTGTCCCGCACCTTAGATCTCCCGAAAAACATCTCTGACCGCTATCACCTTGGGGTGACACAAGGAGAATGGAATTCTTTCAGTGCATGCGCAAAGGCACTGAGTATATCGCGACGAAATATCAGCGACGCCGTTGCCATCCGGGCGCTGCCCGATTCGATCCGCCATCTATTCCATGAGGAAGCGTTGACCTTTTCGGTCGGCCGAAAACTGCTTGCGCTCAAGCGCGAAGTCGGCCTCGACGAACTACTTTTGCGGGCGCGATTTAAGGACTCAATGTACGGTGTAGGAGGGCGCACTGCTGACAACATCTTGTCGGAATTAAACGACGAAGATATTCGGCCGGCGAGCTCGTTCAGGCGTATCCGGATTAAGAAGGGACGAGGTCCGAATCGGCTTGTTGTCGAATGTAAAGATCCAGGATTGGTTCTCAAATACCACCGTGAGATCGAGCAGGCAATCAGCAAGGTTCTGAAGAAGCGCGTCAGAGACGTGGAGTACGTCGAGTTGATGCGCAAAATATTCGGCACGCCGCGCCCCGTTATGGCGCGTCCGAACGGCCTGCGCGGCTGATTCCAGCCGCGTCTATCCAGACCCATTCGCCGCGCCGTCGCAGGCGCAAAGGCACGAGGTGTCACGGCCGTACTCGCCCTCGGCATTGCGGCTGACAAATGTGCGTCCATCTTCGCTCGCGTTCGAATCGTTCGCGAGATCGTGTATTGCCCGACAATTCGTCGCATCCCCCGCTCAATGCCCGCCGTCGTAGCCTTGATATGAGCAGGCGAAGGAGCGTGGATTTATGTCGCTCGACAACCACCCTCTGATATCTCTCTCTACGTCACCAACCTCTCGGGCGCCTATTACGGTGCGGAACGGTCCGTGGGCAGTTTTTTCGAAGAATGTAGGCATGCTGACGATGTCGTGATGGCGCGCGGCGCTTGTCTATCACGGACTATCACGTCTTGGGACGATGGAAGGACGGATCTATGCCTTCCGAGCAAGCTATCGCGTATGCAATTCGTTGGAACGTGCGGCAAGCGAGAAGTGCGTTGAGTGGATTTTCGAGGCAACACCGTGCACGCCGCAGAACTGCTAAGCGCGGCCGACGTTCCTCGTCGCTTTAAGGGACGGCAGCCCTTTCGCATGGCGCCGCCTCCCTGTTTCGCATCGCCTTGATCATCGATTCAGAAGGCGAGAGCTTTCTGCTGTGTGCTACCGCGCTTGGCAGGCGCCATTTTAACTTTCTGCAACCGTCTGTCGCCAAGCCGAGGCGCTGCCTTGACTTTTCGATGTAGCAGGCATGCTGGATTTGTCCCAACCGGATCCATTGCAGACATGCCAATACAGAAACGTTTGTGCCACGCGTATTCCCCCCAACGAGCAAGACTCACTGATAGTCGCGATTCGACGGAACACCCGTCCGAAGGAAGACGCACTCTCACGCCAGTGTGGACAGCGCCCGGGCACTCCCACCGGCAAGGCCTAGCACGATCAACAGGTCCGTCTGCAGTCAGCGTACCGTCCCCGACGGTGCGTCTGCCCGCGCGGTGCGCGGACGCTGAAATCCGACATCTTGAAGCGGTCATACGTCACGTCGCTGGCACTCACGGCCCGTTTTTACCTGCATATTTGCCTCAGTCTTATTGGCTCGCACGGCTCGAGCGAATCGAGCGAAATGCTTGCCTCATTCCAACTCAGCAGCAACGCATCGCGGCATTACGAAGGTTGCTGCTGGAGAGCGAGCCGCACGACTGTCAATAGCTGCGCCCGGCGGTTTTCGTAGCTCAACCTAGCCATCTTCTTATTCGCCTATTACCGCTCGCCTCACTCAATGATGCTCAGTCGAGCTATGCCGGCAGACGTGCGCGCGCGGTAGGCGGCCTGACCTGCAAGTGGGATCGCAGTGGCATGCGATGACTTGCCTTGGAAGTCCATTCATCAACGGAAGCCGAGGGACCAAATGAGAAAGCACAGCCAAGACGAAATGCCGACGCACGACCTACCAAACGAGACGGCCAGCGCCGCCGACGGTACCTTCAGCCATTCCGGCAGGACAAGGACAGAGCCGACCAACGGGGCGAAAAACCGGCAACGCGTGAGCCGCGCGTTGCTGATGCGCATTGCGCCGATCTTTCAGCATGCGTGCGATGGCCGGGCGCATGTGCGCCATTCGTTCGAACTCGAACATGCACCGGGCACCAAGAACCCGACAACCCATATTGATTGCCTCGCGATCACACCGTTTGGCGTGTTCGTCGCGAACCACTTCCACTGGACAGGCCTGGTCAAACCGGGAACCAACGAAGATGAACTTACCGTCGTCGATGACCGCGGCGACGTGACGATTCATACGTCGCCGCTGCGCCGAGCGAAGCCGGCCGTGCGGCATTTGCGCTTGGTGCTGTCCCAGCACGACTGTCCGGTCGAGAGTATTGCCGTTCTAGGCGAAGCAGGCTGCAACCTGCATCCGAGCGTGCCGGATGGCGTCTTGACCTTGCCAGACTTGCACTACTTCCTGCGCACGAGGTTGAACCGCTTCCGCGCAACGCATCGGCGCTATTTAGATGCGGACAACGTCGCTTCCCATATCGACTGGTCTTGCTCTCGCAGGCGCTCGCGTCCGTGATACCGCCACCCGAATCGCTGTTTCGTTGTATCGCTGCGCTGCGGCAGCAACGTGAAAACCGAGCCAACCCTCGAAAGTTGCCCGTGGCGCGGCGTCGGGCCAACCGAGCTCTATCGCCCTCGAACGGCAACCGCCGCTCGAGCCGCCCGCTCCGTGACATCAATATCCACTATCAGACTGAAAAGACGCCGTTTTTACGAAGCTTTCCAGCGGAAACCGTCCACTGGGCGCGCTATATTGGTTGGACCCACCGCGTATTTACGCATCGACCTTAGCTGAGCGCACGGCTGACGCGCGCTTGCCACTTCTTTTATACCTGGCCTCTCGGGGGAGTCGCTCTCCCGGTTCGCACGCGAGCTCGTTGAGCGACCCTCGATCGTTTCCCATCGTTGCATTCGAGCGCTGGTCTCCGTGCCCCGTCGTCCTTCGTGTTCTCGTGCAAGTCGAGGGCGCTTTCTGCAGGAACGAACGCCTTGCCTCGGATGAAAACAGACATCTGTGCAACGGCCACGCCTGCGCACGCGCGGTCGCAGGACGTTGCTCGTCGTCCGTTTTCAGCAACTCCGCGTCACGCTGGCTCTCTGCGCGACCGGTCATACGTCGCGCACGATCCACCGCTGTCCTATTTCACCACCGTAGTCTGGCTCGGCACATCGCCGAAGGCCGCTACTTTCTTAGCCAAGGAGGCTTTATGAAAATCGCCGTACTAGAAGTCCGCTATGCAGGTGGCTTGATCCTGACCGACCGCGTTGTCGTTCAGCCGTCATTCCGCATTTTGCTGCCGCCGCGCTTGAGCGCGATGCTTACCGAACTCGAAAAGACAGACCGCCGCACGTCAATTCGAGTTTCGCTAGACGGCGTCATCTATCGCGTTACAGGCGCCCCCGACGGCGAATTTGCCGTGGGGGACAAGCTGCCTTTCGGTGAGCGTCTAGTGACGATGCTCAAAAGTGTCGCAACTCCCAATCGCGCTCAACGGCAACTCAACAGGCGCTTCGCCCATATGCTGAGTGCCTTCTCGTTGATCGGCGCGTGCTACCTCGTTCAGTCAAGCAAGAACTGGGACGCAGGTGTCATCGTCGAAACGACATTGCTGTGCGTCATGTCAGCGGCGCTGTTCGTCATCGGACATATGTGCTTTCCGGGTGATCACGAATCGACGTGACGATGATGCTGAAGCTTGCGTTATTGGCTTGCTCTTAGCAGTGGTTCAGCCGTTCGTCGACGCGACGTTGACTTTAACGTCGATCAACGTTGTTTGTGCAGACCACGCCGCCTGGCGTGGTCTGCCTCATTCACGACTGGCGATTCCGCTGGCACCACTTACGGGTCCAAGCAATCCGGGCACCCAGATCTTGCTGAGTGTTCCGGTCGTCATAGCCGTCAGGCCCTGCGCCGCAGTGCGCCCTTCGTTGCTCCAGCAAGGAAACGTATAAACGTCAATCTCTAACGCGTCGTCCAGTTCGGTAGTCGGCGTACTTAACCCGGGATGCTCTGATTTCCGCGGTCCACGAGGGCAGGGATTAGACAGCCCCACGCAGTTGAGATGCAAGGGCGGGGGTGCCTCCGGTGCCCTTTAATTCAGTTGTCGTTGTTTGGCGAGCGGCGTTCGTTTGCAACGGGACGCTCATCACCGTCACCGCTGCCACAACCGAAGCGCAGCGACGCGACCCTACCGTGAAACAGTATCGCGCCGGAGAAGAGGGGCGCCGGGCTAGCGCGATCGCTGTCGGAACTTGCCAGCCGAGGCGTCACCAAGCGAGCCGTCGTCGGGAATCTTCCGGAACGCCCCGCGAATCCGTGTCGAAGTTTGTGCACGCATAGACGCTAGGGTTAACTGGTTAAGGACCGTCTGCACAATTCGTTTCAGAAGCATGCGACAGGCGTGACATGGAATCGACGTGAACATTCGCATTGAGCCCCATTCTGCTCACCGCGCACGAACTGTCTATCCAGGCCGGT